>JAEEGH010005851.1_pt1 | contig 30583 bp, 26 predicted proteins | sample 9134181 | NCBI WGS metagenome assembly JAEEGH01 (sample SAMN16246544, study PRJNA631951) | gut metagenome | biome: gut microbiome; feature: rumen; material: DP-attached | host: Bos | place: Iran: Karaj | collected 2018-10
TCTTAAACTTACTCATTCCTTTTTATCTACTCAGGTACATTTATTATATAAGGTGGCAGGTCAGATATATGCAGTAAGCTGTCCCTGTTCTGTTTCAATGCTTCCAGCACATGGCTTTCTCGGCATTTCTCTGTGAGGGTACTCGAACTTGACAATGCCTTGTATTTGGCATCGAGCAATTCTTTCTCCAACTTATCGATGGCAATCAGATCCTGCTGACATTGGTATCTGATGGCAACGTAGACGATGCAAAACAAGACCATGAGGACGAAAAGCCATATCTGATGGCGAACCATATCAGCTGTGAGAAAGTCTCCACCAAGGATTGTCCTCAGAGTGAGTGAAGAAGTCAGCTTTGGATCTTCTTCCTTTGCATTCTCCTTAATCTTCTGAATGGCTTTCTTGGCATGCTCCTTTACCTCGGCTGCTTCTTCTTTGAGAATGGATTCTTCTTTCTCAGTCTCGTCGGCAGGCTCCTCGGTCTTGATCTCCTGTATCTCCAGTTCTATATCTTCTTTTTTGACCATAGTTATACTCTCTCTGCAATTCTTAGTTTTGCGCTCCGACTGCGCGGATTCCTTTGCTGTTCGTCTTCTGTCGGTATGATGACCTTGTTACTTATCTGACGGAAAGGAGTCTTGAAATGTCCGAAGAAGTCTTGTTGAGCCTTTCCTTCAACATTCCCTGTTTTCAGGATGTTCTTCACAATGCGGTCTTCCAGCGAGTGGTACGTAATGATCGATAGCCTTCCACCTTCTCGGAGTAAAGTCATTGCACCGTTCAACATTTCTTTGAGGGCATCCATTTCGTGATTCACTTCTATTCGTAGAGCCTGAAACATCTTGGCCATTTCTTTTTTCTCCCGTTCCTTTTGGAACAAATCCTCTGTGATGTTCATCAGATCGCCTGTCGTCAGGATTGGATGAACACCGCGTTGCCTGACAATTACTGAAGAAATCTTTCGGGCGTTTTTAATTTCTCCATAGATGTAAAGGATGTCTGAGATTTGTTCTTCGCTATAATTGTTCAGTATATCCGCAGCTGTTATGCCTGCCCTCTTGTTCATTCGCATGTCAAGAGGCGTGTCAAAACGGAAAGAAAACCCACGTGTTTTATCATCTAAATGATGACTTGAGACACCGAGGTCGGCAAGCAAACCGTCAATATGTTCCACATGATAATAGCGCATCCAGTTTCTAATATATCTAAAGTTACTTCTGACAAACGTGAATCTGCTATCACGAATGATGTTTTCTTCAGCATCCTCGTCCTGGTCGAAACTATACAGATGCCCTTTTTTTCCTAATCGTCTGAGTATTTCATGGCTATGACTGCCGCCACCGAATGTTACGTCTACATAAACGCCGTCGGGCTTGATTTCAAGCCCGTCGATGCTCTCCTGAAGGAGTACTGGTATGTGATATGTCTCAGCAGTCGTTATCATTTGGCATCGTCAGTGTTCATGATGTTTTCAAATTCTATTCCAAATTCTTCATCTGTCTTTAGCGTCAGTCTCAAAATGGCAGGTGACCAGATTTCAATGGTATTGTCCATTCCTATAAACTGGATGTCCTGATCGATTTCTGCTATATTTTGCAGTCGTTTGGAAATGAGGAATCGACCATTCCCGTCAAGTGTCACGATTTCTGCCTCTGACACAAACTGGCGAAACATTTGTTGGTGGGCTTGCTTCCAGGGATGGAGTTGAGTCTTCAGTTGGTCAAGTCGTTCGTTCCAAACGCTTTCAGGATAGAGCACAAGACATTTTTGGAAAACGTCTTTTCTCATCACCATTCTTTCCTCGCCAGATGTTTGTAGCACCTTGCGGAAAACTGCTGGTAGAAAGGCTCTTCCCTTCGCGTCGGTCTTGGCTTCTATGTTGCCTAAAAATCGCATACGTACATCTTTATATAGATTTCGGTTACAAAATTATATAAAATTCCCCACTTTTCGCCACTTTTCCCCACTTTTTTTGTTTTTTAACTTTATTTTATTAATCTGGCTAAAGTTGCAAAGATTCTTAAAAATGTCATATCTGTTCTCGTTTTTTACATAAAAATGTAAGCAAAAAATACTAGATGTGTACAAAATACATTCAAAAAGAAAGTTTTCTCCATTTTTTTGCTCAAAATTCAAAGAAATGTGCTATTTTTGCAACTTGTTAGTGTTATTTAAGGAAATGGTTGCAATTTCAGAAAAGACAATCGATATCGATCTGGTTTTAAAAGATAAGATGGGGACTAAGGCGAAATTTGTTCCTCGTCCACTCGCCAATTGGTTAAAGCGTATTGCGCATCAGGATGAAGTGAATGCTTTCTTGTGGGAAAGTCGTGATAAGTCTGGTGTTGACTGGTTGGAGGAATGTGTCAGGTATTTGGATATGACTCTTGAAGTTGAGGGAAAGGAATACTTGCCAAGTCCAGATGACGGCCGTCGATATACATTTGTCAGTAATCATCCGCTTGGAGGCGAAGATGGTGTGGCACTTGGGGCCATTATAGGCAGACATTTTGATGGTCGTTTCCGATATCTGGTGAATGACCTTCTCATGAATTTGCCCGGTCTGGCTCCTCTTTGTATCCCAATCAATAAGACAGGTAGTCAAAGCCGTAATTTCCCGGCGATGGTAGAAGCAGGTTTCCAAAGCGACAATCATATGTTGATGTTCCCTGCAGGTCTTTGCTCCCGTAAGCATAAAGGAATTATCAGGGATATTCCTTGGACGAAGACTTTCATTACCAAAAGTGTGGAGTATCAGCGAGATGTTGTGCCAATCCATTTTAGTGGGCAGAATAGTAATTTTTTCTATCGCTTGGCCAATTTTAGTGACAAGTGCCTGCCATTTAATCTTGCCATGCTGTTTCTCGTCGATGAAATGTACAAGAACGTGCATAAGACTTTTCGTGTCAAGATAGGAAGACCTATTCCGTGGCAGACGTTTGACAAGAGCAAAAAAGCTATAGAGTGGGCACAATTTGTTAGGGAACAAGTCTACGAACTTTAAATAACGAGATAAAGAAATGGAACAAGAGATTATCCAACCGATTGCCAAGGAAATACTGAAGAGAGAATTGACTCCAGAGTTGCAATTGCGAATGACTAACAAAAGCCATAATGAGATCTATGTCATTACAGCCCATAATGCTCCAAACGTATTAAAAGAAATAGGGAGACTTCGTGAGATAGCTTTCCGTGAAGCAGGAGGCGGTACGGGTAAGTCGATGGATTTAGATGAATTTGACACTTGTGAAAATTGTTATAAGCAGCTGATTGTCTGGAATCCTCAGGAGGAAGAAATCATAGGAGGTTATCGATATCTGCTTGGCACGGACTGGGAGTATGATGAAAAAGGACAGCCCATTTTGGCTACAAGTCACATGTTCCATTTCTCGGATAGGTTTATCAAGGAGTATGCTCCCTGGACTATCGAATTGGGACGCTCGTTTGTATCTCTTCCCTATCAAAGTTCTCGTATGGGTGCCAAGAGTCTTTTTGCTTTGGATAATCTCTGGGATGGACTTGGCGCATTGACCGTCATTAAGCCTAATGTCAAGTATTTTTTTGGTAAAATGACGATGTATCCGTCGTATATTCGGAAGGGACGCGATATGATTCTGTATTTCCTGAAAAAACATTTTGATGATAAAGAAAAACTGATTATTCCGATGAAACCGCTTGAAATGGAAACAGACATGAAAGAATTGGAGGCTCTTTTCTGTGGAAAAACATTCAAGGAAGACTATAAGATCCTAAACTGCGAGATTCGAAAACTCGGTTATAATATTCCACCATTGGTAAATGCATATATGAGTCTGTCACCGACAATGAAACTGTTTGGCACTGCTATCAACTATGGCTTCGGGGATGTGGAGGAAACAGGCATTCTCATCGCTGTTGATGAGATATTGGAGGAAAAACGGGTGCGCCATATTGATTCTTATATCAAACAACATCCCGAAGCATTTAAAATTACGAGTGGCGCAAATAATGTTATTTATAAGGAACACGCCTGACAATATTATTTTTTGAATAAGTTGCTTTTTACTGATGCTTAATAGTGTCAGTAAGTGCGAAAGTGTTTAAATATGTTATAAAGCAAATAAATTTCTTAATTTGTCTTAATTTAATTTCTTTTCGTGCAAGGTTTTTTGCTTTTGCAGTTATATCTACAGACAAATGTCAGAACAATAGTATGAATTATAAGTTAGGTGTCATATTGATGAGCGTTTTCCTTTTTGTTGCTTGCACCAATGAAAAGGATGATACTATCATTATTCCTGAAAATGAAGAGACGGTGACAGAGCTTATCCTGACTATTGAACCAGAATATGTGTTGGACAGTAGTTTTGATCGGCTTTCGGTCTTTCCAGCTATGCAGGTATTCGATGATAAGGGCGCTTTCTATGATAATCTGGCTTTAAATACCATTAAGGATTTTACTTTTGAGGAAGGTTTCCGTTATAAGCTGAAAGTAAGGAGATATTTTACTTGGAAACTTGGGGGCAAAGCTTATGACTATGAATGTTTGAATGTTATCAATAAAGATTATGTAGGTGTTAATCAGAAAAATAGCCGGGAAGTAGTGATGGATGTCTATCCTGTTATATTACGTGTCTCTTCAAATTTCGAGATAATCATGCTTAGGGGTGAGGTTGTAGACACCAATGAGAAACTAGATATGATTATGGGCGAAATCAAGGGAGTGAACTTTGAGGATTTCAGAGGAAATAAGTATTTCAATAAGCTCCGTATGAAGGCCAGCATTACTCCTACTGATAATATGATCTATGAAAAGGATTTCAAGGTCGTTAATTTCCAAATAAAACGCCGGGTCCGGATGATGACAGTGATTGACAAGCACGAAATGAGCGAAGACAGTATTATATATGTAAATGATAATGATACTATCGATAATCCTTCCAATCAGGGATCCAGCTATGGCGACTTCGAAATGCAGTGGATAGCTGGTGACAAGACGATAGGTAAGGGTATTTTGAAGGCGCCTTTCGGGCAGGGTTATTTTACTTATAGTCTCGTACCTGGTACCGATTTTGCCAAATATTTATTGGATTTGATATATACTGGCGCCTATAAGGAAATGAAGATTGTAGATTCGATGACGAAAGGCGGCAAGATTCAGTATTCCTTTATCGGTAATTCGGCAGACGCCTATTATTTCTCGATGAAATGGGATTATCGTCTTGGTGTAGACCTGGACGGGAGGGAGTATTTGGTACTTCCTTATATGGATGAAGAGAAATCCACCTTGTTGTTTGACTTAAAGACCCAGCAGTGGATGGGGGTACTATATATTGATAAGGTGCAACTTTACAGCATTACAGACGCAGGTTCGAACTTGCAAAAGGAGAGCATCTTTACACCCCCGTTAAAATTAGTGTTTAATACGTTAAAGAAAATAGATTAGTAGTAGATAGTCTTGGAGACAGAACGGCATCTGTTAGATGCAATACATAGCGGTGACTCACAGGCGATGCGTCGTCTATATGAGCGCTTCTCTGGATATACCATGGCCATAGGACTTCGGTTTATCCCTAACCGTGACGAGGTGCGCGATGTGTTGCAAGAGAGTTTCGTTCGGATCCTGACATCAATAGAAGAGTTTGACTACCGGGGTGAAGGTTCCCTGAAGTCCTGGGTGTCGAAAATAGTTGCAAATTGTGCCATTGATTGGTTAAATGAGCACGGACGAGTAAAGATAACTGATGAATTGCCTGTAGAGGAGGCTGCAGAGGATGAAGTTCCTGAAGTAGATAGGGTGCCGCCTGATGTGTTGAACAATATGATTGGTCAGTTGCCGGCAGGATGCAGGATGGTGTTACCCCTCCACATATTCGAGCAGCTCAGCCATCAGGAAATAGGCAAGCGACTTGGCATCGGAGAATCCTCCTCAGCCTCTCAGTTCTTCCGAGCGAAGAAATTATTAAGAACAATGATTGAAGATTATTTAAAGTCACATAGGAAATGAAACAGAAAGAATGGGAAAAAAGCCTTTACGGCAAGCTGACAGACTATGAAGAGCCTGCACCTGCCGACCTTTGGGCTGATATTGAGGCAAAGCTTGCTGAGAAGCAGGTTGCCCCTGAGCGTCGTGCCCGTGTCATTCCTATGTGGAGCAAATGGGTCGCTGTAGCTGCAGCCTTCATTGGGTTGCTTGTTGCCAATGCTTACCTGATGTGGGATACAGGTCACGAGGAGCCTACTCTTAGCCACATCTCTAATAAAAACATACTACCTCAGGATGTCTCTAAGCCTTCAGATAGCCCAGTAGCTATAAAAGATTATATACCTGTAAATACTCATAAGTTGGTGGCTCAGGTCAGGACAGCCGAAGAGAGGGTCGTGTCAGAAGAGCCTGCTGCAATGCCTCCATATACTGAGACAGAGGTTCAGGCCTCCCAGTCTGTGCTGCCTGAAAGAGTGTCTTCGGAGACATCTTCACAAGAACCCAGGACTGAAACAAGTCAGCCGAAGAAGAAGGAACTGCCTAATAATGATGAGGTAATTCGTCAGCTTGACCAGAAGATTGCTGAAGCCTCGAAGCAGCGGAGTTCAAGAGTCGTAATGGGCTTGTACGCTCAAAGTGGATTCGTAAACCAGATGAGTACAACTGGTGTCATGATGAAGCCTTCTGGTGTAATGAATTACAATAGTGACAATAGGGTCTCTTCTACCAGAGCCGGAGACTCCCCAATTGTGTATCTTGCTAACTATAAGGAACAACAGAAGCATTATCAGCCTCTTTCTTTCGGACTGACTACAAATATTCCTCTGTCATCACGATTCGGACTGACAACAGGTCTCGTCTATACTAGACTAAGATCAGACTTTACGAATATCATGAATGGTGATAAGTTGGTTCGTGAGCAAACGCTTCATTATATCGGTATTCCCGTAAGTCTTCAGTACCTGATCTGGAACTATAAAGGTCTGAATGTGTATGCATCAGCGGGTGGTCAGGCGGACTATAATTTCAGTGCGAAAGAGAAGACAGAAGGTGCCTCAGCGCATAGCATGAATAGTAAAGATCGTATTCAGTTCTCTGTTCAGGGTGCTCTGGGCGTTCAATATGATATTATCCCTGAGCTTGGAATATATGCAGAACCCGGTGTGAAGTATTATTTCGATAACGGAAGCAGTATGCGAAACTTCTTCAAGGATACGCCTACTAACTTCAATTTGCAGTTGGGCGTGCGTATGAATTTAGGAAGGAAACGTAAGAATTAACCTAAAGATAACATAGTTTTTGTATCAATATTGATCATTTCTCCGTAACTTTGCAGGCGAGATGAGAAAGGCAATGATGTATCTGTTGCTGGCACTGGGCATTTGCCTGGTAGTGGCGTTTGCCGGTGGAGCCCTTGTGGGCTTCATGGCAGGCTTCATCGACGGCTTCAATGAATCCCAGCCAGGCACAACCAGCTCCACCGGCATCATGACCTTAGGCGGCCTGCTGCTGGTATTGGTGCTCTGCGCCATTCTCCATTGGGTGTTCCTTCGTTTTGGCTTTTCCTCATATTCGGTGGGTCGCATCCCCAGGCGCCAGCGTTGGAAGGTGCTCCCCGTCTTGATGGCGGCTATGGGCGGCCTCGCCCTGCTTATCTGCGTGATGTACAATCCTTTGGCTCCCTACGATGGTACGCAGCTGACGGAATCTGATGATGCAATCCGCAATACCTATCTCTGGATGAAAACCCATCCGTTGCGGGCTCTTCTTGGGATGGCAGCCATAGAGGCAACAGCATCCATGATTCTTTATGGCGCCGTGCTCCGCGAGATACTGGAGTGGAAGCACAATCCGAATATCGTTGTCAATGTCTTTGCAGCAGTGATGTCGCTTTTCGCGCTGTTCTCCCATCCGATACTGATTCTCCCTTCTTTCCTGACATTCCTGCTCGAGGGATGGACCTATGAGTATTCGCGCAGCATCATCCCCGTCATCTTGGGCGACATCTTCTATTGGATTGTCATGCTTTGCCTGTTGGGCATTTCCTTCCCCAGCTGGTGGTTCCTCATAGCCGCCATTCTCATCCTCCCGGGTTTCTTCCTTACTCTGAAACTCATGGAGCCCTACAAGCCCATCGATTAAAACGTGTCACAGCGGGGTCGGGATACTTTGTGACATGTCGCAATGTGTCCTGACCCCGCTGTGTCTGGTCGATTATTGAATAGTTTATTTCTCCATGCCCGATTCTCACATCGGCCACGCTCAGTTGCCCCGTCGGGCCTGCCCGTTTTGAAATCGGCCTACCCCGATCCGCCAATCGGCCTAACCCAATCGACTGACTCTCCCCGCCCAGTGTCACGACGGGGTCAGGAGAGTCTGTGACATGTCACAAAGTATCCTGACCCCGCTATGACACCGGCGGTTAATAAGCGAAACAAGACCTCACACGACGCCCAGTCCACTTTTGGTCATTGCCCCAATTACCATTGTCATATAAGATATGTGCGTTACCAGCAGAGACCTCTGTACTAGCCCAGAAATTGTCTGCTGGCCATCCAGTCTTTGTCTTGAACGTTGAAAATCCACCGAGGGCACTGATGATAGCCGTCAGCTGTGCCTTTGTAGGCATGAACCAGTTGGAGGCATAGCTAGGCTTTTCGCAGTTGAAGTTCCAGGCGGCATACGCTGCAGGGTGATATGATTGACCGTAGCTCTGTAGGGTATTGGTATAGGTGTAACCGCACATGTTATCATCAGTCATATTACGCGCTACGTTCCAATCTGTATCTGCCCACTTTGCGTAGTTGTTGGCATCGGCAGCGGCAATGACGAGGATGCGGCTGCCGGCGACACCTGTATCGACATCGCTGGTACTGATGTAGCCGATGTAGCCGATGGGAGTCAGGCCGGAGGCAGCGACAGAACCTTCAGCATCAACCTGACATCCCAAATAGCTGCTGCAGTCAATACCGGCATTAATGCACGTCTTCAGACTTGCCAGAGTGGAAGCTACGGGCATCTTCAGTCCGATGTTATAGATGTTTCCGGCTGCATAGGACCTGCTTGTCGCGGTCTTCGTATAGTTGTTCGTGCCGTCGGTGGCGGTGTACACGAGGGCAGCGGTCACGGGACGGATAGCTACGTAGATGGTAGCCGTGCCGAAGTTGCTGCTCGTGGGTGTCACGGTGTAGGTGTTGGTACCAGCGATGACGGTCACCTGGGTCAGGCCGCTGGTGATGGTGCTGGAGCCAGCGCTATTCTTGAGGGTGAGGGCGCAAACTGCGAGCTGGTTAGTCATATTTCCGTTAGGAAGGTTATCACCACCCCAACTGGCTTTATCGAAAGTGCAGAGGTCGAGGCTGCTTCCGAGAGTGGCCAGCGTTCCGTTCTGAGCATTGAGATTTGTGAAATCAATGGTACCGGCGTCGTCTATCGTAGCATTCGTCGCAACGGTAGCTTTCGCCATCGCTGCGGGATAGATGTAGCGAATAGCCTTGGTCTTGTCTGGGTTGGTGAGAGTTAACGTAAATGTGGCAGTACTCGTATTGGCACCGGAAGTAAGTGTGCCTACGGCCTTCATCGTCTCGTTGCTCGTATTCTTGTAAATCACGGCAATCTGGTCGCCTGCGGCAAATGTCTTCACGCCGCCTGCGGTCAGTGCGCGGGTCTGTGCGTCACCACCGTCGAAGCCGACAGTCGTGGTCAGAGTCACTACTTGATCATTGTTCGCGGGCTGCTGCGGCTCGTCGACGATGCCGTCGTCGCTCGTGCAGCCGGTCATTACTGCGCCCACCAATGCGAGGGCGGCCATGCTGAGAAATCTCATTGTCTTCTTCTTCATTGCTTTCTTCGTTTTAGCGGGTTCGTTACTCTTCATAATAATCATTCGTGGTGTAGTTCTGCACGCCTGCACTGGCTACGCTGCCAGCCAGGATGCGGCATTGGTGTTGCAACTTGACGACCTTCATCGCCGGTTTTTCGTAACCTTTTCGTTTCATAGTTCGTTTTGTTCTTTTATTTATTGATTAAGTCTTGCATTTAATATTTTTTTGAGCGCAAAGATAGGGGAAAGCGATCAACAAAGGCTTACAATTCATAAAAAACGACTGACATTTTATAATTTGTCAGTCGTTTGTTGGAGTAACCATTCTTTTGGTGTCATGCCCACAATGAGCCTGAAGGTACGCAGGAAGGATGTGTCGGAGGTGAATCCTGACTCCATGGCAATCATCGTCATCTTCTTTTCCGGATGGCAGAGAATCTGCTGTTTGGCATAGTCTATACGGTATCTGTTGACATATTGGGGGAATGAACTACCCGTGATGGAGTTGATGCAGCTGGAGACGGTATTCTGGTGTACGCCAAGTCTGGCAGCGACATCAGACATCTTCAGATCGCTGTTGAGAAACATTCTGTCCACCTCCATCAGTTCGGTGATGCGGTGCATCAGTTCCTCGTCGATAGTAGGGGAATTGGAAGGCTGTTGGATGACGGAGGCCTCCGGAAGGGTCGCTATGTTCTTTCTTCGTTTTCGCAGAACAAGGATGATGGCAAGGGCGATGGCAACAAGAATGACCGCCGCCGTCCACTGCCAAAGCGGAAGACCTGTGGCGGCAGTTTCAGGAACTTCGGGATGACCGCCGAAACGATAGAGCAGGACAGAACCGAGCGGGTTGAAGAAATTGCTATTGGCATTACAGCCGCCTACGATGTATAAGTCTCCTTCAGGCGAGATGACGGGTAGGATACAGCCGGTATCCGGCATCGGGTCAGTATAATAGAGTGTCAGCTTGGCAGAAATGCCCTCCCCAACTGCTCCAGCATAGTCGATGGCAAGAATGAACTGTCGGCAGTCGGGATCTTTGCCCATCAGGTAGCCCCGTTGTGCCTTGCGGTCGACGAGGATGGAACCGAACCACAGGATGCGTCCCCATGGGCTTTCTGATGGTATGGGACAAATGGTGGGCAGGAGCGTGAAGACGGTGTCGCGTACTTGGGCGATGGCCACCTGGCCCTCTTTGTTCGTCACGGGCATGAGGTAGGCGTACTCGCCGCGCGACTCGTCGCCGATGAAACTGTTGTCGCTGAGGAAGTCGCTATGGGGATAGAGCGGAATCCATGTCTCGAAGAGCGGCACCGTGAACGGCCTGCCTTTCAGACGGTCAACGATGGGTGAGAAGATGGTGTCGCCGCGCTCGCCGACACAGGAGAAGATGATGGCATCGTCCTTGGCGGTGCGGAGGATATAGGGATGGCTGCGCGGCTCTGCCTCTTCTTTGAAGAAGGTGAAAGTGTTGTGGAGCGTGTCGTAGATCTCAATGCCGTTTCTGGTATACCAATTGCCGGCGATGACGACGCGGCCGCCGTCCAGTTCGATGCCTGCGCTGTGGAAGCGTTTCCGTTCCAGACAACCGTATTTCCCGAAGGTGTGCGTGACGGGGTTATACACTTCTGTCTCGAAGCTCTGGCCGATGCCGAGGTTCTGTATGGCACCGCCGCCCAAGAGCACCTTGCCCGACGTGAGACGGACGCAGAGGCCGAAGTCGTGGTTGTAGGTCATCGGTATCAGGTGCCATTCACCATCTTTGTAATACTCTGCCGTGGGGGTGAGCACAAAGCCTGTGGTATGACCGCCGAAGATGGTGAGTTCGCCGTTCTGGCAAAAGACGACATGGTTGCTGTAACGCGGGATGTTCAGGTCAGGCAGTCGTTCCGGCACAATCTTTATTCTCTCGCAGCTGTCTTTTTGTTCTGCTGCAAGTGTTACCAGTGGCATCAGCGCCATCAGAATCCCTATCGTTTTCTTGTTTAGCATTGTGTCATATATATATAATAGGGTATAGTCTACTCAACGATCAGCTGGAGGCCGACACCACGGACGGTCTTGAGGGTGATGCGGGGCTCGTCGGAGAGAATCTTGCGGAGTTTGTTGACGAAGACGTCGAGGGAGCGCGAGGCGAAGTAGTCGTCCTCCGTGTTCCAGAAGCGGCTGAGGATGGCCTCGCGGCGTACCACGTTGTTTTTGTTGTCTGCCAGGATGGCCAGGATCTGTGCCTCGCGCTGGGTGATGGTCTGCGAGGCGCCTGTGTCATCGTTGCGCAGCGTGGCATGGTCTGCGTCGAGGGTATATTTGCCGAGTTTATAGTGGCTGGTTTCCTTCTGCGTCTTGGCTCCGCCACGCATCTTCATCAGTGCCTGGATGTGGGCGTCGAGCTCCTCTGGTACAAAGGGCTTCTTCACGTAGTTGTTGATGCCAAGACGATAGCCGGCCTTCACGTCGTTGGGTGAGGTGAGTGCCGAGGTGAATATGATGATGACTTCGCCGTCTGTCTCGCGAATGCGTTCTACCATCTCGAAACCGTTCATCACGGGCATGTCGATGTCGCTGATGATGACATCGGGGTGAGTCTCCTCCCAGGCTTTTACACCTTCCTTGCCGTTGGCGGCAGTGGTGATTTCGTAGCCTCCAATGATATCTTCAAGGCCGGTCTTCTCGATATAGGCGAGGGATTCGTCGTCTTCCACTAACAATAATCTGATCATACGCTCTTGGGAATATAAAGTGTAAATTCTGAAAACTTGTCTTTCTCACTGCTGACAGTGACCTTGCCCCCATGGGCCTGCATGACCTGGTCCACGTAGTTCAGTCCGAGACCGAAGCCGGAAACGCCGCCCTTGCGGTTTTTCTCATGGATGGCAGCGCGCCCGAACTTGTCGAAGATCACCTGCTGCTCTTCCTTTGTCATGCCGATACCATTGTCACGCACTTTTAATAATACGTTCTTATCGGTGTCGAAGGTCTTGATGTCTATCTTGATGCTTTCCTTCGAATATTTCACGGCGTTGTCGATGAGGTTGGCGATGGCCTCTGTCATATATTGTTCGTCGGCCAGTACTTCCTTCACCTTCAGTTCTGTAGTGATCTCAATGGGTTTCGTGGCCTTGGCCTTGGCTTTCTCTACAATGTCATTGATGATGGGCTCAAGGTCTATCTCGTTCTTGTTGAGGATCAGCTTCTTGTTCTCCAGTTTCGAGATGGTCAGAAGTTTGTTGACAAGTGCCAGCAGGTGCTCAGCCTCATCCTCGATGATTGAGTAGTATTTCTCCTTGATCTGTGGCTTGTTGTCCACTTTGCCGCTGTGCAGGAAGTGGGCCCCCATGATTATACTCGACAGTGGCGACTTCATGTCGTGTACCATCGCGTAGGAGAAGTCGTTCCTGAGTTCGGCCATCTGCTCCTGCTCTGTGATAAAACGCAGCAGCTGAATGATGATGATGGCGAAGAATGCGAGGATGACGGCACTGATGAGGAACAGCGGACTCAGCCTTTGTGCCAGCTCGGGATAGGGATTGTTAAGGGCAATCCTGACGTTTCTTGACTGGTCGCGCCGGATGCTGACGGGTCTCGTCAGCAGCGACCAGGATGAATTGCGGTCATTGTTCTGGCGTAGCACCTTCCCCTTGTCATCAATCTCCAGTATCGTTATGTCGCGATTGATGCGGGCCACACTCAACAGGGAGTCTACGAACAGTGCCACAGTGTCGAGCGAGATTTCTGAGTGGTACGTACGGCTTAGGGCGTCGTTCATACCTTCCACAGAGGAGGCCAGCGAGAGGTTGCCCCTTGCTTCTGGCAGACTGAGGGTGTCGCCGGCAGTCACCACATCGGCACGGTTATAGCTCTCGTAGAACATGGCCCATGTCAACTGGGCGCCAGCCCGCTCCGAGATGTCCTTCGTCACCGATTGGTAGGTCATCCACATATAGAGTCCCAACAGCAACAGCACTGCTACGGCACTTACTATCGACACATATTTATATCTGTTACTATGCATAATGATTCGAGGGGCAAAGGTAAGCGTTTTTTCCGAGACTCCCAAATAAATAAGAGATTATTTCCTCAGCACGTACTTCTTCTGGCTAATTAGGGTTTATTAACGCAAAAATGACATTTAACCTAAAGATAACATGAAGATAACACAATGTTATTGCAACTTATCGTACCTTTGCAACGTCAAAAGACAAAAGAACATTAGTAACAACTTTAAAAATTCAAGAGATATGGAATCAATCATCACAGCAGCAACAGTACTGACAATGTACTTCAACGCTATCAACAGCAACGACGTGAACTATCTGTATAACGCAGATATGGAGGATGGAGTAGTCAACAAGATCGAGGTCTACGAGCAGAACTCTGACCAGCAGATGGAGCAGAAGATGGAGTACTGCTACGAGTATGACGAGCAGGGACGCCTCTCCAACAAGGAGATGATGAGCTGGGACGAGGCCAAGCAGCAGTGGAAGAAGAGCAGCCGCCTCACCTATAAATATTATAAGAACGGCTACAATGTTGAGGTAAGCTATTGGAACAACGAGAAGCAGCAGTATGACCTGCCTACAGAGGTGACCCTCTATCGTTCGCAGGCTCCTAACCTCACCACAGTGAAGACCTATCGGATGAACGAGACCAAGGACAACATGTATCTCTCGAGCCGGATGGTCGTGATGGAGCCTATCGACAGCCGCCTGCTTGCCGTGAAGTAATTCGATTTCTCTCTCTTTATTATATATAGATTGCTGTGGATATGCTCATGCATATTTGCAGCAATTGCTTTTTTAACATAAAGATAACATAACTTTTGCGAATTGTTAGAAAAAAGATTCGTATCTTTGCAAACGGAAAGTTTAACCATTTAAACCATAGCAAAATGAAATTGAGAAAACTATTCGTAGCAGCCTTGCTGTTTGTAGTGGGAACGACATCGGCCCAGCAGATGCCTGAAGTCCCTGTAGACAAAGATGTCCGTATCGGAAAACTTGACAACGGACTGACTTATTATCTCCGACACAACAACACTCCTGAGAAGAAAGCCAACTTCTACATTGCCCAACGTGTAGGCTCTATTCAGGAAGACGATTCCCAACAGGGTCTGGCTCACTTCCTGGAGCACATGGCCTTCAATGGTTCTGAGCACTTCCCCTCAGGTAAGATGCTTGAGTATCTGCAGACAATCGGTGTACAGTTCGGACGCAGTCTGAATGCCTATACTTCTATCGACCGTACTGTCTATTATATTGCTGATGTGTCTACTGAGCGTCAGTCTGCTCTTGATTCTTGTCTCCTTGTATTGAGAGACTGGTCGAGCGGCATCACCGCCGATCCTGAGGAAATAGAGAAGGAGCGTGACGTGATCCACAACGAGTATCGTATGCGTACGGCTCCTACTATGCGTATGATTGAGCGTGCCCTGCCTCAGTTGTTCCAGGGTTCGAAGTACGGCTACCGCATGCCTATCGGAAAGATGGAGATCATTGACAACTTCAAGCCCGAGGAGCTCGTGTCTTATTATAAGAAGTGGTATCGTCCTGACAATCAGGCAGTCGTTATCGTGGGTGACATCGATGTCGACTATACAGAGAACCTCATCAAGAAGATGTTCAGTGACATCAAGGTGGCTCCAGATGCAGCTAAGGTAGTCGATGAGGTAGTACCTGACAACGAGCAGGCTATCTTCGTGGCTGAGAAGGATAAGGAGCAGCAGTATCCTGTCCTGATGCTCTCGATGAAGCGTGACCCGATCCCGGCAGAGCTGAAAAAGACGATGGCTTACCTGGTGACCGACTATCTGAGCAATCTTACATGTGATATGCTCAACAGCCGTTTCTCTGAACTCCAGCAGCAGCCTGACTGTCCTTTCATTCAGGCGCAGGCTCAGGATGGCAACTTTATGCAGATGGCTCGTACCAAGGATGCCGTGCTGTTGATCTGTGTGGCCAAGGAAGGCAAGGAGATCGAGACGATGCAGGCCGTGATGCGTGAGGTTAAGCGCGTCCATGATTTCGGTTTCACTGCGACAGAGTTCGCCCATGCAAAGGCTGAATATCTGAGCCGACTCGAGAAGCTCTACACCAATCGCGACAAGATGAAGAACGGGCAGTATGCCGACGACTACATTGAGAACTTCCTCGAGAACGATCCTATCCCGTCGATGGAGGATCTCTATCAGACCATGAACATGCTGGCCCAGCAATTGCCCCTCGAGGTTGTTAACCAGTATGCCCAGCAGATTGTCAGTGCCGATGATAAGAACCTCGTTGCCTTCCAGATGGAGCAGGAGAAGGACGGTAAGACCTACATAACTCCTGAGGACATGAAGAAGGCCACTGAGGGAGTACGCGCAGAGACGCTCACCGCTTGGGTTGACAATGTGAAAGAAGAGCCTCTGATGGCTGAAATGCCTGCAACGGGTAAGATTGTCAAGGAAAGTGAGAATAAGGCCCTTGGCTATAAGGAGCTGACCCTTTCAAATGGTGCAAAGGTGATTCTGAAGAAAACCGACTTCAAGGATGATGAGGTCATCATGCAGGCAGAGGCCAAGGGTGGTATGTCGCTCTTCGGCATAGAGGATAAGATGAACCTTCAGCTCATTGAGCCTGCCCAGATGTACAGTGGTCTTGGCAACTTCTCCAAGTCAGAGCTCGATAAGGCTCTCGCAGGTAAGCAGGCCAGCGTTCATATCAGTGTCAAGGAGGATCGCCAGTATATCAGCGGACGCTCAGTGCCAAAGGATCTCGAGACACTCTTCCAGCTGTTCTACCTCTCACAGACCAATATCAAAAAGGATGAGAAGTCGATGGCTTCGTTTGTCAACCAGATGCAGATGATCCTGAAGAACAAGAGTCTGAATCATCAGCTTGTATATAACGACTCTCTTGAGAGTACCAAGAACAGCGGCAACCCGCTCTACAAGCTTCCTGACGTAGAGGAGATCGAGAAGTTTGACTACGACCGCACCCTTCAGATGCTGAAGCAGCTTTATATCAATGGTGGTCAGTTTATATATACCATCATAGGTAACTTCGACGAGCAGGCCATCCGTCCTCTCATCGAGCAGTATATCGCATCTCTGCCAGCAGGTAAGGCTGTTCAGGCTAAGGATGTACGCACATTCTTCAAGGGTAATAAGGTGAACAGCTTTGAGAAGCAGATGGAGACGCCTCAGGCTCAGACCACTCAGATCTGGATGAACGACAATATGCCTTATACAATGGAGAACAAGGTGCTGCTCGATGCAGCTACGAGAATTCTCACCCGTATCTATCTGCGTACCATCCGCGAGGAGGAGAGTGCTGCCTATAACGTTGGTTGTGGTGGCGAAATCAATACTAACGGAAGCAAGCCGGTGTTCTTCATTACTGCCCAGGCTCCTACAAATCCCGACAAGCAGAAGATTGCTGAGGATCTGATGGTTAAGTACATCACGGAAGCTGCAACCAAGATTGCCGACGACGATCTTAATCCAATCAAGGAGATTATGCTGAAACAGGCTGAGGATGCTAACCGTGAGAATAGTCACTGGATGGATGTACTGACGGAGTGGACTGCTGAGGGTGTTGACCTGCAGACCAACTATGCAGAAACTGTTAATGCTCTTACCCCACAGAAGGTTCAGAAGTTTATCTCTGATGTCCTTGCTGCCGGAAACCATGCCTCTATCGTCATGATGCCCACAAAGTAATTAAAAACATTTAAAATGGTAATAGAATCCGTGATCGGGGTAACCTGATTACGGATTTTTCTTTGTATCTTTGCAGCCGTATAGTGTGTCACGAGAAAATGGAACTGATCAAAGATAAAACATTCGGAGGCGAGAGGCCGCTGTTTGCCACTCACGACCTTAAACTGGAGAACATCACCATTGTGGATGGTGAGTCAGGCATTAAGCAGTGTCAGAACATGGAATGCCACGATAGCAAGTTTTATGGCAAATACCCTTGGTGGCATGTCGACGGTGCCCTGATTGAAGATTGTTACTTCGCTCCAGGCTCGCGCTCGGCTATCTGGTACACTAATGACTTGGTCGTGAAGCGTTGCACTATCGACGGTCCGAAGTTCTTCCGTGAGATGAAAAACGTGGTGCTGGAGGATGTTGTCATTAACGATGCAGACGAGACTTTCTGGAAGGTTGACGGCCTCAGACTGAAGAATGTCAAGCTGCACGAGGGTACTTATCCCTTTATGTTCTCGCAGAATATCTTTGTCGACGGACTGGAGAGCGATGCCAAATACGTGTTCCAGTACTGTAAGAATGTAGAGATTCATCATGCGAATATCGTGACGAAGGACTCTTTCTGGGAGTGCGAGAACATCACCGTCTATGACTCTGTGCTTGATGGCGAGTATCTGGCCTGGCATTCGAAGAATGTACGACTGGTAAATTGTCATTTGGCTGGTGAGCAACTGCTCTGCTATACGGAGAATCTTGTTTTGGAAAACTGTACCATCGATGCGATGTGCGACCGAATGTTTGAGTACTCCACTGTTGAGGCAGATATCAAGGGACATATTGAAAATATCAAGAATCCGACGAGCGGACATATTATTGCTGATTCTATTGGGAGTATTACTATCGATGAGAACGTCCGCCAGCCGAATAATTGTATTATCGAGACAAGAAAATGAAATACGAATTCGATGAATTAGTAGTGCGGCGCGGAACTAACTGCGTCAAGTGGGATGAAAGGCCACGGGTAGGCGAGCCTTGCTCGGGAATAATTCCTTCCGACGATATCATTCCCCTATGGGTAGCCGACATGGACTTCAAGGTGGCACCCGCCATCCTTGAGGCCGTCAAGAGGCGGGCAGAGCATGGCGTGTTTGGCTACAACATCGTGCCAGAGAGTTATTACGAAGCCGTCATCTCCTGGTTTCGTCGTCGTCATCAGTGGGAGATTCAACGTGAGTGGATTCTCTACACCACGGCGGTTGTACCAGCCATGTCGTGTGTCATCAAGGCATTTACCATGCCAGGTGAGAAGGTGCTCATCCTCTCACCAGCCTATAACTGCTTCTTCTCCAGCATTAAGAACAATGGCTGTGAGGTCTTAGAGAGTCCACTAAAGCGTGTGGATGATTCTTTCGAATTGGATTTCGACGACTTCGAAAGAAAATGCGCCGATGAAAAGACCACCGTTTTCCTGCTCTGTAACCCCCATAATCCCACGGGCCGTGTATGGACTCGTGAGGAACTGCAACGTATGTACGACATCTGCAAGAAGTACGGTGTGAAGGTGGTGAGCGACGAGATTCATTGTGAACTCATCATGCCAGGCTACGAGTTCGTGCCTTTTGGAACAATCACCGACGACTGCGTGGTGATGAACTCCCCCTCGAAGAACTTCAACACAGCAGGTCTTCAGATTGCTAATATCATCTGTCCGAATCCCTTATGGTGTCGTCGTATCGATCGTGCCATCAATATCAACGAGGTATGCGACGTGAATCCCTTCGGCATTGTGGCACTTCAGGCAGCCTATAACGAGAGCGAGGACTGGATCGACGAACTGAACCAGTACCTCTGGGGCAACTACCAAGCCCTCTGTGCTTTCGTCGCGGAGCATATCCCTCAGTGGAAAGTCTGCCGCCTCGAAGGCACCTACCTCCCATGGGTGGATGTCTCAGCAATGGGGCTTACGAGTCAGGAACTCTGTGACCGCCTGCTCACTGAGGCGAAAGTCTGGGTAAACCCAGGCACCATGTACGGCCCCCAGACAGGCGAGGGCTATGTCCGCTTCAACATCGCCACCCAGCGCAGCCGTTTAGTGGAAGCCCTTAACCGTATGGTTAAGGCTTTTGAACATTCTTGATACGGTTATTGTAGAAGTCGCGGAAATCAGTCCATTTATAGTATGGATATTGTGTCGTGGGCACGGGTAGAGTGGCCTCACAGCCATTCAGCAGACATTTCAAGAGGATGTCACCGTCTTTCTTGCTGCGGTAGAATACCAGCTGGATGTTGCAGGCCTTACAGGTTTCCCAGTTTTGGTAGATATTCTTCACCTCGTAGGGATCCTCAGGATCCTTGTCAGCGCCGTTGATACCCATCAGTACGGTCAGCGGACCGATGCAGGTGTCATGGCCGAAGCGCAGGTCTGCGAGATGGTCGCTCCTGCCACTGATCACGGCATCGGCTTTCTTGATGATGTCCTCCAGGATGGGGATCATCTCATACTGCGGGCCGAACACCCAAGAGTAGCTGCCGAGATTATCGCCTTCCCAACGATCTACGAGTTCCTCGTCTGTGAGAATGCCGTCCATCAGCCCCTCATGGCCGATGCTGGGCAGCGAACAGTAGAGGTTGATGAGGTTGCTGGCAATGCGCTCTGCGCCTGGCAGTCCTTCTGTACTGGTGAAGACACGCGAGACAACCTTCTCATTGATCGAGTTGTCGAACTTAAACTGATCCTTGTTCTTCTCATACTTGGGCTTCACGCCTTTAGGATAGTCGTGCTTGATGGGGTTCTGTTTGTCGCCAGGTACCACACCGTCGAGGGTGAAACGCGAGGACTGCTCACGGATCTCGAGTTCTGGATTGCACTGCACAAGTTCTTGACAGAAGGCCGCCATACTGATCACGCAACGGCCTGACAACGAGGAAACGGCGGATACGTTTCCACCTTTCTTAAAGACCTCAGGGAAACGATTGAACATGGTTCGTGCGATGCCCTGATGCTGCTCCCAGCCAAGTTGTGTCAGTTCACTGGTACCTGTCAGGAGTTCATCCTTCACTGCCATATAACGATCGTGGAAGCTCTCGCCCACAGGCGTCAGCTGGTGTTTCTCGTGGGCAGCGGCCAGTGTGGCGTCGAGTGCCTTATAGAGAAATTCCGTCCAGTAGTAGCGCGAGCCGTGACGGGCGTAGTGACTGATGTAGAAAGGCTTGTAGCCTTTGGGCGCCTTTGTCAGTACGGTGGCCTCCTGCTGATAGGGGAAGTCGTTGCCGTAGGCCTTCCTCGGGTTCGCCTTGAGTTGGTCAAGGGCGGGGATATTCTGCGCTCCGGCCGTCAGGGTCAGGAGTGCGAGGGTCATGATGGTGAGTATCCTCTTCATAATGTTGGTTGTTTAGTTAATCAGGAAAATCTTGGTAAGTCCGTTGTAGGTGGCCTTGATGGTGGCGCGGCCCTCTACGATGGGGCTGATTTCAAACTTCACCTTCGGATTGTTCGAAGTGGCTGTGAGCCTGGAGCTGTCATTCAGCTTGCCGTACACCTGATAGCGGGTCTGATCTGTGTAGCCGTTGAGATTGGTGAAGCGGATTGGCGTAGTGGGGATGACCAGTTTCTGGCCGTCGGCCATGATGGTCACCTGTGGCACACTCGGAGCTGGCATACTCTTACCAGACTTGGTGAAACCGATGCCATGAAGGTCGAAGAGCCCCTGGGGACGCTGTGGACCACGGGGACCACCCCAACGGGGACGCTGCGGCTGCTGTATCTCAGGACCTTCGACTACGAGGTAGATGGCATGTTTGCCAGCCAGGTCCTCAACGGCGGGCACTGCCTTAGCGTACATCTTTGGAGTACGTGAATCATCGTCAGCGATGTCAAAGACGGTTATTTCCTGACCGTTCCAGGGGTTATCAAGACGTACGTGAATCTTGAAGGCACCATGCCCGCCTGATGTCAGGTTCAGACAGAGTGTCGTACCGTCGCCAGCCTTTGTTCCCTCGAAGGCTTTCAGACCCTTAGTGTCCTGAGACAGACCGCCGAATCCGAAGTATTTGAAGCCGACAATTCCGCCGTTGGTAATACCTGCAAGATCCATCGAGTTGTTCCAGATGTCGTGGTTGTCCTGCATCCACTCGTTGCTGTTTGTGCCGCCTGTCATGAAACATGCAAGACCTGCAGAGTAGTACTGGTAAGGAGGCAGTCCGAAAATCTGGAATCCTTCGGAGGTCACTTCTGCACCGGTATACTCGTTGCCATCGTTGGCTTTAGCTGTCCATTCGTTATCCTTAGTGTAGGGATCGTAACCCGTGATTTTCACGATACCGCCCTTGGCCACAGGTTTGTTGTCCCATGTGATCTTTACGGGAGCAACCATCGCCTGACGTGCGAAGCCGAAGCCTCGTGGCGGACGATGATAGAACACGTACCATTGGCCGTTGATCTCCTGCAGCGAGCCGTGGGTGTTATGACCTGCGTTGGTGGTGATGAGTTTGCTTCCATCCTCACCAGTCACCACGCCACGCGAATCTACGAGCACGCCGCCAGAGCGCCAAGGACCGAGGGGCGAGTCGCCGAAGGCATAGCGCAGGGCGGAATTGGTATTGTCGAGACCATATTCCTTGCCGCTATAACCTGAAAAGACCATCACGTATTTGTTGCCAACCTGACGGATGGATGAGGCCTCGAAGAAGTTGAAGTCAAGTGGATTCTGACCATTGTAGAGAGCCTTGTATTCCGAACCCTCTTTGTCGAGCAGACGGCCGTCGGCACTGCTTGCAGGGATGAAGGGGTCAATCAGTTCTGTACCCTCACGCTTCGAGTACATTGTGTTTTGGTCGAGCTCGCAGGCCGTAGAGTGTTGGAAACCGTAGAAGACATATGCACGAAACCCCTTGTCGTAGTCGGGATCCTTCTTGTTGGTGATATTCTCAATGAATACGCTGGGATCGAAGTCGATGAGTGAACCCGGCAGGCATCTGCGTCCGTCCTCTGTGAGGTTGATGGGAGTGAAGGGACCATTGGGACGGTTACTCTTGCAGACCATAGGTACACGCTGCCAACCACGGGAATGAGGATAGAGATAGTAGGTCTTCTGGCCAGTGGCCTTGTCCTTTACTTCCACGAGATCAGGGGCAAACATCGTGTCCCATTGTCCGTCGACATAATGCGTGAAGATCGGACCCTCGTCGCGCCACTGTGTCAGGTCTTCGACAGGTGCAGACCACATGCGGATGTCACTGCCGCAGTAGGCCGAATAGTTCGTATCGTGTGAACCGATGATATAGGCGCGCATTTTGCCAGGATTGTCCGGGTCTTCAAATACGCGTGGCTCGCCGTCGGGCAGATGTTCCCACAATGGGAGGTACGGGTTCTGTGCTTGTGCCAATAGGATGACCAGCAGTGACAGGGGGAGAAGTAAGATTCGTTTCATATAATTGATGGTTATATTGATGATTTTTGCGCAAAGTTAGCAAATTATTTGGATTCGCGAGATGTCTTTACGAGAAAAAATGTATCTTTGCAACATGTATTAAAGAAATTGAAACTATATGGAAGATTTTGAAATCAAAAGCCAGTTGCCCGATAATGCATTTCGGGAGTTGAATGAGGGGGAGCAGTATGAGCCGTTGATGTCGCCAAAAGGAAATTATCCTGAGGTGAATACATGGTCGGTGAGTTGGGGTATCCTGATGGCGATGCTTTTTTCAGCCGCCGCTGCCTACTTAGGTCTGAAGGTAGGTCAGGTCTTCGAGGCAGCCATCCCCATTGCCATCATTGCTGTGGGGGTCTCGACGGCCGCCCGACGTTCGAAGGCATTGGGCGAGAATGTGATCATCCAGTCGATAGGTGCCTGTTCCGGTGCTGTGGTGGCTGGTGCTATCTTCACTTTGCCGGCTATCTATATCCTGCAGGCAAAGTATCCGGAGATGTCAGCTTCATTCCTGAAGATCTTCATCGCCTCGCTGTTGGGTGGCATCATCGGCATTCTTTTCCTGATACCGTTCCGCAAGTACTTTGTCTCTGATATGCATGGCAAGTATCCCTTCCCTGAGGCGACGGCGACAACACAGGTGCTTGTCTCTGGTGCAAAGGGCGGAAACCAGGCCAAGCCCTTGCTGTTGGCAGGTATCGTGGGTGGATTATATGATTTCATCGTCGCCACCTTTGGCTGGTGGAATGAGAATTTTACGTCACGTGTAGTAGAGTGGGGACAGACGGTGGCTGAGCAGGCCAAGCTGGTGTTCAAGGTGAATACGGGTGCAGCAGTACTGGGACTCGGCTATATCATTGGCTTCAAGTATGCACTGATCATCACTTTGGGCTCGCTGTCCGTTTGGTGGCTCATAGTGCCGGGCCTGTCGCTGTTCTTCGGCTCTGAGGTATTGAACCAGTGGGATCCCTCGATAACGACGGCCGTCGGTGACATGTCGCCAGAGCAGATCTTCAAGGCTTATGGCAAATCGATCGGTATAGGTGGTATTGCGATGGCTGGTATCATCGGTATCATCAAGTCGTGGGGTATCATCAAGGGGGCCGTGTCGCTGGCTGCCAAGGAGATGAAAGGAAGTAACGAGGGAGCTGCTGTGGCACAGCAGCGTACTGAACGGGATTTGCCGTTCCGTTTTATTGCTATCGCCTCGATTGTGACCATCGTCATCACGTTCCTGTTCTTTTGGTTTGGCGTGATGGATGGCAATATGCTTCAGGCACTGGTAGCCATCGTGCTGGTGGCAGTCATTGCCTTCCTCTTTACGACGGTGGCGGCGAATGCCATTGCCATCGTAGGTTCAAATCCTGTCAGCGGTATGACGCTGATGACGCTTATCCTGGCCTCTGTGGTGATGGTGGGTGTAGGCCTTCAGGGCACGAGTGGAATGGTGGCTGCACTGATTATGGGTGGTGTCGTCTGTACGGCATTGTCGATGGCGGGTGCTTTCATCACCGATCTAAAGATTGGATACTGGCTGGGAACGACACCAAGGAAACAGGAGTCATGGAAATTCCTTGGTACATTGGTATCGGCCGCTACGGTAGGAGGCGTGATGATGCTGCTCAATGAGACTTACGGCTTTGCCTCCGGACAGCTTGCTGCGCCTCAGGCCAATGCAATGGCGGCTGTCATCGATCCGCTGATGAACGGTGTGGGCGCTCCCTGGGTGCTCTATGCCATCGGAGCAGCTATTGCCATCATCCTGACACTCTGCAAGGTGCCTGCACTGGCCTTTGCCTTAGGTATGTTTATCCCGCTGGAATTGAATGTGCCGTTGTTGATAGGTGGTGCTGTCCATTGGTTTGTGGAGACGCGCTCGAAGGACAAGAAGGTGAACGAAGCCCGTAGTGAGAAGGGCACACTGATTGCCTCCGGATTTATTGCGGGAGGTGCCCTGATGGGTGTTGTCAGTGCGCTGCTGCGTTTTGGAGGCTTCAATCCTGTCAGTGCAGAGTGGCTGGCAAATCCGCAGTCTGAGGTATGCTCGCTCCTCGCGTACCTATTATTAATAGGTTACTTTATCCGTGCAACGAAAGTCTCAAAATGATGAGAAGAACCTGTATGATGTTAATTCTCGCGTCGTTTTTTGCCGTTTCATCGATGGCAATCAATGACTGGGGCGATCAGGGCGACGGCACGTATCGCAATCCTGTGCTGAATGCAGACTTCTCTGATCCAGATGTGATTCGTGTGGGCGACAGGTTCTATATGGTGGCCTCTGACTTCCATTTCCTCGGCATGCAGGTACTCGAGAGCGAGGATATGGTGAACTGGCGTTACATCAGCCAGATCTACAGTCGTTTCGATGAGCCGGGCTGGGACAGTAATGAGCATTATGCAGGTGGTTCGTGGGCTCCTTCCATCCGTTATCATAATGGTCTCTATTATGTCTTTTTCTGTACGCCTGATGAGGGACTTTACATGTCGTCTGCCAAGGATCCTCATGGCCCCTGGGCCCTGCTTCATCTGGTTCAGCGAGTGGTGAAATGGGAAGATCCTTGTCCTTTCTGGGATGCCGACGGGCAGGCTTACCTGGGGCGTAGTTGTCACGGGGCAGGTCCCATCATTGTGCATAAGATGTCGCCTGATGGCAGGCAGTTGCTCGATGAGGGTGTGACAGTCTATGAGGGACCTGTAGCCGAGGGCACGAAGTTCCTGAAGCGCAATGGCTGGTATTACCTGATTATTCCTGAGGGTGGCGTAGGGCAGGGTTGGCAGACCGTCCTCCGTTCCCGCAGCATCTATGGCCCTTATGAGCGGCGTGTCGTGCTTGAACAAGGCTCAACGTCGATTAACGGTCCTCATCAGGGGGCTTTGGTCGATGCGCCAGACGGTAGCTGGTGGTTCTATCATTTCCAGGAAACGCCAGTCTTGGGGCGTGTCGTCCATCTGCAGCCTGCCCGATGGCAGGACGATTGGCCGCTGATGGGTGTCGATCTCGATGGGAACGGTATTGGCGAACCCGTCGCCTCTTGGAAAAAGCCCATTCCATCGGAAGTCCAGCCGCTTCTTCAGACGGACGATGACTTCTCGAGCTCCCTTGGCCTACAATGGCAATGGAACCATAATCCTGTCGATTCTCATTGGAGTATGACGGAGCGAGAGGGCTTCCTGATGCTTAAGGCACTGCCTGCCGATAGTCTGAAGTCGGCCCGTAATATGCTTACTCAGAAAGTGATAGGCTATCAAAGCGAGAGCACGACGAAGCTTTCAGCAACAGGCGACTGCTATGCTGGTCTCTTTTGCTCTGGCAAGCTCTTTCGCGGCATTGGACTTTGTAAAGAGGGCGTTTTTGTCGAGGCTCATGGCGAGCGTCAGATGATCTGGCGGGGCAGATGCCAACAACTCTGGCTGCGCATCACCAATGACTGCGTGGCAAACCGTCACCAGTTCTTATATAGCCTCGATGGCGAACATTTCACTCCTGCAGGCGAGGCCTTCACGATGCGGGGCGGCTACTGGAAGGGAATTCGTGTCGGACTATTCTGTTATGGCGATGTGGGCAAGGCATGGTTCGACAGTTTCCGTCAGGACATACAACAATAAGTGGCACTTATTTCCCAATAAGGCTGGGTTATTCTGAAATAAGTGCCACTTATTTGAAAATACTCGCCGGATAATTTTGTATTTCCGTCTTTTCTCTGTACCTTTGCACCCGAAAAACCGTCTGGCATCGGTTTCCTCTGATGTCGCCCTGATAGTTAAATGGATATAACAAGGCTCTCCTAAAGCTTAGTTCCGAGTTCGATTCTCGGTCGGGGTACTGAATGAGAAACCTCCTCAGATTTCTCACTTTCTTTTTCTCCGCACCCTCGTAACTTGTTAGTTTCTTGAAAGATAAGGTCGAGCACTTGGTTGTAGGATTGAGTTCGATATTTTTCTCCGTCAAATTCAATTTTCCCCGGAAACATCGAACTCAGTATTTTACACTTCGTCTTAACAGGTGCATCAAGCATAAAGTTTCTTAAATTTGCTATGATATTCACAGAGTAATCGATTTTGTCTTTTAAGTCTTTGGAATCAGCTTGGAGTAAAGTTATACGCTCCTGAAGTGTTTTGATTTGGTCTCCATATCGCTTTGTTATGCGAGCATAAGCCTCCTGGTCGAGAAGACCCTCACAAAATTTATCATCTGCACTATTAAGTAGAGCCTCAACTTTTTCAATATCCTTGTGTAGCGTCTCAACCTCCTTATTAATGTCTTGTTTGTGTTCACCTCGTAGGTCTTGTAGTACCTCAGTATAAAGGTCTAACACCTCCTTGTTTGGTTTTAGACCACCTACCCAATCAGCGAACTTGTCGTTAGCGTAGTCTGCCGGTCTGCGTAGGTGCTTACCATCGTGGCAGCAGTTGTAATACTTATACTTGCCTCCCTTGCCTGTGCTTGTGGCCCCTGTAATAGAATGACCACAGATGGGGCACACTATGTACTTTCGGAGGTAGAGGTCCGGGTCGATTGTCTTGCTCACCTTTGGCTCGTGTTTACGTTTGCCGCTCAGTATGTCTTGCACCTTGTCGAATGTCTCAGCGTCAATGATGGCTTTGTGCTGACCTTTGACTATTTGCTCCGGGTCATCCTTGTAGGCTGGCACTCTGATGAGTCCAATATAAAAGATGTTACGTAGCATCCTATAGAACGCATCTTTCTGAATGTTGGGGCAAAGCCTACGCCTGATGTTATTTGGAGCCTCAACACCTTTAGCTACCTCTTCAAACACTTGCTTAATCACTCCTGCCTGTGTCTCGTCTTTCTCAACGTATGGCTCTCCTTTATCGTCTCTCCTGTTAATGTATCCTCGTGGTGCTTTGTTCGAGCACTTGCCTTTGAGAAGTGTGCCGTGTATGCCGTCCTTTGTCCTTCGAGAAATTTTCTCATCCTCAGTGTGTGCAGCACCGCAGTACATTCCTAACAGCATCGACCACTCAGTGCCCTTGAAGTCGATAGGCGATTCTATAGCGTTAATCTCAATACCTAACTCATCATAGAACTTGCGTTTGTAGGTTAGGGCAAATTCAAGGTTTCGTGTAAACCTGTCCCAACGTAAGAAAAGAATCTTGTCAACCTCGTTTCGATGTCTTCGGCAATAGTCGTATATTACTTTCAGTTCTGGACGTTTTAGGTCGTAATGCTTGGCTGAATAATCTTCATGGTATGTTGCCAATACATTATACTTATGATTGTTGCAGTAACCTGTTAAATAGCGTTCCTGCATTTCAAGCGAGCATCCGTCAGCTTGTTCGTCTGTGCTTACCCTGCAATACAAAATTACATTCATAATTACTAATTTTTTAATTCGTTATTTTCAATTTCAAGTTGGAGGCCTCCAATAAAATATAGGTACTCCCGGATTATCTTTATCTCATCATCTTTATACTTCCTTTCTTTGCTGTTTAAAATCTTTTTACATTGTTCTAATACTATCATTATCTCTTAATTTTGTGCTGTGCCTCGCTCGACACTTATTTTCTTTGTTGTTATTTCGAAATTCAACGTAGCAAATGTACACAAAATATTTTAAAAATGAAAATTTGGAATCAGAAATTTTAAATAAGTGCCTTACATTTCCTTATGGTGTTGATACTTGTACCTGTTATTTTGCTGATGTTCCTAAGGCTAATACCCTTGCGAAGTAATCTCATATCCTCGGCATACTGCTCCCGCATATCGGCCTCACTTTTGCGGTAGCCTTCCTTACGACCGACTTTGCCGCCATTGGCTCGGAAATTTTTGTAGCCGCTCTCGACACGTTCACGGATGGTCTTACGTTCCATACGAGCAACCTCGGCCAAGATGGTAATGAGAAACTGATACATGGGGTTAATCTCTCCGCTCTCTGTTAGCGTCTCGATGCCATAGTTTTGAATAAATAAGCTGATGCCTAACCTGTTGAACTGCTCGATAACTTCGAGGACTTGCAAGGTATCACGTCCGAGTCGGCTGAGTTCAGTTACTGCCACCTTATTTATATTATGAGCTTGAACATACTCTATCATACGACTTAACTCCTTGCGCTCTACGTTCTTCTTGGCTCCGCTCACCTTCTCGCAGAAGGTTGCACAAACATTCCATGCGTTGAGCTGGGCGACAGCATTCAGTTCATTAACCTGACGTTCATAGTCTTGAATATTGGTGCTCACTCGTGCAAAAATTACAATTTTCTTCATATTTCTATGTTTTTTATTTCTCCGGCTAAATTACTAAAAATCCGGTAAATATGCAAATTTTGAATATTAAAATTTGTAATAATCTTACGATTTATTTCAATATTATCTTTTAAGTTACTATGATACAAAAAAGATGTATCAATGATTTCATTATATAGATTTCATTGATACATTTTAAAAATGATACAAAACCCTTATATATACTAAAGAATATAACCAATGGGGTATATTTGATAGGGTAGGTTGTTATAATCCTATAAGCGCCCGAGTATGTGTCGCCAACCCACGTCTTCTGTTTTGTATTGAAAGCGTATGACGCTGTTCAAGAAATGAAAGAACATATCTTCGAGGATAGCCTCATCGAACAGGATGAGGGGCGTGTATTGGATGCCTCTACGCTCTACGTAGTTCTTGATGTCCTCTGAGTTCAAGTGCACCTCTGTCCTGTATAATCTCTTGGGGTTACCATAGTGTTCTAATATGTACTGCTTGTCGGAGGCATGACATATCTCTGCCGCCTTGTCGTAGGTAAGTATAGTTATCCCCCTGCTCTTATCCTTTATGGCGTTTCGTTGCTTGATGTTTACTGATAAATACTTGCCTTGCTTGTTTAGACTACCGCTTGTAGTGTATGTCAACTCGGGCCGATCCTCGTCCCGATTTGTAATGCGCTTGCCATTTAAAATTGTGGTAATATCCTGCCTATGGGCGTATGCCTTTACAAGTGGGCTAATTGCAAATGGGGTGTCAAGGCAAAGGTCGAGACTTGTCACGTTGTGAAATGCTAACCCTAACTTTTGTTCTATGTAAGTCAGAAAATAGAAGTCTTGGGTATATAGCGTTTCATTGTTGAGGCTGAGCCAAACTTTGCGCAGTCCGTTCTTATGAGTATTACTTTCCTCGTTGCCATTTGCAAGGCTGAATTTCATTTGCCCAAACATAATTGTCTTTTCGCCGTTCCATGCCTGTATATTGTAGATGTTGTCATAATAACGTCCAATTGTTCGTGTCAGCTGGAACTCTTTAAGGTCAATGCTTTCGCCTAAATTTAGCTGGCGTAATTGCTCATAGTAGTAGGTGTTTTCCACCTCGTAACACATTGTAAGTGCATCAATTTGTATTGGTCTTCTGCATACTCGTTTCATGGCTATGGTTATTACTCTCGTTATTTTCATTTGGGCGATATGGTATTGTTGCCCAATACGCTTTCATAGCATTGCTAATGGCCTGCTTATGGCTATCTGACATAGAGCGGCCTTTTAATTTTTGGCTGATGCGTAACTTGGTAGCATCATCAAGATTTCTGTAAATTCTTTCCATATTATTCTTTTTAATATAAATATTAGGTAAAGTTGAAAAAGTGAGTATAGTAGCCATATTTATTTAGCGACAATAGTCTCCGGATAAATAATAGTCTGTTTCTTGGCTACTATATTAATATATATAATAAG
>JAEEGH010005856.1_pt1 | contig 30559 bp, 32 predicted proteins | sample 9134181 | NCBI WGS metagenome assembly JAEEGH01 (sample SAMN16246544, study PRJNA631951) | gut metagenome | biome: gut microbiome; feature: rumen; material: DP-attached | host: Bos | place: Iran: Karaj | collected 2018-10
CGCAGACGATGCCGGGCATGGAGTTCATGCAGGTCTGGCTCATGCCGATCATGATGGTGTTCATCTGCAACAATCTCTCGGCCGGTCTGAGCTACTACTACCTGCTCTCGAACATCATCACCATCGGACAGAACTGGGCCATCCGGAAATGGTTCGTCGATGAAGACAAGATCTACGAGAATCTGAAGAAAAAAGCCAACTCCAAGGAGCCCGTCAAGAAATCGAAGTTCCAGCAGCGCCTCGACGCGGCCTACAAGGCCCAGCAGGAACAGATGCGCCAGCAGAACAAGAAGAGATAATGTCGATCGCATCCGCCATCCAGCAACTGAAACAGGAGCTGCCATCAACCGTCAAGTTGGTGGCAGTTTCCAAATTCAAACCCGCAGAGGCCATCCTTGAGGCCTACGCCGCCGGCCAACGCGCCTTCGGCGAAAACCGTCCGCAGGAACTCGCCGCCAAGGCAGCGGTGCTGCCCCCCGATATCGAATGGCATTTCATCGGGCATCTGCAGACCAACAAGGTCAAACTGGTCATCCCCTGGGCGACGATGATCCATTCCGTCGATTCAGAAAAGCTGCTTGCCGAGATCGACAAGGCAGCCCGAACTGCCGGCAAGGTCATGGACTGCCTGCTGGAAATCCACATCGCACAGGAAGTCACCAAGCAGGGCTTCTCGCCCGAAGAGGCCCTCGCCCTGGCCGGGCGCATCGGCGATTATCCCGGCATCCGCCTGCGTGGCCTAATGGGCATGGCTACCTTCACCGACGACACGGAAGAAGTACGTAGGGAGTTCCGGACCTTGAAGGAAGTCTCCCGGAAATTGTCTTTCCTCCCCTGCTGCGACCAGGTCTCGATGGGAATGTCGGAAGACTGGCGGATTGCCGTTGAAGAGGGCACGACTATTGTTAGAATCGGAACGTCTATATTTGGAAAAAGAGAATCTACACGATGAAACGAATCCTACTGATCGGTCTGGCAATCCTCGCCGCCGCATCCTGCAAAAAAGTCACGCCGGAAGAACGCGTCGTGGCCGTAGCGGAATATTTCACCCAACTGGAAGATACCTATACCAGCCAGATTGCCGGTTATGAAGGGGCAAAACGGATCGATTATCTGACGCTTGTCCTGAACAAAGACCTGAAAATGGAAGATATCTGGACCCTGGACTCGGAGACCGGAAGTTCCTTGCTGGCGACTTTCGAGGGACGCGACAAGGAAGCGAAAGACAAGCCCATCGTCTCGATGATCGCCGCGCCGGTCGACGACCCGACAGCCTGCGGTGCAGTCCTCGACATACTCAAAGCGTTCAAGAAACTGAAAATCGCCCACAAGAGCGAGATACGCGTTTTATTCTACGACGCGCAGCAGGACAGCACCGGCCGCCCGGCAGGTCTCGCCCTTCTGGAACAGGACCTCAATGAATCGGACGAGCTCATCAGTTTCGCCATCGCACTGTCCACGCGCGATACGCTGCCGGAGCGCACGTTCGCCATCGACGACCAGCGCCGATTCCGGGAAAAGGTCCGCGAAATCCTTCCGCCTTATTTTACACCGCTGGGATCCTACAATTTCGTCGACGGGACCTTCCCGAATCCGGAGTGGCCTTTCAAAATGGGCGTTTACCGCTACTGCATCGTCCCGGACCACCTGCCGCAAGATGAAGCGGCGGTCACCGTATTCACGATGCTGCTCAATTAGCTAGAACGGATAGCCGATACCGAAGTGGAAGGCATATTCGCCTAAGAACCAGTCGTTTATACCAAGCCACTCATCCCTGACCGGATCGTGGATCCGGACACCCAGGTCAAAGCGGACCAGCACCAGACCGAAATCGAGCCGTGCGCCGAAGCCGCCTGAAACGGCCGTACTCTTCATCAGGTTCGAGAAAGAAAAAAGACTGCGCGGATCCCGGGATTCCCCGTCCAGGGCATCCGCGCGGATGTTCCATACGTTACCGGCATCGACGAAGACCGCACCCTGCAGTTTCCAGAACATCGGGAACCGGAACTCCACGTTCGCTTCCAGGTGCATATCGCCCGTCTGGTTAGCAATGGCGAAACTCGTGTCACGGGGCGCCATGCCCGGGCCCACCGCACGGGCCCGCCAACCGCGCAAGCTGTTCGCTCCACCGGCGTAGAACAATTTCTCGAACGGCAGCGCCAGGGAGTTGCCATAAGCGAAACCGGCGCCGGCCAGGGCGCGCATCGCGAGCGCGTACTTGTCGGCCTCGCCCAGCCGGAGGGTTTCCACGGCCTGGATCTCACCGCGGACATACTGCGAGAACGGCACCCCGAAGATCGAACGGTCGCGACCCTCTCCGCTGCGGGGATGAAGCGCTTTCCCGATGAACGAGGCCATGTTTCCGGAAAAATCGAACTGGAAACGGGTATAGAAATACGACACCTTGGGATTGACCGTCGAATTGGTCGTAAAATAGAACATTCCGCCGCCGCCCAGGTCGAGGTGACTGCGGAAAGCGTTTTTCAGATAAGGGTCGTTGATGGACGCATAGAAATCACTGTCGATGCGCGAAGCCTTCACAGCACTCAACTGGAAGGGATAAATCTGATAGTAGAAACGCTTCGACACGTTCCAGCTGAAACCATAGGTCCCCGTCAGGATATTCCGGTTATATTCGGGCCGGTTCTGGTAGTTGTACGAGAAATTGATATCCATCTGGGGCAGGTTGATGTAGGGCATCTTCCACACGAAAGAAGGATACCAGGGGATGCTCAGGCCGGTCGAAACGGAGAACTCGTTGGAACGCACCGGCTCGTGCAGCATGAACTGGAAGTTGCCGCGGAATCCCAGTGAAAACACCTCGCCGCCGCCGAAGAGATTCTTATGGCTGTACGAGAGGGACGGCGTCACGCCGAACAGGCCGACCGAGTTGAACGATCCTTCCAGATTGACCTTGACGGCCTGCAGCCGGGCCTGCGAAAGCATGATACTGCAGTCCACGGCCGTCGAGTCGAACTGCGACTCCCGAAGGAGCATATTGACGCTGCTGAAGAGCGGAATGCTGGCGAAACGGTCGTAGGTCTGGTTGATCCGATCCTCGCTATATGGCTCGCCGGGCTGCAACTGGTTGAGATTGTGCAGGAATTTCTGACGGACCCGCATCCCGGGCTGCGGCATCAGGGCCACGTTCCCGATCTTGTATTTCCGGTGCGGACGGGCGTTCTCCTCACTTTCGTTGCGGGTGTAGTCTTCGATCCGGACAATCAGGTCGGCCGTATCGCGGATTGTCGTCGTGTCGGCGTAAAAGAAGAAATAGTTCTTGGAGAAGCCCCAGTACCCTCTGTTCCGGAACAGCCTCGAGAGACGTTCGCTTTCCGCTTCGAGAGATTCCTGCGACAACCAGTCGCCGCAATTGACCGTAAAGTTGGCGGAATCAGCCGCCAGGAGACTTGCCAGCGCAGTGTCGCGCACCTGATAGTCGATCGTCCGGATCGGGAAGCGCTTGCCCAGGGTTACATTGTAACGGACTTTGGCCAGTTTCTTCTTGACCGTCGCTTCCGGGCTGACCTCGGAATTGTAATAACCCTCATATTCCAGGTGATTGAGGATACTGTTCACGGAATCGTCGATCAGCGATTCGTCGAAAACCACGGGTGCCTGTCCGAGCTTCTGGCAGAAACGGTCCCAACCGCCGTTTTTCCCGTTCTGCCAGTTATAGACATACAGGAACGGTGTAACCTGACCCAGGATTTCGCTGTTCGCCTTCTGCTTGACATAAGGCATCAGGGAAGAGGCGTTGTATTTCGGATCGTTGGTCACCACGACTTTGTTCTCTGCCAGGCGCGCTTCGTCTTCCGCCAGAACACGGGTCGTAGAACAACCGGCCAGCAGCCAGATGCCGGCCAGCAGTCCCAGTCCCGTAAGAAGTCCGAAGTGTTTCACAGGCAACAAATATACGAAAATTACAGTTGTCTTCTCCGGAACTCGCTACAGGCGATTGCAGTGGCCACGGCCACGTTGAGCGACTCACCTGTCCGCTCATCCGGAGGGAACGGCGGGATGAAGAGTTTCCGGGTCACCGTCGAAGCGACCTCCGGCGAGATGCCGTTCGCTTCAGACCCCATCACGAGAATACCGCCTGCAGGCAGCGACGCCGCGTAGATATCGTCTCCCCCAAGGAAAGTTCCGAAAACAGGCAGATGCCCGGTCAGGCCAGACAGGACACGGGCCAGCTCACAATAGTGTACCCGCACCCGGAAAACGGCCCCCATCGTGGCCTGCACGACCTTCGGATTATAGAGCTCGACCGTATCTTCCGAGGCCAGTATCTGGCGGATGCCGAACCAGTCGGCGATACGGACGATCGTACCCAGATTCCCGGGATCGCGCACGCCGTCGAGAGCCAGGACCAGTTCGCCCGGCGAAAAGACCGGCGGAACGGGCTTCGGCTGACGGACCACGGCCAGGGCCGGCGAAGGATGCGTCAGTTGGCTGATGCGTCCCATCGTTTCTTCCCCGATGTCCTCCGTCCGATAAAGATGCTCGATCTCAAAGCCCGAGCGCAGCGCCTCCTCCACCAGTTTCTCCCCTTCCACCACGAACAAACCCCGCTCATCGCGGAACTTCTTCTGTCCCAGCGCCCGGATATCTTTGATTTCAGCCTTGGTCATCGGTTCTTATACATATCGTCGTAATACTTCTGATAGTCGCCGCTGGTCACATTGTCCATCCAAGCCTGGTTCTCAAGATACCAGCGGACCGTCTTCTCGATGCCTTCCTCGAACTGGAGGCTCGGCTCCCACCCCAGTTCGCGCTGGAGTTTCGTACTGTCGATGGCATAGCGCAAATCGTGACCGGCCCGGTCGGTGACATAGGTGATCAGGTGGTCGCTTGTCCCCTCGGGATTGCCAAGCAGCCGGTCCACGGTCCGGATCAGCACTTTGATCAGATCGATATTCTTCCATTCGTTGAAACCGCCGATATTATAGGTCTCGGCGATGCGGCCTTCGTGGAAAATCAGGTCAATGGCCCTGGCGTGATCTTCCACGTAGAGCCAGTCGCGCACGTTCTCTCCCTTCCCGTAGACCGGAAGCGGCTTTCCGTGACGGATATTGTTGATGAAAAGCGGGATAAGCTTCTCCGGGAACTGATACGGGCCGTAGTTGTTGGAACAGTTTGTCACCACGGTAGGCATTCCATAGGTATCGTGATAAGCGCGCACGAAATGGTCGGACGAGGCCTTGGCGGCACTATAGGGACTGTGCGGCTGGTATTTGAGGTCTTCGGTGAAAAAGCGTGTGCCGTAGGCGAGGTGATGCGTGCCCGACGAGGCCTTTGTGGTGAATGGCGGTTCCACGCCGTCCGGATCGGTAACCTCCAGCGCACCGTACACCTCGTCGGTCGAGATGTGATAGAAACGGCACGGTCCGTCGGACTCTCCATCCTCGCTGGTCATCACGAAGCCCATTGGCTGCCAGTAGCGGCGGGCAGCCTCCAGAAGGGTCAGTGTGCCCATGACGTTCGTCTTGGCGAATGTGAACGGATCTTTGATGGAACGGTCGACGTGGCTTTCTGCGGCGAGATGGATGATTCCGTCCACCTTCTCTTCCTGGATCAGCTGCAGGACACCCTCGAAATCACAGATATCCATCTTGACGAAGCGATAGTTCGGCTTGTCCTCGACATCCTTGAGATTGGCCAGGTTGCCGGCATACGTGAGCTTGTCGAGATTGATGATCCGGTATTCCGGATATTTGTTTACGAAATGACGGACCACGTGGTTCCCGATGAAACCCGCGCCGCCGGTGATAAGGATGGTGCGCTGCATATAATGTCAATTTCAGATTATCTAACAAAGTTAAGAAAAAATAAGATTGTATTTGAAATTAAAGATACGAAGAAAAAAGGTTAAATTTGCAAAAACACAAATGAACGCACAAAGACGCAAAAAGGGCAAAGTCAAAATCCCGCACACGTTCGTCATCATCTGCGCGATGATCCTGCTGTGCGGGGTGATGACCTGGTTCGTCCCGGCCGGGCAGTTCGACCACCAGCAGGTGGTCGTCAACGGCTCCTCACGGGATATTATCGTGCCGGGGTCCTATCACCACGTGGAACAGGCCCCCCAGACCTGGCAGATTTTCGGCGCCTTCCTGAAAGGTTTCCAGATGCAGGCGGCCATCATCGCGTTCGTGCTGATCATCGGCGGTGCCTTCCAGATCATGAACAGCAGCAAGGCCATCGACTTCGGCATCATGGCTTTCCTGCGCAAGTCGAAACAGTGGGAGTCGAAGGGGCTGGTGAGCAAGATCGGCGTCGGGCCCATCGTCATTACGGCCACCATGATCATCTTCAGCCTCTTCGGGGCGATCTTCGGGATGAGCGAGGAGACGCTGGCGTTCGTCATCATCTTCGTACCGCTGGCCATCTCGATGGGTTACGACTCCATTACAGGCCTGCTGATGGTTTACGTAGCCGCCCATATCGGTTTTTCCGGCGCTATTTTCAATCCTTTCACCATCGGTATCGCTCAGGGGCTTTCGGGCATCCCTCTTTTTTCGGGCTTCGAATACAGGGCGGTCATCTGGTTTATCCTCACATTTCTGATTATCGCCTTCGCACTTTTCTATGCGGCCAAGGTGAAGAAAAACCCGAAAGCTTCGCCGATGTACGAGCTGGACGCCTTCTGGCGCAACCGCACCGAAGAAGCCGCAGAGGCCCATTTCGACTATGAGACGCCGCGGGCTGCCTGGGTCACCTTCGCGCTGGTGAACATCGTGCTAATCCTTTTCTCCGTCTTCTATCCTATGACGACGATGACGGTGGGCAAATCGAGTTTCACCTTCCCCTGGGTGCCGGTGCTGACCGCGCTACATGCGCTGTTCGGCTTTTTCCTGCTCCGGAAATCGTGTCTTTACTATGTGCTCGAGATTCTCCTGTTCACCATCCTTTTCCTGGTGGTCGGCGTGCTTGGCCACGGCTGGTACGTGATGGAGATCTCCGCCCTGTTCCTGGCGATGGGCATCATTTCAGGATTTGCCATGGGCTCAAGCGCTAGCAAGGTCGCCCTGGAATTCATCGCCGGCGCCAAGGACATCATCACGGCGGCGATCATTGTCGGCCTCGCCGGCGGCATCATCGTCGTCCTGCAGGACGGCCACATCATGGACACGATCCTCTACGCCCTCGCGGGCACGATGGAAGGCAGCGGGAAGGGTACCACAGCCTCGCTGATGTACCTCATCCAGACCTGCCTGAACCTCTTCATTCCGTCCGGCACCGCCAAGGCTGCTCTGACGATGCCCATCATGGCGCCGTTTTCCGACATCGTGGAACTGTCCCGCCAGACCACGGTGCTGGCCTTTCAGCTGGGCGACGGCTTCACAAACATGATCACCCCCACCTCGGCCGTGCTCATGGGCGCCCTCGGCATTGCGAAGGTCCCTTATGACATCTGGTTCAAGTGGTGGTGGAAGATCCTCCTCTGCTTCATGCTCCTCGGCCTGGCGTTCCTGCTGGTCACGGTCATGATACCGCTAAACGGATTTTAGCGGGAAACTTCTGAATCATCCAACGATTTGACTGTGAACACGGGGCGGATCGTACGCGCGAATCCGTCAGATCCGTTGTAACCGACAGATATGGAACTGAATTCGAGTGACAGATTGTTGGAACTAGCCGTCCAGTATTCACCATATTGACCCTGATCCACCGGATAATTCCGAACGACAACACCAGCTCCCGGGAGGAAGACAGATGCGTCCGTACTCACATTGTAGAATGTATGCCCGAACGAGACACTCGCATGCTTACCCGTCCTCACCCACTTCATCTGGCCATTGTTAAACATCTTGAACAGATTGCTCAACTCCAGATAGTCGGGCATTCGCCAGAGACCTTTGAGTGCATAGTGAGCCGGATCGTCGGCGGGAGTGCCCCCGGAAGACGTACTGAAGTCGTGTGAGCAGGTATAGTTCCCGAAGGTGCCCTCAAGGGGGTACCCTTCAACATCACCCCACGCGTAGAAGTTGCCATAGCTGCCTTCTCCTGTTTCGGCCGTCGCGCCAAGGTTCTTTTTGGCCCAGCAGAAATCGTATCCATCCATCTGGGTCAGGACGACATATTCCGTGGCGATCCATCGGCTCGGATTACTGATATCACCGATTCCGATGTACATTGATTCATTGACCGCCTTTTTACCGACGTCACGGGTATACAGGACATCGGCAGTGAAGTCGTTGATGGAAAACTCGTAATCGACAGGATTGCCGACAGCACTTTTATCCAGCACGCCGGAGAAACTCACGATGCCGTTGACGTCGTCGATGTAGCCCTCAATGGGTTCGCCGGTTTTGCCAACGTAATATTTCAAATCGAAAAAGGAATTAATACCTGATATGGTCAACGGCTTCACATAGTCTTGATACATCCTATAGGTATGCCGGTCATATCCGGAGATATCGAAGTGGATGTATTTATCGTCGCCGGTCAGCGCCGGGGCCGACAGTTCCAACGATCCTTTCAATTCATTGTCTTCAACGATATAATGCGCCCGGTTTACAATATAGAAAAGACCGTTATACACCCTGCTGAAATAAAAATTACCCTTATCTCCTCTGATTTCAATATCATTCCCGTAAGGCATGTAGATTGCCGACATCATTCCGTAGGCCCCCAGGTCGGAAATCGTCAGACCGTTCTTCGGCGTAAAAACCCAATTGTTACTTACACGTTTTAGTTCCAGATATTTGGGAGCCGCCACATCCTTGAAAAAGACAAACACGACATCGCCTGTTGTCCACCCGCTCTTTATGGTAGCCTTAGTCCCGGCCGGATCGTCGAATGCCCCGGTGCGGCCAACGGTAAGCGACACCTTGAATTCCGGATCGGAAACGGCGGGCCTGGCGGATTCCAGCTGCATACAGGAAACGAGCGCCAGTGTCGCAAGCAGAATCACAGATACTTTTTTCATAGATGGTTCCTCCTTCAGGAATTAATTATCATACCAATCCCAGTCGTCACGATTGGTCATCGGAACATCCGGAGAGTCCACCGAAAAAGGTTTGTCTTCCGAACCATTCAGTAAAAGGAAACCGATCTCGATAACCTCGAGAAAGGGAGTATCATAGCTTTTCTTGATCATAATCGTTTAAGTTTAAAGTTCAGGATTCAACCGGTTTCTCCAAAAATAGGTTTTTCGGAGCAGAAAAACAAATTTTTGTTAAAAACTTGTTGAAAACTAGTGGATAATTATGACTAAAGTGACTCCTTCAGGACATTTCGGAGAATTGCGCGAGGGATTGTGCCCGGCATCAAAGATGCCTGCGCATTCCCGCCCGCCTGCGGCGGGGCGGTGCATAGATAGAAGCGAAGGAGGCCTGGACGCATTGGCGTTCAGGCGCTTTCATATAGCAGCCCCGGCACTCGGAAAGCGAGTTTTCCGGATGCCGGGGCTGCTATAAGAAAAGCCGGCCTTTTGGGCCGGCTTCCTTCGCTTTATCTTGCGGAGAGATCGGGATTCGAACCCGAGATACGCTTTTGGCGTATACACGCTTTCCAGGCGTGCCTCTTAAGCCACTCGAGCATCTCTCCTTTTTTTCGGGACTGCAAATATAGAAATATTTCACGATTGTTTTAAAAAATATTTATCTTTGTGCCATAAAACCACTTCAAAAAAGACTACTGAAATGAAAAAGGTATTATTTGCATTGGTTCTTGTGGGAGGTATTTTCGCCCTGTCCAGCTGCTCGAAAGAGTGCAAGTGCACGGTTAAAGTGAACGACAAGGTCGTCATGGAAAATACGCTCGAATTGGATGAAGGTGAAAAATGCTCGTCCTACAATTCGTACACGAGCCTGTTCGGCGTCAGTGGGGAAGTCCACTGCTCACCTGTTCTTTTCTAATTCATTGAATTGAAAAAAAGCAACCTCCTCATTTATGTATTCCGGGCTCTGCTCGGAATACTTTTTTTGTGCTCGGCCACGGCGAAACTGATCGGTATCGACGCGTTCGAATTGTATCTGTTCGGCTTCGGATGGTTTCCGCTGGGGACGGCCTATCTGCTGGCCCGGCTGGTGATTGCCGCCGAGTATACGCTCGGCATATTGCTTATCGCCAATTTCTGGCCAAAACTGGCTTTCTGGGGCAGCCTCGCAATGCTCGGCGGCTTCTCAATCTTCCTGGCAGCGCTTTTGCTGGCCGGGAATCACGACAACTGCCACTGCTTCGGTGAATGGGTGGATCTGAATCCGGCCCAGTCGCTGGCCAAGAATGCGGGAATGCTCGCGCTTCTGCTTCTGAGCGCTGGCGTGCAGCCTTTCCGGGTACGGCACAAAGGTTTGTGGCTCACGCTGGCCGTGCTGGTTCCGCTGGCTACTGTGCTGATCGTTTCCCCGCCCGACAACTGGCGGTACGATTCGTATGCCCGGCACGATCTGATCAATGAGCAGGCTTTCCGGGAGGCGCTGGATTCGGGCATCCTTCCCGCCTCGGTGACCGAGGGCGGGCACGTGGTATGCTTCTACAGCCTGAAATGCCGCTTCTGCAAAATGTCGGCGCAGAAACTGGTGCCGCTGCGGGAACGCGGCGATTTTTCCGGGGCTCCGGTCATCGTCATCTTCGGGCGGGGCCAGGATACGGACACCCGGGCGTTTTTTGCCGAGACAGGGCTGGAAGCCGCTGAGGTCCACTTCATCGAGCCCGACGATTTCCTCCGCATTACGAACGGAGGCTTCCCCGTGATCCTGGTGATGGACGGGGAAAAGGTCGTCGAAAAATATAATTACAGAAATCTTCACTAGGCGACGCAACATTCCGCCCCGTTTCTGCATCTATGTCTTGTATGAAACGGAAACTCACGTATATCCTCCTTCTGCTGACGCTCCTGCCGACTGCCGGATGCGGAAATATCGTATTGATGGACGACGACGGTCTCCAGGCCCTGCGCAAAGCGAAGATCTCATCCAAAGTCATCTCCATTGAAGGAAAAGTAACGGACGAGGAAGGGACTCCGCTGGAAGGGATTTCCGTGATTGTCATCGGACGTTTCCTGCGCGACTCGCAGACCTATTACGGGCAGAATTATCAGGAACTCGACACGCTTTCCACCGATGCGAACGGCAGTTACCGGATGGCTGAGCGAACGGTTTCCCCTGCCTTTACCGACCTGCAGCTCAATGCATTCGACAGCAACGGCCGCTATAAGGATGCCAGTATCTTCGTCCGGGACATCCAGGCCGGCGCCGTCGCCCCCACCATCACACTCCTGAAGAAATAAAACAGAAACTGGAATGCCATGAAACACAGCAGAAAAAGACTCGGTTTCTTCGCTATGGTCCTGGCCCTCCTTGGGCTGGGCGGATGCGAAGTCCTCGAAGAAGCAGAGGGTCTGAACGAAGGTCGGATGTATGGTCCGCCCGTCGTCAAATACTCATCCAAGGGAAAGGTGACCGACGTGACGGGAAATCCCATCCCGGGCATCGAGGTCTCCATCACGGGTCGTTTTAAAGAACAAGGCCAACTCGTTTACACCCCCCTCACCGGAAGCGCCGTCTATTCCGACGGAGACGGGAATTGGAAAACCGAGAACAGACATATGGTCAATCTTGATGCCGTTACCATTCATTTCAAGGATATCGACGGTCAGAATAACGGAGGTTACTGGGCAGAAGACAGCACGACTGTGAACGTGGTTTTCAAGAAATCAAATGAGGCTAAAATCGACGTCCCGGACTTCCAGATGCACAGAATTCCAAAATAAGAAACAATGACCGGCAGGAAACTCGGGCCGGGCAAGCGGCTGAAGCTCGAACTCTTCGCGAAACTGCAGGACAAGCGTATTGAGGAGCACCGGCTGCGGCAGCTCTTCTGGGAGTGCACGTTGCGTTGCAACGCGTCGTGCCTGCACTGCGGCAGCGACTGCCGCATCAGTTCGGAAGTCAGGGACATGCCCGCCGCGGACTTCCTCCGCGTAATCGATTCCCTTACACCCCACGTCGATCCGCACACCACCTTCATCATCCTGACCGGCGGCGAGCCGCTGATGCGCCGCGACCTGGAGAAAGTGGGCCGCGAACTCTACAACAGGGAATACCCGTGGGGCATCGTGACCAACGGCATCCTGCTCGACCGCCGGCGCTTCGACGCCCTGCTGGGCAGCGGCATCCACACGGCCACGGTGAGTCTCGACGGCTTCCGGGAAGAGCATACCTGGATGCGCGGCAACCCAAAGGCCTTTGAGAACGCGTCGAACGCCATCCGGATGATGGCCGCCGAGCCGGACATCGTCTTCGACGTGGTGACCTGCGTCAACCAGCGCAATCTCCCCCGCCTCGAAGAATTCAAGGAGTATCTCATATCGCTGGGCGTTCGTTCCTGGCGCATCTTCACCATCTTCCCGGTGGGCCGGGCCCGGCAGTATCCCGATCTGCAACTGAGCAACGCACAGTTCACCGACGTGATGGACTTCATCGTAAAAACCCGCAAGGAAGGCCGCATTGAAGTAAGTTTCGCCTGCGAAGGGTTCCTGGGCGGCTTTGAGGGCGAGGTCCGCAACGTCTTCTACCATTGCGACGCAGGCGTATCGGTGGCTTCGGTGCTGGCCGACGGATCCATCTCCGCGTGCCCGAGCATCCGATCCAAATTCTATCAGGGAAGCATATACCGCGACGATTTCTGGGAGGTCTGGAACCATCGCTTTGAGATGTACCGAAACCGCGAGTGGGCGCGTCAGGGCATCTGCGCCGATTGCAAGATGTTCCGCTACTGCCGCGGCAACGGGATGCACCTCCACAACGAGGAAGGGCACCTGCTGGTCTGCCATTACAACCGGCTTACGCGATAAAGACGCAATATTTTGACGATATTTGCATCATTATAAGAAAACACGCATCCATGCATAATCCTTTCAAGAATCCCGGAAAGACCGGTTTCATCTCAATGCTGCTTGCCGTCTTCGGTCTGAGCGCTTCCAGCTGCATCCCCTGTATGTACGGCTCCCCAACGGCGGACTGGACGGTCAAGGGCAAGGTAATCGACGAGCAGGGAAAAGGCGTACCGGGCCTGCAGGTCATCCTCGGAAACCGCTATGAGGATAGCGCGGAAGTCATCTACGACCAGAACTACTGGCCGCTGGATACGCTTATGACCGGAACGGACGGTATGTACGGAGTCGATCGGGGAGGCTTTCCGATCAACCGGCTGCAAGTGGACATCCACGACATCGACGGTGAAGAAAATGGCGGCGAATACGCCGACGTCACCCTTATCATAAAGGATTTTGAGTTCAAGGACGGGGACAGGAGCTGGTACGAAGGCCATGCCGAAATCAACGTCCCCGACATCGTCGTAAAAAAGAAATAGCCGGCAGCCTCACCGGAAAGTTCGTTTTTGTCTTTTTATAATTTCGGTGTATATTTGCAGGATATATCGGATTTGTAAAAGGCATATGATTACCAAAGAGCAGATTGAAGCTTTCGGAGCCGTCGAGACCCCGTTCTATTTTTACGATATGGCGCTCCTGCGCCGGACGCTGGACCTCTACACCAAGCAGACCGGCAAATACGGTTACAACGCACACTACGCCATGAAGGCCAATGCCAACGACCGCATCCTTGAGACCATCAAGGGCTACGGCCTCGGCGCCGACTGCGTGAGCGGCAACGAAGTCAAACTCGCCGTCAAGGCGGGATTCGATCCGCAGAAGATCGTGTATGCCGGCGTCGGCAAATCCGACAGGGAGATCCGCGCGGCCCTCAGGGCCGGCATCTTCAGCTTCAACTGCGAGAGCGTGCCGGAAATCCGGATCATCAACGACCTGGCCGGCGCGATGGGCCGCAAGGCGAGGATTTCGATCCGCGTGAATCCCGATATCGACGCCCACACCCACAAGTACATCAGCACAGGCCTGAAGGAAAACAAGTTCGGCATCAGCCCCTGGGCCTTCCAGGATGTGAAGGACCTGCTGTCGCAGTGCCCGCATGTCGAACTGATCGGTCTCCATTTCCACATCGGTTCCCAGATCACCGAGATGCCGGTCTTCGCACTGATGTGCCGCCGCATCGAAGAACTGCAGCAGTGGTTCATCGAGCACGACGTGCCCGTTGCGAACCTCAACCTGGGCGGCGGACTGGGCATCAATTACCAGGATCCGGCGGGAGACCCCGTGGCGCATTTCGAGGAATATTTCGACATCATCCACCGCAACCTCGTGGTCCGTCCGGGCCAGCAGGTGCATTTCGAGCCGGGCCGCGCGCTTGTAGGCCAGTGCGGACACCTCATCAGCCGCGTACTGTATGTCAAGGTCGGCCGCGAGAAGAAGTTCGCCATCCTCGACGCAGGAATGAACGACCTCATCCGTCCCGCACTCTACCAGGCCTGGCACGATATCGTGAACCTGAGTTCCACGGGACGGAAACTCCGTTACGACGTGGTTGGCCCGGTCTGCGAATCGAGCGACTGCTGGGGAATGAAACGGCTCGTGAACACCTGCCGCCGAGGCGACCTGATGGACATCCGTTCGGCCGGTGCCTACGGCCAGGTGATGGCGATGCGTTATAACCAAAGGGATCTGGCGAAAGCCGTGTATTCCGACGATTTGAAGTAGTACACTATGTTTGAGAATTTAACCGACAGGCTGGAAAAATCGTTCCGGCTCATCAAAGGACAAGGCAGGATTACGGAGGTCAACATCTCCGAAACGATGAAGGATGTGCGCAAGGCTCTCCTCGATGCCGACGTCAGCTATAAGATTGCCAAGACTTTCTGTGACGAAGTCAAGCAGAAGGCGCTCGGTCAGGACGTGCTGAAAGCCGTCCGGCCGGAGCAGATGATGATCAAGATCGTCCACGACGAACTCGCGGAACTGATGGGAAGCGAGCACAGCGAGATCAACGTCAAGGGAAATCCCGGCATCGTGCTGGTGGCGGGCCTCAACGGTTCCGGTAAGACGACCTTCTGCGGCAAGCTGGCCCTCAACCTCAAGAGCAAGCGCGGAATGAAGGTGCTGGTCGCCGCGTGCGACACCTTCCGCCCCGCCGCCATCGAGCAGCTGAAGACCCTCTGCGCGCAGATCCAGGTGGAATGCTACTCCGAAGACGGCGTGAAAGACCCTATCGCCATTGCGCAGAACGCCATCCGGAAAGCCAAGTCGGAAGGCTATTCCGTGGTGGTGATCGATACCGCCGGCCGCCTGGCGGTAGACCAGGAGCTGATGGACGAGATTTCCGCACTCCACAAGGCCGTCAACCCTACGGAGACGCTTTTTGTCGTCGATGCGATGACCGGTCAGGACGCCGTCGAGACGGCGAAGACCTTCAACGATTATCTCGATTTCGACGGCGTGGTCCTCACCAAGATGGACGGTGACACCCGCGGCGGTGCGGCCCTCTCGATCAAGGCCGTGGTGGGCAAACCCATCAAGTTCGTCTCCTCGGGCGAGAAGATGGAAGCCCTCGACATCTTCTATCCGAAACGTATCGCCGACCGTATCCTCGGCATGGGCGACGTGGTCACCCTCGTGGAGAAGGCGCAGGAACAGTTCGACGAGGAAGAGGCCCGCAAACTCCACAAGAAAATCGCCCGCGACCAGTTCACGCTCCAGGATTTCTACGACCAGATCCAGCAGATCAAGAAGATGGGCAACATCAAGGACCTGGCTTCGATGATTCCCGGTGTGGGCAAGGCCCTGCGCGACGTGGACATCGACAACAGTTCGTTCAAACAGACCGAAGCCATCATCCTCTCGATGACCCCCTACGAGAAGGAGAATCCGACGATGATCAACGGCAGCCGCCGGAAGCGCATCGCCGCCGGCAGCGGCACCACACTGGCCGAAGTCAACCGCCTTCTCAAGCAGTTCGAGACCACGCGCAAGACGATGAAATCAATGACCGCCCAGAACCCGATGGCCGCGCGGTTGATGAAGAAAAAGAAACGGAGATAGCGTCGTCGAGAGTGCCGATGGTTGCGGGGGAAGGCCCCTTCACGGAGTTTTTGCGGGAAGGTCTGCGCGACCGGCCGTAGCGGATGTGAAGGGGCCTTCCCCCGCAACAAACAGATTGGCGATGCCGGTGGGCAGTTCCCCCCTATTGCAACTGATCATTCCGATAGGAATAGTTGCTGCGCAGTCGTTCGAAGTTTTCAGGATGGCTGCGCAGCGCCGCATCATCGGCGAAAATGTCGTAGGGTATCTGGGGCAGTTCGACATCCCGGACAAAGAAATTGCGCAGTTGGGGTACGTCGAAGAAATCGCCGACGGCGCGGACGACCGCCTGGGTACCGTTGATTTTCCCCTGGATGGAATAGCCGGCGATGTGCGGCGTGGCGATGTCGGCGGCGGCGAGCAGGTCGCGGTTGACAGCAGGCTCATTTTTCCAGACATCCAGGACGAGCCGGCCGAGCCGCGGCCGGGCGGCCAGCAGGGCCGCTTCATCCACTACTTCCCCGCGGGAAGCGTTGATAAACGAGGCACCCGGTTTCATCGCAGCGAAAAAGGCCGCGTCCGCAAAGTCGCGGTTCTCCGGCCAGAGCGGAATGTGCACCGTCACGATATCGGACTGCGCCAGCAGGTCGGTAAGCGGCGTAAAGTCCTCCGGCCCTTCCGCAGCCTCGCGCGGCGGATCGCTCAACAGCACCCGCATCCCGACCGCACGGGCCCGTGCAGCCACTTTCGTTCCGACGTGCCCTGCCCCGATCACGCCCAGCGTGGCGCCGGGACGGTCGAGGGCCAGTGCACGAAGTGCAGTGGAGACATACTGGGCCACTGCAGCTGAATTGCAGCCGGGCGCACTCGCAACGGCAATGCCGCTGACGGCGCAATAATCCGTATCGATATGGTCTGTCCCGATAGTCGCCGTGGCGACCAATTTTACCGAAGAACCTTCCAGCAGGAAGGAGTTACAGCGTGTGCGTGTCCGGACGACGAGCGCGGCGGCGCGGCTGACATCTTCCGGTCCGATTTCACGCCCGGGAAGATACCGGACATCGAACCAGTTTTCCAGCACGCCCGCCAGGAAGGGAATGTCGCGGTCCGCGATGATGAGTCCGTGCTTCATTTACGTCAATTTCAACTGTTTGACCACTTCATCCTGTAGCGCTGCATTAAGTCGCTGCCGCAAGAATTCCACCTGCGTAAGCAAATGCGCCCGGACCACCGAAGAGCGGATCCGGCACGTCAGGACACCGTCGCGGAAAGTATGTCGCGAAGTATAGTCGCCCAGACGGACCTGTCCGAGGGTCATAGCGTCCCAGACGGCACAGATGCGCGTCTGCTGCAGGCCCTCCTCCAGATTGGACTCCTGTACATAATCGGCGAGCACGGCGCCGATGCTGCGGGTGGCTTCGCGTTTCATTCGGCCGTGATTCTACCGTTATCCACGAGGAAGTTCCGGCACGGCGCATCCATGCGCTGCGACACGTGGTCGAGCCGGACCTTATTGCTGTCGGTCAGGAAGATCTGGCCGAAATCGAGCGTGGATACCAGAGCCAGCAGGTCTTCCACGCGCTGCATGTCGAGTTTGTCGAAGACATCGTCGAGCAGCAGGATAGGAGTCTGTCCGTATATCTCTTTCACAAAACGGAACTGCGCGAGTTTCATCGCCAGCAGGAAGCTTTTCTGCTGCCCCTGGGAGCCGCAGCGGCGCAGCGGATGGCCGTCCAGACGGAAAAGCAGGTCATCGCGCTGGATGCCGGCTGTAGTATAGCGGAGCACACGCTCTTTTTCCACCTCTCGTGCGAAAAGCGCCTCCAGCGTCGTATCGTCCAGGTCGGAGCGATACGCCAGGTCGGCGTCTTCCCGCCCCTGCGAAAGGCGCCGGTAGAATTCCCGGATCAAGGGACGGAGCCGGTCGCACAGGTCGCGGCGTGCCTGGTGCACATAGGCGGCGTGCGGAGCCATCCGTTCCGAAAAGGTTTCGAGCAGCAGCTCCTGGGGCCGGTCGTCCTTAAGCAGGCGGTTGCGCTGCAGCAGCAGCTGATTATAGGCCTGGATATGGGAAAGATACTCGCGGTCGATCTGGGAGAGGATGAAATTCAGGTATTTGCGGCGTTCCTCGCCCGAATCGTTGATCAGGCCGGCGTCGAGCGGCGACACCATCACAATGGGCAACAGGCCGATATGTTCCGAAAAGCGGCCGTAGGTCTTGGCTCCCCGCTTGAATATTTTTTCCCCGCCGCGGCGTACCGATGCGGCGATCTTCTCTTCCGTTCCGCCGTCCATCCGGTAGAAACCGCAGAGCGTCGTCTCGTCGGCTCCGTGCGCATAGACGTACTGGTCGGACGAAGAGAAGTAACTCTTGGTCATCGACAGATAATAGATGGCGTCCAGCAGGTTGGTCTTGCCCGCGCCGTTGCTGCCATGGATGCAGTTGACCTTCGGTGAGAACTCGACTTCCGCTTCCGGAATGTTCTTGAAATCGTGGAGGATGATCCTGTGCAAAAACATGTTAAAATCTTATGCCACAAATGTACGAAATAATCTTGGGGATTCCCATTTTTGTTGTAAATTTGCGGATTGTGCTAAAAAGCGCAAAAACGCCCCCGGAGGCCATTCCGGGCGGGGTTTAACGGAAATAAAAAACAAAAAAATACAAAAAAACAATGGCAAAAAACAATCAAAAGGAAACGCAGCAGGAGCAGGTCGCCACGACCGTCAACGGCGTTGAGGAGTTTTTCAAAAAGAATCAGAAATGGATTGAATGGGCATTGATCGCCCTTCTGTTGGTCATCATCGCCATTTTCGCGATAAACCGCTGGGTCATCACCCCGGCCAAGGTTGAGGCGCAGGGCCAGATGTTCCCGGCCGAGCAGGCTTTCCGCGGCGGCGATTTCGAGACCGCCCTCAACGGCGACGGCAACGCCCTCGGATTCAACAGCATCATCGACAACTACGGCAAACGCGCCGGCAAAGCCGTTTACCTGTACGCCGGTCTCTGCAACCTTCAGCTCGGAAACAACGAGGAGGCCCTCGAACAGCTCAAGAAATACAAAGGCAAGGACAAGATCATGCAGGCCCGCGCCCTTTGTGCAATGGGTGACGCCTACTCCAATATGAAAGACTATGCCAACGCGCTGGCATCCTATAAGAAAGCCGCCTCGCTGGGCGACAACGAACTGACGGCCGGCTATCTCCTGAAAGCAGGTCTCGTCTCCGAGGAAATGGGCGACAGCGAAGGTGCCCTTAAATTCTACAAGGAAATCGAGACCAAGTATCCCCAGACCCTGGAAGGATACGACATCCAGAAATACATCTCCCGTATCGAAAACAAATAACGGAAAGACTTATGGGAAGAGCCTTTGAATTCCGCAAGGAAAGGAAGTTCAAACGTTGGGGCCATATGGCCAAGACGTTTACCAAGATCGGCAAGGAAATCACCATCGCCGTCAAGAACGGCGGCCCTGACGTGACGGGCAACCCGCGCCTGCGCGCCCTCCTGCAGACGGCCCGCAGCGAAAACATGCCGAAAGAAAACATCGAGCGCGCCATCAAGAAGGCCACCGACAAGGATCAGGCCGATTATAAGGAAGTGGTGTACGAGGGTTACGGCCCGCACGGCGTGGCTATCCTCGTGGAGACCGCCACCGACAATACCAACCGCACCGTGGCCAACGTCCGCAGCTACTTCAACAAGTTCGGCGGCAGCCTCGGAACTTCGGGCAGCGTAGCCTTTATGTTCGACCACAAATGCGTGTTCAAGATCAAGAACAGCCCGGACATCGACATCGAGGAACTCGAGCTCGAACTCATCGATTTCGGCGCCGACGAGGTATTCGTCGACGAATTCGAGAACAAGGACGGTGACACCGAAGAGGTGATCAACATCTACGGCGAATACACCGCCTTCAACAACATCCAGAAATACATCGAGGACAAGGGCTACGAACTTGTATCGGCCGGCTTCGACCGCTTCCCCAACGGCGAGATGAAACATCTCTCCGCCGAAGACCGCGTCGATCTCGACAAACTGCTCGAGAAACTCGAGGAGGACGACGACGTACAGAACGTCTTCCACAACCTGGCAGAAGAATAATCCTTTAAATCCGATTTATATTATGAACCTTACTCACATCGAACACCTGGGCATCGCCGTCAAGAGCCTTGAGGAAGCGATCCCCTATTATGAGAATGTACTCGGTCTGAAATGCTACGCCGTCGAGGAGGTAGCCGACCAGAAAGTGAAGACCGCTTTCTTCAAGATCGGCCAGACCAAACTCGAACTTCTCGAGCCTACCTGCCCCGAGAGCACCATCGCCGGTTTCATCGAGAAACGCGGCGAAGGTATCCATCACCTCGCATTCGCGACCGACGATGTGGCTGCCTGCCTCGCAGAAGCTGAAGAGAAAGGCGTCCGCCTGATCGACAAGGCCCCGCGTCCGGGCGCCGAGCAGATGATGATCGCCTTCATCCACCCCAAGTCCACCAAGGGTGTGCTCACCGAATTCTGCATGAAGAAACAGGAAGAAGAGAAATAATTAATATACTAAACTATGAGCCAACAGCTTGAGAAAGTAAAAGAGCTTATCGAACTGAGAGAGAAAGCTCGTATGGGCGGCGGCCAGAAAGGTATCGACAGCCAGCACGCCAAAGGCAAATACACCGCGCGTGAACGCATCAACATGCTTCTCGACGAAGGCAGCTTCGAGGAATTCGACATGTTCATGACCCACCGCTGCTACAACTTCGGCATGGAGAAGAAGACCTATCTGGGCGACGGTGTCGTAACCGGTTATGGCACGATCGCCGGACGTCTGGTCTATGTCTTCGCACAGGATTTCACCGTCATCGGCGGTTCCCTGTCCGAAACCCTTGCCCAGAAGATCTGCAAGGTGATGGATATGGCTATGAAGAACGGTGCCCCGTGCATCGGCCTCAATGACTCGGGCGGTGCCCGTATCCAGGAAGGCGTGAACGCCCTGGCCGGCTATTCCGAAATCTTCGAGCGCAACATCCTCGCCTCGGGCGTGGTTCCGCAGATCTCCGCGATCCTCGGTCCCTGCGCCGGCGGCGCCGTGTACTCCCCTGCCCTGACCGACTTCATCATCATGTCGGAAGGCACCTCTTATATGTTCCTCACCGGTCCGGCCGTCGTCAAGCAGGTGCTTGGTGAAAACGTCACGCAGGAAGAACTTGGCGGCGCCGCCGTGCATGCCACCAAGAGCGGCGTGGCCCAGTTCAAGGCCGCTACCGAGGAAGATGCCATCGCCACCATCCGCGACCTGCTGAGCTATCTCCCGCAGAACAACATGGAAGAACCGCCGTATGTTCCGACCGAGGACCCGATCGACCGCAAGGAAGACTCCCTCAACGAGATCATCCCCGACAGCCCGAACGCCCCGTACGACATGTACGAAGTCATCGGCGCCATCGTGGACGACGGCAAGTTCCTCGAGGTCCACAAGGACTATGCGAAGAACCTCATCGTGGGCTTCGCCCGCTTCGGCGGCACGGCCGTCGGTATCGTTGCCAACCAGCCCAAGTATCTGGCCGGCGTGCTCGATATCAACTCTTCCCGCAAGGGTGCCCGTTTCGTCCGCTTCTGCGACGCCTTCAACATCCCTGTCGTGACGCTCGTCGATGTGCCGGGCTTCCTCCCGGGCACGCAGCAGGAATACGGCGGCATCATCGTCCACGGTGCGAAACTCCTTTACGCCTATGGCGAAGCCACCATCCCGAAGGTGACCATCACCCTCCGCAAGTCCTACGGCGGATCGCACATCGTGATGAGCTGCAAGCAGCTGCGCGGTGACATCAACTACGCCTGGCCGACCGCCAACATCGCGGTGATGGGTGCCGAAGGCGCCGTGGCCGTGCTCTATGCCAAGGAAATCAAGGCCGAAGAAGATCCCCAGAAGAAGCAGGAGATCGCCGAGGCCCGCAAGAAGGAGTACAACGACCTCTTCTGCAACCCGTACAATGCTGCGAAGTACGGTTACATCGACGATGTGATCGAACCGCGCAACACCCGTTTCCGCATCATCCGCGCCCTCGAGCAGCTCTCCACCAAGAAGCTCTCGAACCCGGCCAAGAAACACGACAACCTGCCTCTGTAATCAAACCCGCATCGTATGAAACATCTCAAACTGTTTTTGGCGATTGCCGGTTTGACCCTGTGCCTGACGGCGGGAGCCCAGAGCCAGGACGCCATGCGCCTGAACGAGTACCTGGTGGTCAATACCGACGACTTCCAGGACGACTTCGGACAGCAGAACGCCTGGATCGAGCTCTTCAACTCGTCCTACGGCACGGTGGACATCGCAGGATGCTTCCTCTCCGACGATCCCGCCAATCTGAAGAAATACGCCATCCCCGGCGGCGACTTGATGACCAAGGTCAAGCCCCGCCAGCACATCCTTTTCTGGGCGGACAACCAGCCGTACCGCGGCACGTTCCACGTCTCTTTCGACCTGGCGAACGCCAAGGAGATCATCTTTACCAAAGGTGACGGCAAGACCATCATCGACCGCATCCCCGTCCGTCACGACCTGGGCGAAAATGTCGCCTTCGGCCGCCTGGAAGACGGCATCGGTTCCACCGATGGCAGCGGCGACGGCTGGGCCGTAATGGACCGCACCTCGCCGAGCACCAACAACACCCTCGTCGACAAGGCCGCGAAGCCCGACCGTATGAAGGAAATCGATCCTTACGGCTGGATCCTCGCCCTGACCGCCATGTCGGTGGTGTTCCTGGCACTGATCCTCCTCTACTTCATCTTCAAGGCCATTGGCAACGCCAACATCAAGGCCGGCAAGAAGCGCTCCGCCGCCTCGGCCGGTACCGACGTGAAGGAATCCGCCTACGGTGAAGTCCCCGGTGAAGTGTACGCCGCCATCGCGACGGCCATGCACCTGTATCAGCAGGACGATGAGAACCACGACGAAGAAAGCTTCGTGGTGACGCTCCATCACACCGACCGGACCTACTCGCCGTGGAGCTCGAAGATCTACACGCTCCGCCAGACGCCGCAAGTCAACAAAAGAAGATAACCTCCTAACCCAGAAAAGACAATGAAAGAATATAAAATCAAGATCAACGGTAACAACTACAACGTTACCATCGACGAGGTGGAGGGCAACGCAGCCAAGGTCGAAGTCAACGGCACTCCGTACAACGTCGAATTCGAGAGACCGCTCTCGAAGCCCAAAACCATCAGCGTAGTCAACAAGCCCGCCTCGGCGCCTGCTGCCGGGCCCGCTCCGGCCAGCCGTCCGGCGGCTCCGGCCGCTGCTGCCGGTGGCGCTACTGTCAACTCCCCGCTCCCGGGCGTCGTGCTCGAGGTCAAGGTGAAAGACGGCGACAAGGTAAGCAAGGGACAGGTCATCATGGTACTCGAAGCCATGAAGATGGAGAATGCCATCGAAGCTCCTTGCGACGGTACCATCACGATCAAGGCGCAGAAGGGCGACTCCGTGCTTGAAGGCGCTGCGCTGGCTGTAATCGCATAACCCGAAGCCTTATGGGACATATTCTCGAAAACCTGAAACAATTCTGGCAGTTCACCGGGTTCGCGAACTTCGAGTGGGGCTACCTCATCATGATTGCGATCGGATGCTTGTTCATCTTCCTCGCCATCAAGTATGAGTGGGAGCCCATGCTGCTGGTCCCGATCGGATTCGGTATCCTGATCGGCAACATTCCCCTCTTCGCCGGATTGAATGTCGGCGTCTATGAGGAGGGGTCCGTGCTCAACATCCTGTACCAGGGCGTGCAGCGGGGTTTCTATCCGCCGTTGATCTTCCTTGGAATCGGAGCGATGACAGACTTCTCCTCGTTGATCGCCAATCCGAAATTGCTGCTGATCGGCGCCGCCGCCCAGTTCGGTATCTTCGGTGCGTATGCCATCTCGCTGGCGCTCGGCTTTGATGCTGCACAGGCTGGTGCTATCGGTATCATCGGCGGTGCAGACGGCCCGACGGCCATCTTCCTGTCGTCCCGTCTTGCTCCGACCTTGATGGGTGCCATCGCGGTCTCCGCTTACTCCTACATGGCCCTCGTGCCGGTGATCCAGCCGCCGATCATGCGCCTGCTCACCACCAAGAAGGAGCGCCTCATCCGCATGAAACCGCCGCGTCCGGTCTCCCCGACCGAGAAGAAACTCTTCCCGATCATCGGCTTCCTGCTCACGGCCTTCATCGTGCCCTCGGGTATTCCGCTGCTCGGTATGCTGTTCTTCGGCAACCTGCTGAAGGAAAGCGGCGTGACCAAGCGTCTGGCCAACACGGCCAGCGGCCCGCTGGTGGACATCGTCACCATCCTGATCGGTGTCACCGTCGGTGCCTCCACGCAGGCCAGCCAGTTCCTCCGCTGGGAGTCCGTGAAGATCTTCATCATCGGCGCCCTGTCGTTCGTGATCGCCACCTTCGCCGGCGTGCTCTTCGTGAAGTTCTTCAACCTCTTCCTCAAGGAAGGCAACAAGATCAACCCGCTCATCGGCAACTCCGGCGTATCGGCTGTGCCTGACGCCGCCCGCGTGTCGAACAACGTCGGTCTGGAATACGACCCGAAGAACTACCTTCTGATGCATGCCATGGGCCCGAACGTGGCCGGTGTCATCGGCTCCGCCGTCGCCGCTGGTATGCTCCTGGGCTTCCTCGGTTAATCGCAGTATCCCACATGGAAAGAGGCCAGCGCATTGCAACGCTGGCCTCTTTCTTTTTGAACCCTGGGAATCAGTCGCTGAAGCCGTCGAGGACCACCAGGTCGGAAATGCAGAGGTCTTGGTACTTGGTGCCGGGCGTGGTGGCGAGGACGGTGATCTTGATGTGGGAAATGTACTCGGAGGCAAAGGGGACTTTGTCGTAGAGGATGATTCCGTCGGGATCCACACCGGTCTCGCGGCCGTACAGCTGACGCGACAGGTTGGTGATCGCAAGCAGAGAGATGTCGTTGAAGCGGGAGATGGGCTCATCCTTCAGCACATAGAAGACCGAATCCCAGTCAGAAACGTTGACTTCGACCGGTTCGTCGCGATAGCCGTCGGCGCGGGTAATCTCGAGGCGCAGGCTCTTGACGCGGCTGTTGGCAGCCCAAAGAGCGGCAGACTTGTGGTAGCCGTTATAGAAGCCGATGTCGGAGACACGGCGGGGCTTCGGGAAGTCGATGTCGATGGTGGCGCCGACGCCGCTGCCGGGAGCAACCCAAGCCGTGGCCAGATTGCCGTCGGTCATGTTGCTTGCGGGATAGTTGGCCTGGGCGCCGGAAACCTTCACGGTATAAGCTGCGGCCGGAACGGCACAATCGACGAGGGGATTACCCCACGGCGTATAGGGCACCTTCGGATCCGACCAGGTATCCTCCCAGAAAAGGAGGTTCATCTCATCGGCCTTCTGGAAATCGAAGTTCGCGGCATTGCAGGTCCAGGTCGTCTTGTTGAAACGGACGAACGGCGCCTCGGTGTTGAGCATCGGCGATTCTGAATCGTCGTTTTTGTGATAGAAGCCCTTGGGAAGCCCGTCGCAGTGAAGGGTGCAGCTGAAAGTGTCAGCCTTACCGTTGCCCCAGTGCTGCGCGGGGGAGAAATCGTAAGTGAAATCTCCGGATCTCGGGTAATAGCGCGACAGCGGCGACTGATGCAGCGCGCCCAGCGGGGTCATCCAGTTGCAGAGTACTTCATAATCGACCTGCAGCACTACGGTCTCGCCGGCGGGGATGTCGAGGACCGTGTAGGTCCAGAGGCGGTAACGGGTGATTTCGACCTGCTCGCCCGTATCTTCGTCTTCATAGACCTCGCCGGTCTTGACCACTTCGTCGGAGCGGGTCCAAGGGAGCTCCGCACCGTCGAGTTGGAACTTGATGCTCCGGACGGCACGGTCGGCCACACCCACTTCGTGGAGGTCTTCGGTCATATCATCGCCCTCAAACCCATAATCCCCTTTCGCCGTACCGCCGAAATCCACCGGGAAACCGTAATCCACGTGGATGGGCTTCTTGGAATTGTTCTTCAGCCGGTAGGCCACCCGGACGGAAGTGAAGGGCATGCCGACATTGATATCAAGATCTTCCCGGACAACCTGGACTTCCGTCACTTTGAGCGGAATCGGATTGCAGGAACGGATCCAGGCGGAATAACTGATCACAGGATCGCCGTTTGCGTGCAGCAGGACTGGCAGGAAAGCAAAAACCAGCAGCAGGAAGAAATACTTTTTCATGGTTTGAGCGCTTTTGATTTGACCTAATATGATTTGAATGATTTACTTGCTTTCAGCCTTGGCCTGGAATTTCTCAATGTCGATGAGGAACCTTTCGTGGGTGCCAGCGCCGACGGGACCGCGTTCGTCATGGACGGCGACGCGGAAAACCAGGCGGCGGCGGTCAATCTCCACCAACTCGCTTTCTGCAGTAACGGTCATGCCCAGCGGCGTGGCTGCCGAATGCGACACGTCGATATGCGTCCCGACAGTCCCCTGTCCTTCCGCCAGATAGGGTTCGACACTCTTGAGGCATGTCTTTTCGATGAGGGCGACCATCATCGGCGTGGCAAACACCTTGACACTGCCGCTGCCGACCCGGTCAGCCGTCACCTCGGGGGTGACGAGACAATGCTGTACTCCTTGGATTCCGGTATGCAATTCCATGATTGAATCGATTATGCGTTAACAAAGATACATCGAATTTCGTAATTTTGCAGGAAATGATGTCCGCCATGAAGAAAAACCGCTCCTCCCTCAAAGTGGCCGGCTGCCTGGCCACCCTCGCATTCCTCCTGCTGTCCTGTGGTGCCAGCCGCCCGGTCACCCGCACGGAAGGCCGTTCGCAGAACGCCGCTGATCCCAGCGGATTCGTCGTCCTGACCGACATCGTGCCGGATGTCATTCTGGAAATCCGCTACTACAGCACCTTCAATTTCGTGGGCACACGCGTGGACGGATACGAAGAGCCGATCGCACTGATGACCCGCGAGGCCGCGCAAGCGCTCAAGGCCGTGAGCGACGAAGCCATATCGCTCGGCTACCGCCTCAAAATCTGGGACACCTATCGCCCGCAGATGGCTGTCGACCATTTCTGCCGCTGGGGAGAAAACGTCGCCGATACCCTGACCAAACGCTGGTTCTATCCCTACCTCGACAAAGACGTTGTCTTCGACCAGGGCTACATCGCGCGTCGCAGCGGCCACTCCCGCGGCTCGGTCGTCGACCTCACGCTCGTGGACATGAAAACCGGCCGCGACATCGACATGGGCTACGGCTTCGACTGGTTCGGCGAAGAATCGCACCCCGACCACAAATCGACCATCACAGAAGAGCAATACGCCAACCGGATGCTCCTCCGCACCCTGATGCTCAAGCATGGCTTCAAGCCCATCACCGAAGAGTGGTGGCACTTCATCCTCAAAGACGAACCCTACCCTGACACCTATTTCACCTTCCCGGTGAGAAGGCTGTAAACCTTCGCCTGCCGACCGTCAAATGAGTTTCTCGAGCACTTTGTGGTCCGCTTCCGGGAAGAATTCCCGGATGTGGTCGATAAGTTTAGCACGAGAGGCGGCGGGCGTCAGGGCCGTAGCGAGCGGATCGGCGTTGGAGAGTGATGTGGCGGTGGGAAGGATGGGAACGGCGAAGAGGTCGTCGGGCGTGGTATTGGAGGCGCGCTGCCAGCCACGGTAGGTCAGCTCCGGACCGCGATAGACACGTTCAAAGTCGCCGATGACGGTCCAGGTACCCATCTGAAGGAACTGGATGACACTGTCCATCACGTTTTTCTTGACGGCCGGCGTGAGTATCGGCCGATAACGGGCACCGAGCGATTTCAACTGAGCCGGCGTAATCTTTTGGCCGCAGAGGATGCGCAATTCTCTCATTTCCAAAGCGCCTGCCGCATGAATGGCATCGAGGGCCAGCGGAGCGAGGACTTTCATCAGTTTGTCGTTCTGCGTCGCGGCTTTGCCGCGTTCGCCGAGCGCCAACCGCCAGCGGGGCTGGTTGCGGCGCCAGTTCATCAGTTCGCGATACCATTCAACCGTCGCGAAGGCCGCCTTGCCGCCGAGGAACTTGCCGTAGGCGATGTCGCCTTCGCGGACCGCATCGATCTTCCAGTCCCAGGGGCCGAGAAAGGTATCCTCCTCATCGCTGAACCAGCAGCCCGGCGCGGTCAATTCTTCGACCGACCAGCCCGGCACGCCGCAACGGAAGAACGGCAGGATGCCGAAGTGGCGGATGGCGGCGACCATCGCCTCGGGGGAATCGATGGGACGGACGGGCGACAAAGGACGGACACGGCTCATCGCGCAATCGGTTGACGGTCCATCTCCTTCAGGGCGTACAGGACAAAGGGGACGGCGAACAGGAAAGAGCCGATATCGGCGAGCATCTGGGCGATTTCCACGCCGAAGAAACCCCAGAGGGCATGGCCGGCGAAGAGCGCAGGCAGGAAGAAGATTCCCTGACGGGCCGAGGCCATGATGATGGCCGGTATCGTCTTGCGGATGTTCTGAAGATACATGTTGGCCAGCGTGATGAAGCCTACCAACGGGAAACTATAGCACTGATAACGAAGTACTTCGCTGCCGATCCGGATTACCTCGGGATCGTCGGCCCGGAACAGGGCGACCAGCGGGCTCGCAAAGATCCAGCCCAACAGGGCCAACACGGTACAGTACACCGTCGAAACGCTGCAGCTATGCCAGAATGCCCTCCGGACCCGGTCGAAGAGTCCCGCCCCATAATTGAATCCACAAACAGGCTGGAATCCCTGCCCGTAGCCGATCATCGCGGCGCAAGCCAGCATCATGATGCGGCTCACCACCGAAAACGCCGCGATGGCAGCATCGCCGTAGTGGGAGGCCAGCTGATTGAGGCAGATGGCCGACAGGCTCATCAGCCCCTGCCGGGCCAGCGAAGGCAGGCCGCCGGCGGAAATGTCGTGATACCGCCGCAAAGTCGGTTTGAAATGGGAAAGCTTGATATGGAGCGTTCCCCGCTTCCCCACCATGCTCAGAATCACCAGAAAGCCCACAGCCTGCGAGATGGCTGTAGCCATGCCCGCACCGCGGATACCCAGGCCGAAGCCGAAAATCAGGATCGGATCGAGGGCGATATTCAGCACCGCACCCGACACGATGCCGATCATCGAAAGCATCGCATTGCCCTGGTGACGCATCTGGTTGTTGAGCGTGAACGTGCCCATAATGAAGGGCGTGCCCATCAGGATGAAGCGGAAATAATCGCAGGCATACGGCAGAATGGTTTCCGTAGAGCCCAGCAACGAGAGAATCGGCCGCATCAGCAGGAAACTGAGCGCAGCGAGCACGACGCCCGTCAGGACGGAAGAGACCAGCCCCACAGCGGCCATCTCCTCGGCGTCGGCCGTCTCCCGCCGGCCCAGCGCCCGCGAGATATAATTACCCGACCCCTGCCCGAAGAAAATGGCGACCGACTGGATAAGCACCATATACGAGAACACGATGCCCAAAGCCGCCACCGACTGGGTATTGATCTGCCCGATAAAGAAAGTATCCGCCAGGTTATAAATGCCCGACACGAGCATACTGACGATCGACGGGACTGCCAGCTTCGTCACCAGCTGCCCGACCGGGCGCGTGGTCATCCGCACATATTTCTCTTCCGGCGTCATCGGCTTTTGAAAATCAGTCCTGGCATCTGTAAGCAATCATTGACCCAATTACAAAGGTACAAAAAAGATCACATCCATCGTCAAGGAAACGCGCACCGCGTCAACCGACCGCGGCTACCGGAGAAAAGTGGCAGGCAGACAGATGTTGTCGCAGCCGACAGCATTTGCGAAGAGGGGGGCGATTTCCGCGTCGACAAACCCGGCGATTCCGCAACCGATGCGTGTCACATAGAAGAACCGTTCGGGGTGCGCCTTCGCAAAGGCAATGAACGCATCGACATAGGGTTTGATAGTTTCTACCCCGCCCTGCATCGTCGGGATCGCATAACTCTGCCCCTGCAGGCCGACGCCTTGCCCCATGACCGCGCCAAACTTCCGCCAGGCCACATACGCGGCCCCGCCGCCATGCCTGCCAGCCAGGTTCGAACCGAATACAAACACCTCATCGGGTCCCAGTTCCTGAATCATCTCGGGCGTGAATGCCGGCCGCTCGATACCGTTATAGATTCGTTTATTTTCCATCATCTAACAAAGCTACGAAAAATTGCCGTCTCGTGTTCACTTTCGCCAGATCATTCACTCTCGCCAGATCATTCACTTTCGCCAGAGTGTATTCATTCAAGTGCCCATAAGTAACTTCTAGATGCCCTAACCTGCGGACACCACCCTCTGCAAGGTAGGTGTATTCAGCAGGCCCTGATTTCGTGGCCTGTTATAGCCACCAGGCAGAATACACTCTGACGGGAAAGCCGCAAAGTCTCCAAGGTTTTTGTTATCTTTGTAGTATGGCAGTGAATTTCAACAAGGTCATCAAGGCAGCGATGAAGCTGCCGGTGGTGACGGTCGAGAGGGAGCCTTTCCTTCGGAAGGAGCTAGCTCCGTATCTGGATCGGGAGACAATCGACAAGGTCATTCTTTACGGACCGAAAGGACTGGTCGACAAGAAGTTGATCGATCAGATCGCCAACGGTTGCATACGCTATCAGACGACGGCCGTCTGCTCAGTCTCAGCGCTCGCCGGCCTTCCGGGCGGATGGG
>JAEEGH010005857.1_pt1 | contig 30542 bp, 24 predicted proteins | sample 9134181 | NCBI WGS metagenome assembly JAEEGH01 (sample SAMN16246544, study PRJNA631951) | gut metagenome | biome: gut microbiome; feature: rumen; material: DP-attached | host: Bos | place: Iran: Karaj | collected 2018-10
AGAAAAGTTTTTGAAGCCGATTCTGGAGTCGTCGAAGAAGCAACACCTGATACGTATTTTGAGGAAGCATATGTTGAACCCATTGAGCCTGATAAGGAATAATCTGTCTTAAAGTGAAAGTCTAGGAAGGAGCTATTATGAACAACGATGAACTAAGTGATTATATTGTAAGATATGCCACTACTGACATAACAAAAACAGCTATTCTTCTATCAGGCAAATGGGGATCGGGGAAGTCATATTACATTAGCAATAATTTGTGTGAAAAACTTAAAGGGAAAAAAATCAAACACGTTGTAGTATCCTTATATGGTGTTGACAGTTTAACTGAATTAAGTAAACAATTATACTGTTCTCTTCGCTTGCCTACTTTTACTAAAAAATCAGAAACTAAGAACGCAATATCTATAATAGCACATACTATTATCAATAATGCGCTTTCATTTAAGGGTATATCGATTGACATAACAGAAGAAGAACTTCAGAAACTATACGAATCAGTCAATCTTCAGGGTGTATTGGTCATTTTTGAAGATTTCGAGAGATCTTCAATTGATATATTGAAACTATTAGGATTTATCAATGGTTTAGTAGAATACGATGGTGCAAAGGTGTTGCTTGTCGCAAATGAAACAGAACTCATCCATAAAGAGTCAAATGGAAACATTGATGTCACATCACAACAAGAAAACGGCAATAAATTAATAATCTCAGATTATAAACGAATTAAAGAAAAAACAATCGGTGATACTATAGTTTACGAACCCGACATAGGCGCCACAATAAAAGAGATAATTGAGAATCATCCAAGCCCATGGAGTAAAACACTGCTGGAAGAAGAAGAAATAAAAAGGCTTGTAACAATAGTTGAAGAAAGATGCGATTTAAACATGCGTTTGTTTCTTTACTCATTACAGAAGTGTGGTGAAATATTTGCAATCAAACGGCAGTTTGATCCTGATTTTTATCGAGCAACCTTTGAAGGAATGTTAGTTATCTCTAAGGATTTTATGAGTACAGATGTTTCAGAATGGAAAAGTGGTAGTGGCGCGAATATTTCAAGCGAACTAGGAAACTCTGTTTTCCCGGTTTTTAAATTTGCATACAACTACCTTAAATGGCACACATTGAATGAGGCAGAAGTTATTGCGTGTGCTCAGGAGTTTAAAGACTATAGGTTCTTTGAAAAGGATGCTATACAAGAAAGTGATGATGACATTAAAACAATCACTACATATTATATTCAAAAGGAAGCAGATGTTAAAAAGTCTCTAAAAAACTTGGAGAGCAAGTTAGTCAAAAACGACTTTGGTGGAGTATTTGTATATGAAAAGCTTGGATATTATGTTATTAAGGCTGGAACAATAGTTGGATATGATACGGATTTGATTCTTGAACGTATGATTCATAATGCTGATACTATGCGTCGGAGAAAAGGTTATATTTCGACAAATGTTATTGAAGGAATCAAGATGGGATCTTATGAAGATACCATTGTATGGAGAAAGTATGATGAGTTTATTCATGATTTGTCTTCGGTAGTAGAACTTGAAGAATTATATAATTTTACGTATAAGCCCCAAGATATTAATAAACTATCCCAAATTGATAGATCATCATTTTATATGAATTATAAATTCATTAGCTTTTTGGATATAGATAAACTTGTTGAGATGCTTTTGAAAAGCTCTGCTGCTCAGATTAAAAGTTTCGCTGATATATTAAGGAATTTTTACTCAGATTCAGTTACTCAATATAATACAAGCAAAGCTGATTTCGAGACGATAAGTGGATTAATTGAGGAATTAAACCGAACAGTGAAGTGTACTAAAAAGTGGGACAGTATCCAAAAAATGCAAATAGAAAAATTAATTGATTTATTAGGTGCATTATCTATTAAATTGAAGGAGTAATATATGGTTGGCGAAAAATTTACATTAATGCAGTATTCAATAAGCGGAGTGCTTGGTCTTATTGAAACCAAGCAATTTGTCATTCCGGAAATTCAAAGACCATTTGTATGGAAGAGAAGTCAAGTAAGAGACCTGATTGATTCCCTCTATAATGGCTACCCTACAGGATATATTATTACTTGGAAGAATCCTGATGTTCAAACAAAAGAAGGAACTATGGCGAATGGTAAGCATGTTCTAATTGATGGACAGCAAAGAATAACTGCGTTAATGGCTGCTATTTCAGGTCTTGAAGTGCTTGATGAAGATTTTAACAAAGGAAGAATTAAGATTGCTTTTAATCCATTGGCTGATGATCCTACGAAGCGTTTTGCTGTTCAGGATGCTTCACACTTAAAGGACAAGAAATGGATACCTGATATTTCTGTTGTTTTCAAACCGGATTTTAAGCAACTTGCTTTTTTAAATGAGTATGCAAATAATAACGAAGGCGTTGATTTAGACGAATTATCCGAGACGCTTCTTAAATTAAAGGGTATCGCCAATCGTCAGATTGGAGTAATAGAACTTGATCATACACTTGATATAGATGAAGTTACAGAGATTTTTATCCGCATCAATTCTAAAGGAACTGCACTTAGCCAATATGATTTCGTAATGTCTAAAATGGCTGCCGACACAGCTCATAGTGGAAACATGCTTAGAAAGGCAGTCGATTATTTTTGCCATTTGGCTGCAAAACCTGAATTCTATCCACAAATGATTAAGGATGATGAGTTTGAGGCAAGCGAATTTGCTCAGAAGATTCATTGGCTGGCACATGATTTAGAGGACATATATGATCCTGATTATGGCGATATGCTACGTGTTTCTTTTATGTACAGTTTTGGACGTGGGCGCCTTTCAGAATTAGTAAGCTTATTGTCGGGCAGAGACTTTGAGACCAGAGAATACAAGGATGAGATAATCGATGAGTCGTACGATAAATTGAAAGCGGGAATACTGAGGTTCATCAATGAGTATAGCTTTAAACAGTTTGTTCTTGCAGTAAAAGGTGCAGGGTATAAATCGAGTAAATTACTCAATTCTCAGATGACATTGGATTTTGCATACATGCTTTTCTTGAAACTCCAGGATGATCCAAATATCCAGCAAGGACAAATTAAAAGATTAGTGCAAAAGTGGTTAGTGCTCACAACACTTACAGGTAGATATGTAGGCTCTCCTGAAACGGTTATGAGCAGAGATATAAGAAATATTAATGAAAAGGGATTCCTACAATTTGCTCAGGAAGTAGAGGCGTCAGTTCTTTCTGATACGTTCTGGCAGATAACATTACCACAAAACTTAGAGACTGTATCTGTAAATAGCCCGGCCTTTAACACATTCCTTGCAGCACAAGATTATCTTAAGTGCAGTTCAATGTTGATGAAAGGAACGATGATATCAGATCTTGTGTCTATATCTGGAGATGTTCATCATATATTCCCTAAAGCATATCTTAAGAAGAATGGAATCGATTCTAAGAGTCGTTATAATCAAGTCGCAAACTATACCTATTTGGACACACAGGTAAACAAGGCTATTAGTGATGACGCGCCTTGTGACTATTTTGGCGTTATTCTTGACCAGTGCAAAACAAAGGATGTAAAGATTGGTAACATTTCCGATGAACAAGAATTGATGAAGAATCTTGAAGAAAACGCTATTCCTTCTTCTGTAGTCAATATGACAGTATCTGATTACGATGCATTCCTTGTTGAGAGAAGAAAACTGATGGCAAAGATGATAGAAACATATTATAAATCACTCTGATTAAAGGGGCGGAGTGATTGTGTACTTATATGGTTTTCTTATAACTGATTAGTGTGCTGGTTCAAAACAGATTAAAAGTGCTACTGTCATTTGTGTTTTTCTGAGGGGATTGTCTTATATCAACTACTTCCCAAATGTCTTGTTCTATACAGTCTTTGCATTTGCTGTATGTGTTTTCACACATAGCAACACAGAGTAATTTCTTTGGCCGACTAAACCCAACATATGCTAGTTTTCTGCTGTAATCATATAATGGAGAAGCTCCTTGTTTGCCTATGCCATAGCACCATAGTATTCTGCCAAGATCACTGCCATTGGATCTAGTTGTTTCTAGATACAGCGTTGCATCGTGTGTCTGACCCTTTACGCTGTGAATTGTGCTTATTCTAATTCTGCAGTTATTTATTGGGTCTATATAGATATTCTGATTTGATGATACAGGGCTATCATGAGAAGATGCCTCTAAAAACCAAGGCGGAAGTTTTGAGAATATAGTCGTGCTATTTTCTCCTTCGCCTATGAATAGTGCATCTAATAGTTTGTGTATAATACCGTCAACAGAATCCCTATTAATTTCTTTCAGTTTTGATAATTCTAAAACTGTTAAAGAATACGCATCCCAATATTCCTCATGCAAAGTTTTTGTAATACTATTCGGAGTAAATTCTTTTTTATTATCCGAATTAACTATATGTGCAAAATGAAACAACTTACAAAGGAGTTTTCTGGTGATGGCCTCTGCTTGATATAGTTTACCATGACTTAATGCATTGCATAATTCGTTAATATAATTCCAATAATTGCTATTTCTGTTTGAATTATTTGTAGCCTCATATTCTTTCCAATAACTACCTATATATGATCCGGATTCAGATTTTTTTCCGACATATCCAATTGCTGTATATATTCCGTTTGCATTAAGAATTTTCTTGTTTTTTAATTGTATTATGAACTGATCTAGAACACTATAAATTGAGTGATCATCATAAACGATTATGACTGGCTTTATTCCGCTATTACCAGCAGCTGTAGTAATAACAGATTTATCCTTTTTTAATGGAATAAGAGCATTAGCTATTTCTTGGGAGAACCTGCATGATGATTTGATAGATAAATGATCGGAATTAGGAATCCAGTCATCAATGCCTTCTCCTTGGAAATTATAAATAGCTTGATCAGGATCGCCAATGTGCATAAGAAAACATCTATCTGCATCAAATATCTGATCTAGTACAGATCGCTGATCGTCATCACAATCCTGATATTCATCTATAAATACATATTTAAATCGATTGCTAAACAGATTTAAATATTCATCATTAAAAACCGATAATGCAGCCTTAGCATATATATATGTATCGTTGTATCTAATTAGTCCATCTGAGACAATTAGGTCCATTTTTGCATTATAAAATTGTTTAGCGGATTGTTTATCGTTCTTTGCTATTATTTTCCCTTTTAGTGAACGCAAGCAAAGATTGCTACTATTGTCGAGAAACAGATTGCTTATAAAGCTAATCCTATCGTTTTGAAATGAACTTGAATAAATAGTAAATTGTTTATTTACAAAGGTCTCAAGTACTCCATATTTTGATTTAATGATTTGTGAAAGATGTTTTGCATATGTATTATCATCAACAGGTTGAACTGATCTCCCGTAAGTAGTTTTTATGTAAGGTAAAGTTAAAAACTTATCTACAAAAGATTGAAGTGTTCCAATATAGTTTGGATATGACATTAGTTTTTCAGAGCAATCTGAAAGGCGAGTTTTTATTTCATTTACAGCTACATTAGTATGAGAAAGTACACATACTCCAGCTCCATTAGCTAGTGGCATTCTGTCGGCAAGTATTTTAAGTTTAGCAAGTAGCACTGTGGTTTTTCCGCTTCCGGGACATGCAGCGACATCTTTAGATTCCCAGCAACGAATCACCGCTTTCGCATCATCTACAAAACTACTTCCCTTAGGAAGTAGAATATTCTCTAATTCATTGATCTCACTGTCAGAGATATTCCACTTTTCCATAAGTGCTCCTAAATAATATCTCCAGATGCATATTTAATAGCGTCTACTATATATTTCAAATACGGATCCGCTTCAATTTCCATTTTTAATTTGTTTTTCTCTTCTAAATTGGGCTTAAAATCATATAAATCAAGATTAAACATTTCTTCTTGTGAACGATCTTCGGGAATTACAGATATATTCCACCTGATTATGGATGAAATGCATTGTGCCACAATAGACTTTAAAGCGCTTTTCCCACTATTATCCAACATTAACTCATACATGTTATATGCTTTTTCGGAATATGATAAGCCTTCCCAAGCTTCTTCTTCTTTTTCAACATCTTTTTCTGCCTCTGCTATTTTTTCTTTTGTTAACGAAATATCATCTTTGGCATTATAAATTTTCTTCCCATAATGAACCGCTTTATGAAAAATGTTGCTCAGGCAACTCATAGCTAAGCAATACTCTAATGTCCATCTAGGAGATATAAACGCGTGCACAGATTCAATTTGGTATTTCTCGGTTTTGGTATTGACAGCCTCCTGAGATTCCTTGATTTTATCGCAGAAAGCCTCTTCGTTTGTTACAGGATCAATACTAACAGGTTTTATATCACAGTCTGATATTATTGATACAGGAATTCCAATAGTATTGTGGTCTGAACGCACCATAATCCTGCTATATCGTAAGAATGCAGTGCTACCTACATTTACTATGGAAACACCATTTTTTTCTAATGGGCAACCAATAACATCTGCTATAACAGGAATCAAGATGTTTTCTGCATCTCCTTCAACCATAATTATGCCTTTTGCAAAAAAGAGATTTGATTTAGTAGCATCGAGAAAGCGCTGGAGGAAGAGGTAATCGTTTTTATATAGTGCGGTTTCTCCTTCTGTTAATGCATAGCCCTGACCGTTTTTTATTAGGATTAAACTGTTTAAGTTTATTTTTGAAGCTAGAACTGGACTATGAGTGGAAATAATGATTTGAACATTGTTTTCGTTATACTCATTTTGAAGGAAACTAATAAGGCGTAATTGTGCCTGTGGGTGTAGATGAGCTTCTATTTCTTCAATCAAGGCTAATCTTAATCCGCCATCTGTATCGCTTTTCAGCAGTAAAAGCTCAGCGGCAATAAATAGTAGATTTAACTCTCCTAAGCCTGGTTGAATTTCTTGTGCAATTAGTGACAGACTTTCCAAAATGGATTTTAATTGAAAGCTAGATGTTCTCAATTCGGCATCACTGGGTTGGTCTTTCTCGTTGAAAGCACTTAGATTGTTTCTTATATTTTCCAATACAGTTTTACCGTCGGGATTCTCAGTAAAGTATTTTTCTATATTGATATTTGCATCCTTTAAAATCTGTACCAATTCATGATCCGACTTATCTTTAAAAACAGGGTGATTGAGTAATATTTGGGAGATTCGTGAGTTTCGTCCAGAACTCATTTCTCTTTCAGCATCGCGCAACGGTTTCAAGTAAACAGCCTTAAGCAATTCTCTTGCCTTTCCATCCATAGAAATACTGTCGTCAGAATCACCTGCTTTTAATTCGTGAAATATTTTTCGTGTTCCTTCTTTCCATGCGTGAAAAGTAAGGTGCAAGAAGAATTGTTGTTTGCCATCAACGTTTTTAAAACTCAAATATTCAATAAAATTTTTTGCTTCATTTGGCGTAAAATTAGTTATTACACATTCGATTTTAAATTCTGAAACTATACTTCCATCAGGATTTTGATAAAAATCGTTGTCTGTTGGCCGTATGAATTCATTACTTTGTGTTAACAGTACTAGTTTTAATGCATCGATTATTGCCGTTTTTCCAGTATCATTCTCGCCAATTAAAGCATTAAGCCCTCTATGGAATTTAATTGAAAGTCCAGGATTTCCATGAAATTTCCTAAAATCATATAACTTTAATTCAGAGACTATCATAGTATTTATTTCTCCCAATTATCTCATGATCATTATATGCACAATACTCTAATTGAATGCTTATGCATACTCTACAATTAGCAAAGCCACATTTAAACTTCAGTATTAATTCTAAATATATCATTTCATTACTCTTTGCGCTTGTAGAAGTTGAAAAAACATAGTTTGACTATACGTACATTAATAATCAGTGCAAGTTTTTGGTTGACGAAGAATCGCGAATTATAATGATAATAACTCATACACTTTTCCTCATCTCTTCACCTCCGTTTCTGTTATCTTGATAATGCGCTTGGGGATAAATGGCGCAAGGATAATAGGAAATTTGGAGGACAACATTAATGAAGATCTTCAGAAGTATTGCAGCTTTAGGGCTGGTATTAGCGATGGGCGCATCTTTTGCAGGGTGTTCAAGTAATGAAGGCGGTGCGCCTTCTGATACTACGGCACCCGTGGTTACGGAGTCCGTGACTGATGCAGTCTTATCTGATGGCAGTGCGGATGATACCGTGATTGAGAGCTCTGGTGCGTCGGAAAAGCCGGCGGGGGATGTTTTCGAGCTCATGGCATCAAGCCTTAAACTCGCGATGGGGCAGGACAAGGATACCGTTAAGGCGGCGATAGAGAGCCTGTTTGGCGCGAAGCTCGGCAATGAGGAAGTAAATAAGAACGACTATTTCTATTCGACAGACATCACGATCGAAGGCGTCCAGTTCACGCATGTGACGATCAGGACCAACGAGAGCGACGGCAAGGTCAGCAGTGTCGAGCTCATGAACGACACCTCCAACACCGATGAATGCAAGGGCTTTGTCGAGACATTTAAGAACAAGCTCACGGCTCTTTACGGCGATAAGGTCGCACCTTCCGATTCTTCGGAATTCGAAGGCTTTACGGTAAGCTATGGCGACGGGATCTCCTGTTCTGTCGGAGGCTCTTATTCGGCTAATTACAATAAGTTCTGTCTGAGCTTCGGATCCAAGTGATCAGGCTTTCTAATTTGCAACCGGTCGCAAATTGGAATCTCACCTCAAGTCACGAAATGCGTTAAAATACGATCAGTAATCTTGCAATGGAGGGCTGATTCCTGATGTATGTGCTCGACGGACAATGGTATATGCAGGGCCTTGACGCTGACGATGAGGGCTGTATCCGCAGCAGCGGTGAACTGCTCTCCGTTATTGAGTCTGTCGGGTTCCTGCCGCTCTTTAGTAACAATGTTACAGGGTTCTCTGTTGAGGAAATGACCGCCGTTTCGGACTGGTGGTGCGGCGATGAGGCCGTCGATCCGTGGGAGTGGAGAGCCGTGCTCGCCCGTACCGGTAAAGTTGCTTACGGCAAGTTCTATGGAGGCCGTGCCGGGTTCATCTCGAAAAAATGGTTTCCGTACTTTGCAAATTACAGGCGCGACGGCTACGACTTTGACGCGCGCTACGAAGACGGCAAGGCAGGCTACCGCGAAAAGCTCCTGATGGATCTTTTCGTGCCTGCAGGCGTCGATATGTGGGACGTAAAGCCTTCTTCTCTTGAGGGCATGGGACTTGCTTCCTCGCTCTACACCAACGAGATGAAGGAGAAGGGCGGCTTTGGCAAAGGCGGCGAGAAGAATTTCGAAGGCACGCTCACAAAGCTCCAGATGCAGACATACCTGATAGTCAAGGACTTCAGGCCGCGCCTTAATAAGCACGGTGAAGAGTACGGCTGGGCCGTCGCGATAATGACGCCGCCCGAATACAAGTGGGGCTATAAGCACGTGACTTCGCGCTACAAGGAGACGCCTTCAGAATCTTTTGCATTGATCGCCGCCCAGATCGGCAAGCATTTCGACTGCGATGAGAAGATGCTCAAGGGAGTCATATGAGAAGGGAAGTTAAGCTTGTGCGCCGTGCCTCTTCTGTTGGTGCTTCTGATGCTTCTTATGGTGTTGTGTCTGATGCCCCTCTGGTCGTGCTGAACTGCTTTGGCGATGAAGGTGAGGCGGTAGCTTGTGAGCTCGATAAGCTAGTTGGTGTGCCGTATTCGCTGCTTGCTATAAATGTTTCTGATTGGAATTCTGCTCTGTCGCCGTGGAAGGCTCCTGCAGTGTTTAAGGGCGAGGGTGATTTCGGGTGCGGGGCAGATGAATATATCGCTGAACTTGTTAATAATATCGTGCCTGCTGCGTGTGCTGAGTATGGGGTGAGGCCGCGCACGATATACATCGCCGGTTATTCGATGGCAGGCTTGTTCGCGCTCTATTCTTTGTATAAGACTGACTTCTTTGCCGGGTGTGCATCGTGCTCCGGGTCACTGTGGTTTCCGGGTTTTTCTGAATATATTTGTGAACATGAATTTGCTGCTGCGCCTTCGAAGTTATATCTCTCTTTAGGCGACCGCGAAGCAAAGACTAAGAATCCCGTAATGGCGACTGTGGAAGATAAAACGCGGGGCATAGCTGAGCGCTATAAAGCCAAGGGCTACGACGTGCGTTTTGAAATGAATCAGGGCGGACACTTCAACGATCCGGAGCTTAGAACTGCGAAGGGAATTGCGTGGGTGATTAAATGAAAAACCTACCCAAAGACTGACACTCCGTAGGGTAGGGTTTTCCTTGATTCAAGGTATAAGCGCAAATGAAACACCTCACCCATAGACCGTCATTCTAGGGTGAGGTAACTTTTTACTTACTCGGAAGCAACCGTCTTTGCAGACCATGCTTTCTTGAGCTGATTTTAGCATCACGGCCTTATACAGTCAACGTTCTGCCGCAGGCATTATTCCGCCTCCTCAATAAACACCACGCTGTACATATCCTTTATCGCAACCGCTTCTCCGTCGGTGAAAACTATCGCGTTTTTGTACTGGTCGATCGTCCTTGCATTGCCGATCTTAGATGCGTATCTGCCGCCGTCCTTTTTCTTGTCCGGAATGAAGTAGGTGACTCGTATCTTAGGGCGCTCAGGAAGTCTTTCAGTGAGCTCTCCTAACTGCCTGTTCAATTCTGCGATCTCATCTTCCAGCATCTCGCGTCTTGCGTCTGTGAGGCGCGCTGTCTCTTCGACCGCATCCTCGTATCCGACAAGCGCTGCGAAAGGTGAGAACTGCGCAGCCCGGTCGTGCATCGACATGGGCGGAAGATCGATATACCGGGGCCTCTCCAGATTGATTATGTCGTCGTACTTGCTCATGCTTTGTGCCCGCCTATCTGGCCGTTGCGCTCTATCGCGGTGCCGCCTTTGCTGAGGTTCTTGGCTTTGACGACGGCGTTCTTGCCGTACTTGTGCTTGATCTCGAGCATCGCTTCCTGAAGCGCGCGCTCCTTGGCAAGTTTCTCATCCTGCTCCGTGGTATCTTCTTCTTCCTTGCCCAAGTCGAAGATGCTTATCTGCTCGTGCTTTTCGAGCTTGGGGACATCGTCTTCGCTAATTACGTTGCACGCGGCGATCCCTAAGCGGCGGCTGAGAAGATCCGGGTCTGCGATTGCGTCGAAGAGCTTCATGACCGCCTCCGTTATGAGCTTTGTCGACGACGTGTGCCTGCCCAGATTGATCGTGCCGTGCGCGTGCTTGGGAACCTCTCTGCCGTAATAATCCGTGACGACTTCGCCCGTGTATTTGCCGCTTGCAAGGCTCTCACGGTCGTAGCCGATCGTGAGCACGATCTGATCCGTGACGATGCCTTTCTCGACGAGATCGAGCGATAAGGTGTCCGCCATCTCCCAGACGATGAGCCTCGTTGTCTCGTAATCCGTGGGCTCCTTTAATACCTGGCCGGTCGACGTGCTGTTGTTGTCCGGCTCATAAGCCTTAACGTCCTTAATGGTCGTCGGCTCGATGCCCCAAGCGTGGTCGACCAGAAGCTCTGTATTCTTGCCCAGCAGCTTATAGAGCTGGCCTAAGCTCTGCCTGTTCAAAGAGCACCTCGCGATGTCGCCCATCGTGTAAAGTCCTATCTTCGCGATCCTTGAAGCCGTGCCCCTTCCTACGCGCCAGAAATCAGTGAGGGGAGTGTGCTCCCACAAGAGCTCTTTGTACTTCTGTTCATCGATCTCCGCGATCCTCACGCCGTCCCTGTCGGCTGGAATGTGCTTTGCCACGATGTCCATCGCGACTTTGCAGAGGAACATGTTTGGACCGATCCCGGCCGTCGCCGTGATGCCCGTCGTGTGGAGCACGTCCTTTATCAGCATGCGCGTGAAATCGTGCGCGTTCAGGTGGTAAATGTCCAGATAACTCGTCGCGTCAATGAATACCTCATCTATCGAGTACGCGAAAATATCCTCCGGCGCCACGTACTTCAAATATATTCCGTAGATCTGCGAGCTGACCTTCATGTAATGCGCCATCTGCGGCGGCGCCACGACATAGTCGACCTCAAGCTCCGGATGGCGCTCCAACTCAAAGCTCCAGATGCTCTTGCCCGTAAGCCTTCTGCCAGGCGCCTTGTAACGCCTGTCGTTATTGATCTGCTCGACCTTCTGCACGACTTCGAAGAGCCTGGCTCTGCCGGGAATGCCGTATTTCTTGAGTGAAGGGGAGACCGCAAGACATATCGTCTTCTCGGTCCTCGTGGGGTCAGCCACGACGAGATTTGTCTGCAGCGGGTCAAGCTTACGCTCCACGCACTCAACGCTTGCGTAGAAAGATTTAAGATCGATCGCCACGTAGATCCTGTTCATTTGCGCCCCTTCTATTTTGTATAGTCCTGCCTAAAGTCTATCAGATATGGGGGTCTGATAATGGGACAGTTTTTGGGACTCCTAATGCATGGGCTTCGTGGCTTTTTCGAGCACGCCGCAATTGTAAATTCTTCAGGCGAAACTAGGCATTCTGATTTACTTTTGTTCAGTAAGAGGATAAACTGAAATCTGTAAGTAAAGGGATAATTCATATTGATCCTTTGGATCTTTTCGTTTCAGACAACATAATTCGATCTTTGAAGCATCAGCTCAGACGGGGTGAAATATGCTTACATTCAGAGTTGCCGAAGAAAAGGACCTTAAAGCGATATGCGACCTGTGCGCAGACGCATTCATGGAGTACGATTTCTACAGACCTTTTGTCGATGATCCCGGTAAGCGCCGGAGATTCATATACGATCTGCACGTGCAGTGTTTCAAGGCAGAGATCAAGCGACGCCAGGCCGTTGTCGGCGAGGATGAAGGCGAGATAATAACGGCATTCTCGATCCACGATCCGGGCCGCAAACAGGCAGGCTTTTCCGAGTATCTCGCAACGGGAATCGGCATGGTCCTCCACTACGGAATCACGCCCTTCAAGTGGTTTGACATGTACGACAAATGCGTGGCGCCCGCCGAGCGTTTTGGCAGGGAGAACCCCGACGTCTACTACATCGAGATCCTCGCCGTAAGGCCCGACCGTCAAAGGCACGGCATCGGCACAAGAGACATTCAGGAATACATGGTGCCGTATGTTAGGAAGAAGGGCGGCGGAACGCTGTCTTTGATCACGAACTCCGTCGGCAACACCAAATTCTACGGATCGAACGGCTTTAAGTGCTTTGACTACATGAAGGTCCCTGCCGCCAAGACCGAGATCGGCAACTGGTGCCTCAGCATGAAGGTGGAGTGAGGTAAAATAGTCGGTGAGATCTTATGAATAAAGGCGGGTGCCTATGAACAATATTGAAGCAGCGAAAGAAACAATAAAGATCACGGAAGCCGGAGCTTACGAAGTGTCCGGCAGGAAGGTTGTGTTCAAACCGGAAGAGCACACCGGAGTTATCGTGTATACTCCGGAGGACGGAGCGAAACTTCTTGAGAAGTATGCGGCTATTCCTTCGGGCGGCAGGAGCTGCACGATCAAGGTCGTCAACTCGGATTCGTTCGAAGCTGCACAGGACATGGACAGGCCCTTCGTCATGAACTTTGCCAATGCCCATAATCCGGGCGGCGGATTTAAGCTCGGCGCAAATGCCCAGGAGGAGGCACTTTGCAGGTGCAGCACGCTCTATGCATCGATCTCTTCTCCCAAGGCGTCGGAAATGTACCGCTACAACAATACGCACGTTGGCATGGTCGAATCGGATTACATGCTGCTGTCTCCGGATGTGCTTGTATTCCGCAACGCGAGACTCGAACTGCTTGCGGAGCCTTTTACGGCAGGCGTCATCACGGTTCCCGCTCCCAATAAGAGAGGCGCGGCGCTCTTTGCTTCCGCAGACCTTGTTGAGGAGACCATGCTAAGGCGGATCAGGATACTTCTACTGATCGCCGCAGATAACGGATACAGGAATCTCGTTCTCGGCGCATGGGGATGCGGCGCCTTTGGCAATAAGCCTCAGGACGTTGCGGAGTATTTCAGGAAGGTCCTGATCGATGAAGAGTACGGGAGTCTTTTCGACGAAGTCAGATTCGCAATATACGGTCCCGAGAACGGCAAGAACATCACTGAGTTCAGGAAAGTGTTTGCGTGATATTCGAAAAGCACTCTTATCATATTTTAGTTTAGCAGTAAAAACGCTGAATACCCTGACTTTATTGCAAAAATCTAATTTTGAACCTGCGTTATATATTGAGAAATAAGTCTCTTTTTGATATCTCAATATTATTGTATATATCGGTAAAAGTCATAAAATTACCGAGAATCGCGTTGACGAACAATCTAACTTGAAGTATATTTGAGTAAAGGCAGGTAAAATGCTAAAAAATACCGAGGATTACATAAATGATATTAACTTATAAAGAGGCAATTACTCAATTTGGTAATGCATATAAACTTTCTCAAGCAGTCTCTAATGGAGCTGTTTATAAGTTGGAAGAAGGAATATACTCTACCAACCAACGGGAACCTGAACTTGGAATAATCATGAAGAAGTATCCTAAAGCTGTTTTGACCGGAGAATACGCATTTTATGTCCATGGACTGACAAATCTTATTCCTGAAAAATACGATCTGGCAACCGGATCAAAGGCTGCAAAGCTAACAGATAAGAGAGTCAGACAGATATATGTTAGAGAAGACATCTTAAATCTTGGAATTGAAGAAAAAGAAGAAAACGGAGTTAATATCCGAGTTTATGATAAAGAGCGAATGCTCATTGAACTTCTCCGGGCAAAAAACAGTATGCCGTACGATCTCTACAAGGAAATACTAATTCACTACAGAAAGATAATCTGCGATCTCGAGATATGGCGGATACAAGAATATGCTTCTGTATTTCCCAAAAGCAAAATGATAACAAAGGCTCTCGACGAGGAGGTAATGTAAATGAATTTACAGGAATTGATGGATGCCTACCACGAAGAAGGATTGACAAGAGAGCTCGCAGCAGCACGTGTGTGTCAGGATATCGTTTTGAAAGCGATAGCAGAGGGACCGTTAAGCCGAAATGTTACAATAAAAGGCGGAGTTGTTATGAGAAGTCTTACGAAGAATAATCGTAGGGCTACTAGAGATATCGATTTGGATTTCATTCATTATTCTCTGGATGACTTTTCAATACGTGAGTTTGTAAAGAGACTTAACTGCATTGACGGAATCCAAATTTATATGGACGATGAAATTACTGAGCTTAAGCATCAGGATTATCATGGAAAAAGCATCGAGGTTAAAATTGTCGATGAATATGGAAACTTCGTAAAAAGCAAAATAGATATAGGTGTTCATAAGCATATGGAGATAGATCAGGACGAATACTGCTTCGATGTTTGTATGGATGACGATGGCGCAACTTTATTGAAAAATACTGTTGAACAATCTTTTGTTGAAAAGTTGCGTTCTCTTTTGAAATTCGGAGCAAACAGCAGAAGATACCGAGATATTTATGATATGTCCTATCTAAAGAACGTAGCATCCGACGGGAAGATGGCCGATATGATCCGAATCTTGATTTTCGATGATACTGAAATGTATGAAAATACAATGGATGATATTGTCAAACGCTTGAGTAATATATTTAAGGATGAACAGTATCTTAGCAGAGTGTCAGGATCAAGGCAGAGATGGATTGATAACGATATTCATGAAATAACAAAAGGCTTAATATCGTATTTGGAAAATATAGTTATTTGAGATAAGAAAAAGAGCAGAAAAATGAGAGTTCTTGCGGATGAACAGTTCAACGAGCTCGCGGAGCATATAAAGCAACTTGAAGCTGAGAATCAGTATCTCAAGAAGCTGTTGGATGATGCCGGTATTTCCTATGATAAAACAGATGTAGTTTCTGAAAAGAATGAGCAGCAGATAACAAGCATCAAAGAAGAAGTCATTACTAAAGAATTGGTTCAATTCTTTTATTCCATGTTCAAAGGACGTAAAGATGTTTACAGTCTTCGTTCCGGTAAGCCTAATACCAAGACAGGAAAACATGGTTATTACACTCAATGTGAAAACTTTTGGAAGGCCGGAATCTGCGGTAAGAAGGAAGGCAAGAACATAAAATGCCAATCATGTCCTAATCAGAAGTACAAGCCACTGACGGGGGAGATTATTTACGCACATCTGATGGGTGTGAAGGAGGATTGTTCAGATGTCGTAGGATTATACCCTGTTTGGCCGGATGGAACTTGCAATTATCTTGTTTTTGATTTTGATAATCACAATGATAGTTCTGACTCAATAAAATGGCAGGAAGAAGCCAGTGCTTTAAGAAGAATCTGTGTAGATAATGATGTTCCCTGCCTGGTCGAGAGGTCGCGTTCTGGCAAAGGCGCACATGTCTGGATATTATTCGAAAAGGCGATTAATATCAAGAAGGCGAGGCTGTTTGGTGCAGCTCTTTTGGATAAAGGCGCTGAAAGTGTTAACCAGCAGTCTTTTGATTCTTACGATCGTATGATTCCTGCACAGGATAAACTTCCAGAAGGCGGTCTCGGAAATCTTGTAGCGCTTCCGTTGCAGGGACGTGCGGTGAAAAATGAGAACAGTATTTTTGTTGATGAAAACTGGCGGCCTTACTATGATCAGTGGAGTGTGCTTAAGAATACAGGTAAGCTCAGCGAAGTATTCATAGATGAGAAACTGTCTTCTTGGGGAAACAAATACAGCATAAGCAATAATGATAGCGATGACGAGGCACCAAGACAGATATCTATAAATGAGACTCCTTGGGAAAACAGGAACAGATTTGAGAAAACCGATACCGAAGGTCAGGTTCAAATTATTCTTGCTGACAGAGTTTATGTGGATAAGAAAGGCATTAAGCCAAGACTACAAAATAAGATTAGAAGATTGGCTGCATATAATAACCCTGAGTATTTCAAGAACCAGGCAATGGGGCTTCCAACATTTGGAATACCGAGAATAGTGTATTCCGGAGAAGATACAAAACAATTCATTGCAATTCCCAGAGGCTGTCTTAATAAACTCTGTGATAATCTGAATTCTGCATCGATAAACTATTCTGTTGACGATAAGCGTAACAATGGCAAAGAGATTAATGTTTCTTTCAAAGGCAATCTGTATCCTGAACAGCAGAATGCCGTTTGCAGTTTGAAAGGACATGATATTGGAGTGCTTGCTGCAGCGACTGGATTTGGAAAGACTGTAGTCGGATCATATTTGATTTCAGAAAGAAAGGTGAATACCCTTATCCTGGTTCATACCAGTGAGATCATGCAGAACTGGATAAATGATCTGGAACGATTTCTTGTTATTAACGAGGATTATCCGCAGTACAAGACCAAAACCGGAAGAGTGAAGACCAGAAAGAGTCTGATTGGAAGGCTGACTGGATCTCATAATTCCATGACAGGCATCATTGATGTTGCCATGGTATCTTCTCTGGGATCCGGTGATTCAATAAAACCATTTGTAAAAACATATGGCATGGTGATAATGGATGAATGCCACCATGGTGCTGCAGAGAGTATAGAAGCAGTTTTGTCTGAAGTAAATGCAAAATATGTTTATGGTCTGACGGCCACTGTAAAGCGTGAAGACGGGAAAGACAAAACAGTGTTGATGCAGTTCGGCCCTGTCCGTTACAGATTTACAGCCAAAGATAAGATTCGCTTACAGGGAATGGAACATATCCTTGAACCTCGGTTTACACCGATCATTTCCACAAAAGATAAACTGACATCAAATGAAGCATATGAGATTGTGGTTAACAGCAATCTTCGAAACAGCATGATTGCTTCAGATATTGAAACGTGTGTAGAACAGGGACACACCCCTTTGGTATTATCGAAGCGAAAAGCACAACTTGATGTTCTTTTTGAAAAGGTCAAAGATAAAGCCGATCACGTTTTTGTTTTGACAGGCGGAAAGAAGCAGTCGGAACGCAAGGATATAAGGGAACGACTTAGTTCTATACCTGAAAGTGAATCTCTGATCATTCTTGCTACAGGACAGTATGTTGGAGAAGGTTTCAATTGTTCCCGTTTGGATACGTTGTTTCTTGCCATGCCGATATCATGGGATGGAAATGTAGAACAATACACAGGAAGGCTTAACCGGAGTTATGAAGGGAAAAGCAAAGTAACAGTAATAGATTATGTTGATCATCATATAGAGCTGTTTGCCAATATGTATAACAAACGTCTTCGCACCTACAAGAGAATCGGGTATGAATTGTCGCAGGATGCAGGAGTTAAACCGAATGAACGATATTTCTATGACAATGAGACCTATAGTGAAGCATTTAAAAACGATATAATTAATGCCAAAGCGGAGGTGGTAATCTCCAGTCCGTATGTGAGTACACCGGGAAGTGAGCGCCTGCTTCGAATATATGCGGGTATAACCAATAAGGAAGCCACCATCTCTCTAATTACATATCCGTCTTCAAAGTACTCTGATGAAATTAAGAATAGGATTGAGATTATACATAATAAACTCAAGATGGCTGGCATAGAAATATTGTTTGTTGACTATATTCCTTCCAGATATGCAGTCATTGATAAAGAGATTCTTTGGTACGGCAGTATGAATCTTGTTTCAAATATCAAAGAAGATGATGATGAAATGAGAATTATTAGCAAGAGTGTGGCCCGAAATCTGGTTGAAGAGAAGACAATTGATATTTCGAATTAGTCCTGTTTATAAATACTGTTCTCGATGCATTTTCACAATAAATATTTACCACACCGGACTTTGTTTTTCTTGGGGTCAAACGGAGGTCAAATTATCTGATGATCCCCTTAAAATCCTATAAATAAGGGCTTTGGTCTTGTGTCAGCATAGTGCCGTGACATACGAAGAGCGCTTTTATCACCACGGGAAGCAACGCTCACAACAGCAACATTTTCGCGTTTTTTCGAATCCTCCAAAAAACTCGAAAACCTTGCCCCACAGTGCAAAAATACAGGGCTGCCTTAACGCAGCCCTTGCACTTACAACTTGCAACAATTTACATATCCGTGACGAATTTGTCTTTGATGTTCACGCTTATGACGCCGGCGTAATTGACTTTGCCGTCCTTGGTGAGGAGGACCTCAAGCGTGTTGCCGTCGCCCATCTCGAAAAAGTAGAGCGTGCCGTCTCCGTCGATCGTCGCAGGGTCACCTGTGATCATGCTTCCTGCACCACCCATGACAGCGCATGAAATAGCATCTTTAGAACTCATGCCGGGCACGATGCCGTATACACTGAATTCCGCGCCACCGCAAATGCGTACGTACTCGACGGTCTCCTTATCCTGGCCATACGTATCGAACATGAGATCCTTATTGACCCAGCCGGTATGATTCTGGTCCGGCTTATACTCGAGATCTGCGTATTCCTTGGTGATATCCTTGATGTTCTTGCCGATGTACTGCTGCATGTCCTTTGCATTTGCGGCGCTGTCGATCGCAGGCGGATTTTTGAGATAATCCCATGCGTTGAAGTCGTACTCGGAGACGCCGGGATCGTCGATCTTGGTGAGGTCCGCGCCCTTGCGTTCGTAAGCGCTCGCGACAGTCTCGCCGGTCGCAAGATTCATATCAAGCCTTGTAGGGAAGCTCGGGTTATTGCCCGTAAACCAGAAGGTCACAACGTCGCCTTCTGTCTTCTCGCGATACCAGTATCTTCTTACCGGAGAATTGAGGTTAATAAGGCCCTCGATCATGAAATAATGGAAAGCCTCGTAGGCCTGGTCTTCAGTGAGCCTGTCCGAAGCAGCGGCATCAGATGCAGTGTCAGATGTAGTATCAGGCAGAGTTCCGTTCGTCGTCTCTTCCTGAGACGCGGTCGTGCTCTCTTCTGCTGTGGTATCTGCGCCTGCATTCGTGTTGCTCGCGCAGCCCGTGACAGGCGCCATCGTCAATGCGCAGATCAGCGCAAGAACTAATGCTGTCCGGTGTTTCGTTGTCTTCTTCATATTCCTGTTCTCCTAACCATATTTAGCGATGGTAATACGATACTCCTCAAAATTTCAGACAAAAGTGCATTATAAGGCGATTTATGGGTAATTGCAGGGTAAAAGGAGAGTGCGGCGAATCGTATAATATCGAACTGCCAGTACGAAATTAGAGAATTCAGCGGCATAGGGAAGGAAGTGATATAATCTTCCTGTTAGATTTTTTTATCTGGGAGGACCGGACGTGGAAAAGGCAAAGTATTATTCGATCAATATCGCAGGGTTTAAGAGAGATCTTCCTATCTGCAAAGTTACCGACGATCTTTATATAGCGGCCTTTATCTGCTTCGGCGACGCCGAGATCACGGAAGCCTGTGCGAGGGAGATGTTAAAGCTCGTTCCGCGCGAAGACTACGATTATCTCTTAACGGCTGAGGCCAAGGGCATTCCGCTTGGTCACGAGATGGCAAGGCAGGCCGGCATGAAGAAACATTTCGTCGCGCGCAAGAGCGTCAAGAATTACATGCCCGATCCGATCTCCGTCGACGATGAATCCATAACGACAAACGGTCTTCAGAAGCTCTATCTCGGAGGCGATGACGCCGCCCTCATCAAGGGCAAGCGCATCCTTCTCGTTGATGACGTTATATCCACGGGCGGTTCACTCCGCGCGATGGAAGCACTCGTAAATATCGCCGGCGGCACGGTCGCAGGCAAGATCGCAGCGCTTGCAGAAGGCGACGCGGCTAAGCGCGATGACATCAAGTTCCTTGAGACGATCCCGCTGTTTGACGCGGACGGGAACCCGAAGTAAGTTTGAGGGGCTGCTTTAGGCGGCAGTTGTGTGAGGGGCTGCTTCAGGCAGCGGCTGTGTGAGGGGCTGCTTCTTTTGTTGATCTTATCATGAAGAAGGAGACCGAGTTCGAGAAGAACAGGATAGAAAGAGTCGTCATGTGTCAGAACTCCGGCAAAGGGCTTGTCCAGTTATATGACGGAGCAGTTCATATCTACGATTCTTCCACCGGCGATAAGCTCAAGACGATCTATTCCATTGAAGGTAATGTAAAGCTTTTCTATTACGACAGCCGGAAAAATTATTACTATATCAGCTCCCAGAACGTGGACATTTATGATGCGGGTTTCAGGAATATATACAGCATCCGCAACTGCGTATTATCAGGCATAGACAAACAGAACGGCGCTCTCGTGGTGCTCGATCTGAATTATGAAAATTATAATAATATCTCAGGCTATTACACGGTCCGTCCGGTAACTTACGACCAGTTGATCGGGCTTGCTGACGGGTACCTCTCCGGCTACGAACCCGATGAGCGCGTAAAGGAGAAGTACAGCTTAGGGTGACCATAATGATTCGTAAGGCGGATCATGTGCGGGCGGGAATGAAAAGCATTTTGAATGTGTTGTGTTAGTATATGTAGACGAAGAAATGCAGTTTCGCGGTTTCTGAAAAGGCTGCGGATATTGGGGTTAGGGAAAAATGGAAATGAGAAAATTAACTGTCAAGGCGGTGTCTGTTGTATTGGTTTTCGCAATGGCGGCAGCAACAGCATCTTGCGGAAAGAAAAAGAACAACGAGATCAGGAAGATCTCTGATGATTCACCGTGGTTTGATGTGAACATTACTGAGGTTGAGACAGGCGCGGAGAAAGGCCGTGCCGTCGGTACCTGGCTGAACCAGGAGTTTATAACTTCGGATGATAAGTATTACTATATTGAAACGCGCGGAGAATACCAGATCCCTCCTAAAACTGAGAATGACCAGAAAACAATTAATTACAGAGATTATCAATTTGATCATTTAGCTGTTGTTGACCGCAATACCAAGCAGACGGTGAACACGGTCGATATTATGAAGGACCTTACCTTCAGCGAATCGTATGTCAACAATATTTATTTGAACAACGGCAAGTTAACCGCAAAGTCCAATCTGAAAGAAAGAGATTATGATCCGTTGACAGGTGAGCTTCTGGATACACGTCCGTGCAAAGCGAGCAGCGATGATCTCTTTACGAAGCATTATTTTATAGGCAATTATGAGGTTGAGACGATCGTTTACCAGACCGAGACCGATCAGCGGTACAGCAGGATCAGTGTGAAGGGACCGGACGGGGAGGTCAGGGAGAATGAACTTAATAAGCCCGACAAGAGCATGTACATTAATTATGTTCTTGCTGACGGTGATACAAAAGCCGTTATATCCGTAAGTGTCGGCAGAAATCTCGAAGAAGATGTTTATTATGAGCTTGACCTTGAGACTAATAAGTTAACTGCCGCAAATCCCAAGAAGTATGAATGGTTAGACGATGTATCTTTATATAACAGCATCGTCAGTCCGGACGGCACGATCTATTTCATGGATTCAGACGGATTATTCAGGATCAACGCAGAGAAGAAGACGACAGAAAAGCTGTTTGATTACAATCAGTGCAGTCTTAGCATCGGACTTGCAGGGAGATTTGATCTGGTGGAATGTTCTGAAGACCGTATCATGCTCTGCGGACGCTGCGATAATCCTTCTGTGTATGAGGGACGCACGGCAGACAAGATCAACCTTGTAGAGCTTGACAAAGCAGATAAGAATCCGAACAGCGGCAAGACCGTTTTGGAGATATATTCTCCCATAGGAATAGATGAACAGACGGGAGAAGCTGTTGCGAGATTCAATGAAACTAACAGCAAGTACTTTATTGAATACGCCTTTAGTTATGACGACGCTTTTTCAGAAGACGATACGTTTGATGATAATAACGAAGACGTATGGGCGATGACGAAGATCAGAAACAACGCGAATTTAAGCAACAAGCTTAAGATAGACATCATGAACGGCGACGCGCCGGATATCATTCTGGACTGCAGCGGTCTAGGCATGCTTTATAATTCGAAGTGCCTGGCGGACTTAACACCGTTCGTTAAAGATGCAGATCCGGACAAATACTTTACGAACATCATCGAAGGTTCTAAAACTGACGGTGCGATCTATCAGCTTCCGATTAGCTTCAAGCTTGAAGGAATAATGACTAAGTCTGCTAATGCCGGGAGCTCAGGCAAAGGCTTTACGCTTGATGAATATAAGAAATTCACGGACGAGGTAATGAACGGGAACGATCCGATCGTCTATGGCCAGGCGGTTTACTTCTCTCGGCTCTTTAACAGCATGAAGGATGAATTCATAAGCAACGGCAAAGTCGATCTTACTAAGCCTGAATTCAAGATCCTTGCAGATTACATTAAGGACAATGTGCGCGAAAACGGCATCTCCATTAACGACTGGTATCAGAAAGCAGGCGGCGGAGGCATTCCCAAAGGCGAATATGTGGAATACTGCACCGGTATAGGCGGTTATTTCTTTTATGGAATTGGAATCGCATCCCGCGGCAAAGGCGTTGCTTTGCTCGGTCTTCCGTCGCTTGACGGGCGTGGCCCCAGGTTTATCCCCAGCCGTTCCGTTGCGATATCTTCACAAGCAACGGACATAAAGGCATGCGGCGAATTTGTTAAGCTCCTTCTGACTGACGAGTTCCAGACAAAGGTTGCCATGAACGATGAGTTCGTCTTAAGCCGTGAAGCTTATAAGACTGCAGGTTCTGCAGCGGTCACATACTATACTAACGGCGGAAGCAGTTTTATGGGCGGTAACGGCGGCGGTTCCGGGGGATTAAAAGACTTCTCATCTAAGGACGTCGACTTTGTCGAGAATGTAATCCTCAGCTGCTCTAAGATGAAGAATGAAGATCCTGACATAAGCATGATCCTCATAGAAGAGATGCCGGCCTACTTCCTTGGTCAGAAGGACCTTGATTCGGTTACTAAGATCGCTCAGAACAGGATCCAGAATCTGCTGGATGAGAGAGGGTAACAGAAGCAAGGGCGACGGACATTACCTTGAAATTGCCTAAATATCGATGCCGAATATTTTTTTCGAAGCCCTACAATATTTTTTGACAAAATAGTGGGGATTGGAGAAAGTGTAATGAAAAGATCAGCTCTAAGGTTGGTTTCGGCAGCCCTGGTTTTCGCGATGGCGTTATCATTTGCAGCGTGCGATAAGAAGGACGGCGGCGGAACAGGCCCGGTAACGGGAAATTCAGGCAGGCCCGGCAGGAAGATCGCGGAAGATTCGCCATGGTTCAATTCCGTTAAGACGGAGATCACGCCGGCAATCGATCCGAGCAAGAATATCCGGTTCGCAAATTCAACCCTGGCGGGAGCAGATGAGAATAATATAGTCATCTTTACGCGCGGCGATTCCATGTCTACGCCCGGTGTTATCTACGTGGGTTACGGCGCCATGGATAATTCGGTTGCCACGCTTACCGTCGTGGACAGAGCTTCCAAGCAGGTAAAGAATACGATAGACCTTTATAAGGATTTCCAGGATACGGTCTATATTCAGTCGGTGTCTTATTCAGACGGCAAGGCCAATGTCCTGTATACCCTGTTCGATGAACGTACCGGAGATCCAGGCTATATCGAGAATACCATCGATCCTTCCACGGGTGCGGTCGTAAACAGCAGGAAGATTTTGCCTTCAAAAAATCTGTTCATCGAGAACACCTTTTATACCGGTCCATACAGGATCAGCATCGGCAGTGCGGGTAATGAAGAACAGCACTACGTTCTTAAGATAGACGGGCCGGACGGACAGGAAAGAACTGTTGATCTTAAGCTAGAAGGCAAGAGCGTGTGGGATGTCAACACCATTATCCCTTCCGGTGAGGGTAAGGTGATCGTTCCGGCTTATACCGACGGTGACGCCAGACTGATATTGGAAGTCGATCTTACGTCAGGACAGTTCAAAGAGCTTGATGCCAAGGAATACGAATGGCTGAATCTTGATAACATGGAATCGTCAAGAACTGGTGCCGACGGGAATCTGTATTACAGCACTTCCGCGGGAATTTTCAAGGCGGACTTTAATAATAAGACAACTCAGGAAGTGTTCAATTACAGCTGGTGCGGCGAGAGCATGGCTGTCCTTTCTGATCTTCGGATCGGAAGCTGTTCGGACGGCTCAATCCTCCTGTGCGGCGAAACATATGAGAGGACCCAGTTCAGGAACATAACACAGCCGCCCTTCGTGATCGTTGAGCTGACAAAGGCGGACAAGAACCCTCATGCAGGAAAGACCGTCCTGGAACTCTATGCTCCTTATGGGATCGTCGAAAACAAGATCGCTGATGCGATCAATCAGTTCAACACTACGAACGGCAGTTACTTCATCGAGTTTTCGAGCCGCTACGCAGGCAATGAGAGGATCAATTACGGCAATGCCAACAGCCAGGATGAGAGTGATGCAATCGCGCTCTCCGGCAATGCGAACCTCAGCAACAAGCTTGCAATGGACATCATGAACGGCGAGGGCCCTGACATCCTCATGAATGTAAGCGGTCTGGCCCAGCTCAATAATTCCAATTATCTCGTTGATCTTGCCAAGTACACCGGAACATTTGATAAGGATAAGTATTTCACTAACATCATTGAAGGATCGAAGGTCGACGGCGCGCTTTACCAGATGCCGCTTTGTTTCGGAATCGAAGGCATCGTGACTGAAGCCAAATATGCGGGCAGCAGCGGCGTCGGCTTTACGACCAAGGAATATGAGGCCTATCTTAAGGGGCCATTGAACGGCACGGACGCAATAACTTCAGGCCAGGCGATATACTTCACCAAGCTCTTTAACGGCATGAGCGACAAGTTCATCAAGGATGGCAAGGCAGATTTCTCAGGCAAGGAATTCGCTGAGCTTGCAGATTACGTCAAGAATAACGTCATGGAAAAACCGAAGACCGGTAACGATAATGACGATTTCTTCAGTGATTCGCCGGCTGTATATCCGGCCGGTTACTACGCAACGATCAACGGTATCGGAGTTTTCCTTATGAACATGATCGATGCAGACAGTGACCAAACGATATTGGGAATCCCTTCAACTGACGGCCGCGGCCCGATGTTCAGCGTCAAGAAATCCGTTGCCGTCTCAGCTCAGGCCACGAACGTTGAAGCCTGCGTCGAGTTCGTTAAGCTCCTCATGACCGACGAAGTCATGTATTCTCTCTCGTTAAGCGATGATTTCGTCATAAGCCGCGCCGCATTCCGAAAGAGCGCAGAAGAGACGGTGGCATTCTTCAACGATGAAAACAGGAACTCGGCGACACCGATCAGCGGCCCCGTTTACGGCCATTTCTCCGACAAGAACATCGACAACATGGAGAAGATCATTTCGAACGCCGCGAAAATAGACTCCGAAGACGCCGCGATCAGCATCATCCTCTACGAGGAGATGCCGGCCTACTTCCTGGGTCAGAAAGACCTCGCTTCCGTCGTGAAGATCGCCCAGGACAGAGCACAGAAGGTCTTGAGCGAGAGAGCGTAAGAGTTGATAAGATGATTGTTAAGGGGCGGTGCTTCGTTATGAGGCGCCGCCTTTTTTGAACGGCGAAATGAACGGCGCTGCCGCTGGTTTTGCCGTTGGTTTGGTCTAAAAACGCCTGTTTGAACGGCAGAATGAACGGCGCTGCCGCTGGTTTTGCCGTTGGTTTGGTCTAAAAACGCCTGTTTGAACGGCGAAATGAACGGCGCTGCCGCTGGTTTTGCCGTTGGTTTGATTTAAAAACGCCTGTTTGAACGGCAAAATGAACGGCGCTGCCGTCGGTTTTGCCGTCCTTTTTGATCTGCCTGTAAGTTCCGGCTCAGCATCCTTATTGCAACCGCTCTTTGTCAGACGGCTGCCTTTTTTTAGGAATGATATAATTACAAAAGTGAACCTTTAGCAGAAACAACGGGTTAGATTGCAATGGATAATTTTGATTTCTATGTTAAAGCATATAAGGACGCGAACTGGAAGGCCTTCATGAAAGGCGTAAAGCCTTCCGGTGTAAAGGTCAAAGGGATTCCGCAGGACATTGTGGATGCTGTCATTCATGTGTTAGGACGCGGCGGGGCAGAGTGGCTGCAAAGACCGCTTACTAATCAGTTTGGCGGAACGACCGCCAAGGAAGTCTTAGATATGCGTGATGGCGAGAAGGCTCTAAAGGCTGTCATCATGCGCCTGCATTGATAATTATGAGGAAGAGATAAAGGAGCAGCAATAGTGGGGGACAGCAGATTTGTTTCATATTCTGATAGCGAGAAAGAGATCGTCAGAGAGGGTATTGGTGCGGTCCGCAGCGTGCTGACCGGAAATGATGAAGATGCCAAACTCAGGCTGCTGTTTTGCCTTGACTGGTTTATGGATCCCTATTACGGACAGGATATTTCTGACATCAAAGATGAACTGATAACCCTGCTGCAGGAGATCGTGGTTTCCGATAAGTCAATTCACGTTAAGGAAGATGCTCTTGAACTGCTGGATTCTTATTGCCAGGGCCCGTTTCCTGTGCTCGAAGCAAACCTTGAGCATGTGGATGAAGAGATACTTCCACAGGTTGAATATACGGTTAATTACCATAGGATCGAGAGGATTTTGCCGGTCATGGTAGAAGAGTGCAAACGCTTATATAAGGAGAACAAAAGCAATTGTCCTGATATTTCCGACCGTTATTGGATCTTGTACGACAAGAAACTGTCTTACCATAGTAGGGACTCTCTAATAGAAATGTCTTGGCTGTTCGAAAAGGATGATCTGATGGCCGGTGTGACTTACCAGGGCAGAGATATTTCGCTGAAGGATAAGAGCGATTTTTTCTTTAGACCGGAAATTCACTTTAATATTTTCCTTAAGGAAGGAAAGGCGATCATCACGTATTACTTTGCGACAAGGTGGGCCAGATGCTTGGAGTATGACCTGACGTGTGTTGATGATAAGTATTCTTTAAGCAACATGAAGGTTGTGTGGGCCGGCTGAAGATACTGTTGATGTATTAGAACCAAAAATCTGCTCATGCAACAAAAAGCCCCTCCTAATTGTATATAAGATATCATGCCGTCGAAATGATAAATGATCCGGCGATTCGTCTAAGTGGAGGATGTATGAAGAAACTGTCTTGCGTGTTGTTATCAATTGTTCTTATGCTGAGTCTTCCTGCGTGCTCCGATGATAAGACGAGGCTTTATGCCGGTGCATGCACTTATTATGCTGACGGCGGCCTGATGAGCTTCATCGAATATGTGTATAAATATGACAAGAACGGCAATCCGGTGAAAGAATGCGCATACTATAACGGCAAACTGAAAACAACGATAGAGCGCGAATTCGATCCATCAGGAAGCTTCACCGAGAAGAAGACCGACAACAGGGATAATGTCGAGTATCTGAGAGAGTACAACAAGAACGGTGTCATTAGAAAAGAAACCACCTATGACTATGACGGCGAGGTCGAAGAAGTTACAGAATATAACGAAGCGGGATTACCTGTCCGTAAAGAGTCTTTTTCGTGGACATATACCGTTGAATATGAATATGATGACAAAGGGAAACTTCAAAAAGAGATCGAAACCGATTACGACGATAACAACGTTGTGGGAAATATCTACGAGGATATTTATGACTCCGAGGGAGAAAGAATTCAGAGAACCATCATTTCGCCTGACGGAAGCACCGTTCTGGCCGAGAGATGCGAGACGGTCGAAGACGGCAATAAGAAGACGGTAAACCAATATGACAGTAATGATGAGCTCCGTTATGTTACCGAGAAAGAATATGATGCGAAGGGAAATCTCCTCAAGAAAATATCTTACAGTATCAAAAACGGCGACAGAGAGTTCCTGTCTTCTTCAGAATATACCTATGACAAAGAAAGCCGCGTCATTGACTTCGTCTACGTGCTTGGGGACAGGACCGAAACCAAATACGAATATTCGGATGAAGGTTATCTTAGCAAGGAGAGCATCATTACCCAGAAATGGCTCTCAAGCGCGGTTTACAGTGACGGATCAGATGCCGAGCTTAAGGAAGTCATTACGGTCAACCATTACAACGCCGACGGGGAAAAGACGGAATCGGAATATTTTGTCGGAGGAGAACTCAGTTCATATACCGAGTATTATTATGAAACTGTGAAGGTGAAGAGCGGCAGCAAGTCCCAATTTGATTTCAGGGACAAAAAGCGTAAGCTCGATGAAAGGGCAAACAGAGTATACTGATGAGTATTATTGCATCCGGAGTACAGGAGGTCTTAAAGGTGATCAACAAAAAACATATCTTGATTTCTATTCTTGTCGCAGGCTTCATTCTCACTCTGCCTGCATGCTCGAACGTGGCTGAAACGACTGAAACTCAGGTTTCCACGTCTGTTACTTCGACAAAGTCTTCGAACTATAAGGCTCCTGATTTTCCGGAAGGTATGGAGCACGAACCGCCTCAGGGGATGGGAATCGACATTTCAAATGAGGACATCTTCGAGAAGGGATATTACGCCGTGCAATACGATTCATTCCCAGGCGCATATTTCTACTGGTCATCGAAAAACAACTCCGGCTCAGACATCGAGTGGAGCGTATATCTTTCCGATAAGGAACTCTCGGAAGACGAGATCAAAGAACTGGCCAAAACAAAATCGCTGGGAGTCAACGAAGGCTCGGATGCAATAAGTGAGGGCCAGTGGATATACGTCCTTTGCAGCATCAATAAAGAGACTGCATCCGCACCGGTCGACGCGACATTCCATCTCTCCAGTTTCAGGGATTACGCCTGACGGGTAATGTCATTTGAGGACAGGAATTAATATACGGGCATGTTATAATTCACTTGTACAGAGGATGAAACATGTAACTGATACGGTTGTTAAATAGAAGATGATCAGAAGTTTTGATGAAATGGAATTACGTGAAACGGAATTCGAAAAAGCGTCCGCATTGGACAGCAGCGAATTCGAGAATATCCGTAATGAGTTTTTTAAAAAGACGGTTGTTCATCCTCTCATTGGAATTATTATTTCGGCTGCGGTTGCTTCGCTTTGGTTTACCGGTGTCATTCAGAAACTGTATGTGATCTCTGATGTCATTACTATAGCGCTGATGTTTCTGGTGGCGTTTTGCATAGCTATGAGTGCCTATCTGACCGTTCAATGCATAATGTCGTTGTTTATTTATTTCAGGATCAATAAGAAGGATTTCTACTGGCATGAAGGCCGTATCACACGCAAAAAGCTGTTGTGGACTGTAAAGTATTTCAGAATGGACCATTATTATCTGGTAGACGATGAATACTGCAGCAGAGTCGCTATTAATCCGAGATACAGAACAGGAACAGAGGTGTATTTCCTGTATATCCCCGGATTCTGGGAAAGCTCATGTATTGGAGGATTCGTAGTCAGGAAAAGGTAGGAATCCCTTTGTAAAGCAATCTTCAAGAAGAGCAATTTCCTTTTTCACTATCTAGAACCATGGAAAGAGTTACTTCGATATTTCTAATAGAAGAGCCTTGTTAATCTTACTGTTAAGATGGGAATGTCAGGTTTATTTGAGTGAGCATGCTATAATGGTTTAATCCGAGGGGGAATCCTTAGATAGGATAATCAATAGTTTTAACGATTAAGGAGAATATAGGTATGGGGAAAATACAGTTTAAATATCATCCCAATATTTATGAGGATGACGTTCTTGTTCATAAGAGCGGTATATGTCAGTGCTGCGGTAAACAAATAAGCGAGTATATCGAACATATTTATTCAGCAGAGGATG
>JAEEGH010005858.1_pt1 | contig 30534 bp, 22 predicted proteins | sample 9134181 | NCBI WGS metagenome assembly JAEEGH01 (sample SAMN16246544, study PRJNA631951) | gut metagenome | biome: gut microbiome; feature: rumen; material: DP-attached | host: Bos | place: Iran: Karaj | collected 2018-10
CCGCCGGTCTCGGTGGGCGCATCTCCCTCCCGATGTTCCGTCTCCTCGGCTTCGCCTGGGGCTACGGCTTCGACGAGGTGCCCGGTTTGAAAGACGCCGCCGGCAGCCGTTTCCACATCTCCATCAACCAATCTATCGACTAACATTTAAACCTAACACGACGAATACCATCTTAATCCATTGTTTTACGAAAAATAATAATCATTATAAAATTTACCATCATGAAAAAGAGCATCATCACCGCAGTCTTAGTGGCTTTTCTCGCCCTCCCTATGTTCGGCCAGAAATACGCCTACATTGATTCTGAGTACATTTTGAGCAACATGCCCGACTATGTGGAGGCACAGGCCGAGTTGGACCGTGTGGCTCTGGAATGGCAGCAGGAAATCGAGAAGGAGTTCGCCAAGATCGACTCCATGTACAAAAAATACCAGACCGAAGTCATCACCTTGCCGGAAAACATGAAGCAGAAACGTGAGGAGGCCATCATCAATGCAGAGAAGGCCGCCAAAGATTTGCAGAAAAAACGTTTTGGCAAGGACGGCGACCTCACCAAGAAAAGAGAGGAACTTGTGACTCCCATCCAAGACCGTGTTTTCACCGCCATCGACGAATATGCCAAGGAGAAAGGCTATGCCTTCGTTTTTGACGTGGCCGGCTCCATGACCATCATCTATGCTGACCCGAAATGGGACATCAACGACCAGATCATGCAAAAGCTGGGCGTGACGGCCAGAGACGACAGCGACGATGACGAATAATCGCAAATCATTACCACTAACTTTATAATCTTTTCAAAATGAAGAAAACCTTTGTATTGCTGATGGCCGTATTCCTTTTCGGCACATCTGCCACTTTTGCACAGAAGTACGGACATGTGAACGCCAACGACATTTTCTTGGCCATGCCCGGCGCTGACACCCTGCAGACCGCCCTCCAGGCTTATCAGTCGGAATTAGAGGCTGAATACACCAACATGGCCCAGGAGTTCCAGACCAAGTATGAGAAATTCAACAAAGAAGCCGGCACCATGTCATCGGCAGTGCGCCAGTTGCGCGAGAAAGAACTCACCGACTTGCAGGAGCGCATCACCCTTTTCGAGCAGAGTCTTCAAGACCTCATGCAGGAGCGCCAGATTGAACTGATGACTCCCTTCCAGGATAAGATTCTCCAAGCCATCAAAGATGTGGCCAAAGAAAATGGCTATGCCTACATCTTCGACACCAAGAACCTTCTCTATTCAGATGGTGGCGACGATGTGAGTGCTTTGGTGAAAAAGAAACTCGGCATCAAATAAATTTAGTCGGATTATCTTTTATTTTATAAGATATGAAAAGAACAATCGTACTTGTCACCCTTTTGACGCTCCTCATCGCTGCAGGCAACCGGACGATGGCACAGCAGGCCAAATTCGGGCATGTGGACTACACGGCCATCGCGCAATCCACTCCGGACTGGGCCGCTGCTGAAGCAGAACTCAAGCAATTCAGCGATGAACTGACCGCAGAAGGGGAAGCATTGCAGAACGAACTGAAAACGAAATACGAAGAGTACCAGCAGAAGCAGTCGACGTATAGCGAAGCGGTTGCGAAACTGAAACAGCAGGAAATCCAAGAGATGTACCAGCGTTTGCAGAAATTCTCGACGGACGCAGAACAAGCCGTTGCCGAGAAGCAGGACCAACTGTTGGAACCCATCCGCGTAAAAGTGCTCGCAGCCATCAAAGAGGTGGCGAAAGAGAACAGATACACTTACGTCTTCGATGTCAGCACGCAGCTGTTCAACAGCGAGAGCGACGACCTAACCGACAAAGTAAAAGCCAAATTAGGGGTCCAATAGCCATGCGATTTATCGATTCGCACGGACACATCTACCGTGAATATTACGAAGAGGATTTCGATGCGGTAGTTGAACGCGCTGTAACGGCGCAAGTTACCAAAATCATGCTGCCCGGCGTGACTGCCGCAAGCATGCAAGACATATTCGATGCTGTGGGAAGATACCCGCAGCATCTTTTTGCGTTGTGCGGTCTGCACCCCACCGACATCCCCGATGAGCCCGAGGCCGACTTGGAGCTGTTGGAGAGCTATCTGACAGACCCGCGGGTGGTGGGCATCGGAGAGATTGGCATGGACCTGTACCATGACACCAGCCGGGTGGAGTTGCAGAAACGCGTTTTCCGCCAGCAACTTACGTGGGCAGTGGAGCACAACTTTGCTGTGTCGTTGCACATCCGTAGCGCGTATGCAGAGTCGCTGGAAATACTGCGCGACTTTGAGGGCAGCGGTCTCACCGGCATCCTGCACTGCTTTTCAGGGGGCATTCAGGAGGCGGAGTGGGCCGTGCGACACGGGTTCCTGTTAGGCATCGGCGGGGTGGTCACCTTCAAGAACAGCAAGTTGCAGGAGATTGTGAAAGCGGTTGGGTTAGAGCACCTTGCCTTAGAGACCGACAGTCCGTTTCTCGCACCTGTCCCCTATCGCGGCACCCGTAACGAGAGTTCCTACATTCCCATCATCGCGCAGAAAGTCGCCGACCTGTGCGAATGCAGTGTGGAGAAGGTGGCCGAAGTGACCACCGCCAATGTGGAACGAACGTTTCGAATGGAGAATTGAAAATTGAAAATTGAGAGGTGGAAGGCGGGAAGATGAAGATGGGTGAGTGAAAGTGTAATTTGGAATTAAAATTTGGGGGTGGACATCTTGACAAAATCAAAAACATTTTGTAATTTTGCGCTCGCTTTCAGCAAAAGTCAAAATATATTTTAACCATTTAAAAATAAATAAATTATGCAACCTAAAGGAAACAAGTACGGCACTCACCGTGTCATTGAGCCGAAGGGAGTTCTTCCGCAGCCGGCCAACAAATTGGACAACAACATGGACGTTCTTTATGACAATGAGATCCTCATTGACGTTCAGACCTTGAATATTGACTCAGCATCTTTCACCGACATCCACAACTATGCCAAGCAGCAGGCTGGCGAAGGCGCACCTGTTGAGAAGGTGATGGAAGAGGTGAAGAAAGAGATGTTCCTCAACGTGGAGTTGCAGGGCAAGCACCGCAACCGTCGTACTGGTTCTGGCGGTATGCTCCTCGGCAAGGTGGAGAAAATTGGTGACGCTTTGAAGGGCAAAATCGACCTGAAAGAAGGCGACCGCATTGCCACCCTCGTTTCCCTCTCTCTCACCCCGCTCCGCATCGACGAGATTTTGGAGATCCGTCCCGAAGTGGACCAGGTGGACATCAAGGGCAAAGCTATTCTGTTCGAGAGCGGTATCTACGCTAAGATCCCGAACGACATGCCCGAAAAACTCGCTCTGAGCGCACTCGACGTGGCCGGTGCTCCCGCACAGACCGCCAAATTGTGCCAGTATGGCCAGACCGTCCTCATCCTCGGTGCTGGTGGCAAGAGCGGTATGCTCTGCTGCTACGAGGCCAAGAAGCGCGTTGGTGTGACCGGTAAGGTCATCGGTATCGCCAACAGTCCGAAGAGCACCCAGCGCATCAAAGACCTCGGTTTCTGCGACGTGGTGGAAAGCGCTGCCGGCATGACTCCCGTGCAGGTCTATGAGATGGTGGAAAGACTGACCGACGGCAAGATGGCCGATGTGACCATCAACTGCGTCAACGTGCCGGATCAGGAGATGACCGCCGTGCTCTGCACCAAGGATGACGGTATTGTTTACTTCTTCAGCATGGCCACCAGCTTCACCAAGGCTTCCCTCGGTGCAGAAGGTATCGGCAGCGATGTGAACATGATCATGGGTAACGGCTACACCAAGGGCCACGCCGAATTCACCCTCCAAGAGCTCCGCGAAAGCCCCGAACTTCGCAAGATTTTCGAAGAACTTTACGCATAATACCCAATTTCAATAGAAAAAGAGCGACCACACCAGGCCGCTCTTTTTCGTTTTTACCCCAAAATTGAAAAAACATGGATTTCACTTCTCACGAATGGCACATCATCTCCAATCCCAATACGAGTTCCAAAAATCGGCAGATGGATGAGAGCTTTCTTCTTGACCATTTCAAAAAAATGAATATGCCCTATGCCATGCACTTATCGGATGGTGCGGGGAAAGGATGGACGATTGCCAAAGAGCTGTGTGAAAGCGGAATCCGCCATCTGATGGTGTTTGGCGGCGATGGCAGCATCAACGAGGTGGTAAACGGCATCTACGAGTCGGGGGCGAACCCCGAGGAGGTTTATCTCGCCATCGTTCCGTTCGGCACGGGCAACGATTTCTGTCGCACGCTCGGCTACCCGCGTCACCCGCACGAATTTCTGCTTTTCATGGATAAAGCGCAGTTTTGGCCCACCGATGTAGGGGTGGTGGAAACCGTTGTGGACGGGGAGGTGACGGCCCGCCGGCACTTCATCAACATTGCCGGTTTTGCGTTCGACGCGGCGGTCATCAACGAGACCACGAAAGGCAAGCCGAAGCTGTTCCCGAACGCTGTTTATTTGATGAAACTGGTGAAAGTGCTGTTCGGGTACTCCTGCACACCCGTTCACATCACCACGGAGGAGGGCGAGTACAGCGACGAGATGTTCACCATCGCGTGCGGCAATGCGCAGTACAACGGCAACGGGATGCGACAGGTGCCGATGGCCAACCCGCACGACGGGAAATTTGACCTCGTCACCATCCGCAAAATCCGACCAATGAAAGTGATCGCCAACGTCAAAAACCTGTTTGCCGGAAAGCACATCAGTCTGCCGGAGGTGAAGGTTACCCACACCCGTTTCGTGGAAATCAGGGCTGATAAGCCCATCTTAGGCGAGGTGGAGGGCGAGATGCTCCAAACCGGAAATTACCGCATTCACATCGCCGACAGGAGGTTGAACGTGCTGGGCAATTTTGTTGAAAAAAATTAAAGAAATTTCATCTTTCGTATCAAAAAAAACAATACCTTTGCACGTTTTAAACCCAAACTAAAAACAGCAAAGGAAGATGAGTCAATGTATTCTGGCACACGGACATAACGGGGGCTACCGGCATTTGCATATCGCCGGTGTACTGCCCACGCAGGACCCGTCACCGGATATCACGGCTCATGCTGACGGCGAGGTGGGTGCCACCGGCTATTGGGTGGAGCTCACCGATGAGGGAGGATGGGTTTCCATCTTCCAAGTGAGGCGAGATCCGGAGCTCGATGACGAGCTGGGATATATTGCCTTTTCGGTATTTGTGAACAGCGGCTGCATGATACCGCACATCAAGGAGGCGCTGGACCGCGTACTGGCGACCTACGACCTCCGCACAGGAAGCACCGGGCAGGTTGAGATTCCAGACACTTGGCTTTTTGTGGACCAGCTGAACGAAGTTTTAACCGAGCAGGAGGTGACCAGCCAACTCTCCTGGATTCCGTCTGAGCGGAGCGAGAGCGCCAAGATGTATGTGCCTTCAGCCCGCATCGAGCCCTACCTGCAACAATTATCGCTGCCCCGATATACGCTGTACCAGCGCATTTTCATCGTTCCGGAAGAGGTGGCCGAAAAACAGCAGGATCCGTTGTTCTCCATTCTCGGAGCGAAGATGGACACCACACCCGACATCTCACAAGAGATGGAGTTTGAGTTGAATGAGATGGAGCGCTCACACCATCCCAAACATACCGAACCCGACTCCGACATTTCCACCATACGTGTCACTTTCACTTTTGGGAAGAGCAAATTTGTGAGTCCGGGCCGCACCGAGTTCACCTGCACCGACCCGCAAGTACAGTACAACGAGGTTACGCAGGTCATCTCCTACCCCAAGAATGCGAACGTCAAAGGAGCACGTTATACCTTCACTTTCGCCGACACCTACTCGCCTTGTAGTGGAGTGATACTTCCCAGCGACACCCTTGACATTCCCCTTCATTACAGCAAGCGTGGGCGGTTCACCTTTTACAAACCGCTACTCATCGGCCTCATCATCATCTTGGCATGCATTGCTATTTTTGTCATTATCAAAAATATACACATCCCAGTACCCCAACAACCCAAGCCAACAGAGTCGAGACCGACGCTCATCCATGATGACCCCGACCACCCGGTTTACGCCGATGACGAGCCCGGACCGAACGACACGGTAGGATGGGCAATCAAATACACACAGGACTATCTCTCCACTGACGAATGGCAGGAGGACTCCCTCCAGAAATACGACCTCATGCTCCAGCATTACGACAAGCAATCGCTCTTAGATGCGAACCAGCAGCGCGTAAAGGAGCAGGTGCATGCCAACCTATTGTTCCGCAAGGCACTTAACCGCAACTTCCTCACCAAAGGGGAGAACTGTCTGCAAGACCTTACCGACACTACCCGTTTCCCCAACATGGAGCAAGGACTTGGAGAAGAGCGGTATCATTTCATGAAAAACATTGTAGCTTCGCCCGACATGCGCAAACGCATCACCCAACGGCGCGGCGACATCATCAAAGCCGACTATCCTCATCTGTATGAAATCATCAGTGGGGAGAAATTGCCGACAGAATAGCAGCAGGAGCTATCCCTCATTCCTGCAACTTTCTTTTATACCAACCATTAACCCAAACCAACATGGCACAATTCTCACATCTCCACGTTCACACGCAATACTCATTGTTAGACGGTTTGGCCGACATTCCGTCACTTATCAAGAAAGCCTACGAAGACGGACAGCGTTCGATGGCCGTAACCGACCACGGCAACATGTACGGCATTTACGCCTTTGTGAAGGAGGTGGAAAAGTTCAACAAGGAGCACAAGGACGACCCCTTCAAGGCCATCATCGGGTGTGAGGTATATGTGGCCCGCAACTGCAGCCGTTTCTCGAAACGGAAGGAGGTGAAGTCGGACCGCAGCGGCCACCATCTTGTTCTTTTAGCCAAGAACATGGTGGGGTACCGCAACTTGAGTCACTTGGTGTCGCTCGGCTGGATTGAGGGCGAGTACTACACGCCGCGTGTGGACAAGGAAATCATGCGCCAGTATTCGGAGGGTGTCATCGCCTGCTCGGCCTGCTTAGGTGGCGAGCTGCCGCAGGTCATCATGGCCGACAACCCGTCGCTGCACGACGGCAACATTCCCGTCAACTTCAACTTGGAGCGTGCTGACAAGGTGGTGGAGGAGTTCAAAGACATCTATGGTGATGACTATTATATTGAGCTTCAGCGTAATGGGCATAAAGAGCAGACCTTGGTGAATGCGGCCCTGCTGCAACTCGCCGAGAAGCACCACGTGCGCTGCATCGCCACCAACGACGTGCATTTCGTGAACCGCGAAGATTTCGAGGCTCACAAGATGCTCATCTGCATCAATACCAGAAAAGAATATACGGCGAGCGGTACGGTGGGACAGGACGAGGATAAGGGGATGGCCTATTCGGGCGAGGAGTACTTCCGCACGACGGCCGAGATGGAGGAGCTGTTTGCCGACCACCCCGAGGTGCTGGCCAACACGCAACACGTATCTGACAAGGTGCAGGTGCTTTCGTTGCAGCACGCCCCTACCCTGCCCCGCTTCGTGGTGCCGGAAGAGTTCCGCAAAAACGATGACTATCCGCTTTATTTTGAAGAGTTTGGAAAGCCGCTGAAGCAAGTGGAGAATCTGCAATTCACCGATGAGTTCGACTATTTGGGCTACCTCACCTGGGTGGGCGCGCACAAACGGTGGGGCGACTACAGTGAGGAGATTAAGAACCGACTGCTGTTTGAGTTGGAAACGGTGGGAAAGATGGGCTATCCGGGCTACTTCCTGATTGTGCTGGACTTCATCGAGGCGGGCAAGAAAAACGGCATCCGCTTCGGGCCGGGACGTGGTTCGGCGGCAGGTTCGGCCATCGCCTACTGTCTGCATATCACCAACATCGACCCCATCAAATACGACCTGCTGTTTGAGCGTTTCTTGAACCCCGACCGTATCTCACTGCCTGATATGGATATTGACATGGATGGCAGCGGCCGTGAGAAAACCATCCAGTATGTGAGCGAAAAGTACGGCAAGGAGAAGGTGGCCGTGATTGTGACGCTGATGGAGATGAAGGGCAAGACGGCCATCAAGGACTGCGCCCGCGCGCTGATGCTGCCGCTGTCGGAAAGCGACCGTCTGTCGAAGATGGTGCCCGATGATGCCAAGACACTGGAGAAGGCCATGGAAGCGACACCGGAACTGAAGAACGAGCTGGAAAACGGCACCCCTTTGGTGAAACAGACCTTGCAGTTTGCTTTGAAACTCGACGGCACGCTGCGCGGCACAGGCGTACACGCCTGCGGTGTCATCATTGGGCGCGACAGTCTGTTCGACTGCATCCCGTTGGCCACCTCCAAGAACTCCGAAACCATGGTGGTGCAGTACGAAGGCTCGCTGGTGGAAGAGGCCGGACTGCTGAAGATGGACTTCCTCGGTTTGAAAACTCTGGACATTATCACCCATTCTTTAAACAATATCAAAAAGAGTAAAGGTATTGATATAGAGATTGATGACATCCCGCTGGACGACGCGCCCACGTACCGTCTGTTCCAGAATGGAGACACCACGGCCATCTTCCAGTTTGAAAGTGCCGGAATGCGGAAATACCTCCGCGAGCTGAAGCCCGACTGCTTCGAGGATATCATCGCAATGGTGTCGCTCTACCGTCCCGGTCCGATGGACAATATCCCGTCATTCATCGCCCGCAAGCATGGCCGTGAGAAAATCACCTACCCTATCCCCGAGATGGGACAGATTCTTGACGAGACGTATGGTATCACCGTGTATCAAGAGCAGGTGATGTTGCTGTCGCGCCTGCTGGCCGGGTTCACGAGAGGCCAGGCCGATACCTTGCGTAAAGCAATGGGTAAAAAGAAGATAGACTTGATGAACGACCTTCAGAGCAAGTTCTATTATGGCGGCACGCAGAATGATTACAACAAGAGCGACCTCGAAAAGATTTGGAAAGAGTGGGAGAAGTTCGCCTCGTATGCCTTCAACAAGTCGCACGCCACCTGCTACGCTTTCGTTTCCTACCAGACCGCCTGGCTGAAGGCCAACTATATGGCAGAGTTCCTCGCAGCGAATATGACGCTGGAAATCACCGACTTGAAGAAAGTTACCGAGTTGATTGACGAGGCCGAAAAACAGGGCATTCCGGTGCTGCCTCCCGACATCAACGAGTCGGAGGTGGAGTTCACAGTCAACAAGGACGGGGCTATCCGTTTCGCCTTAGCGGCGTTGAAGGGCGTAGGCACCAATGCGGTGGCCGACATCATCGCCGAACGAAATGCCAACGGGCCTTTCAAAGACATCTTCGACTTTATCAGCCGCATCAACCCGCGGTCGTGCAACCGCCGTATTGTGGAGAACATGGCGGCGGTGGGCTGTTTCGACAGTTTCGGCAACATTCACCGTGCGCAGTTTTTCTTTGAGGGGAAAGACAAGAAGAGCTTCGTGGAGAAGCTGATGGCATACGGGGCAAAGCAGCAGGATCCTGCGCAGCAAGCACAGGCTTCCCTTTTCGACGAGGTGGCCAACAACGGCGACAGTAGCGCGTTGCCCCCCATCCCCGAATGCGAGCCGTGGAGCTCCTTCGAGATGCTGCGCCACGAGCGCGAAATCGCCGGTTTCTATATTTCCGGACACCCGCTTGATGCATACAAGCCCATCATCGAATCATGCTGCAATACCGACCTCGGCACCTTCTCGCTCGACAAGGGGGCGTGGTACAAGCTGACGGGGCGCAGACTGGTATTCGCAGCCATCGTGACGGCAGCGCAGCACAGGACTGGCAAGACAGGCAACCCCTACGGTATCATCACCTTAGAAGATTACCAGAACAGTTACGAGTGGATGCTTTTTGGCGAAGATTATGCTCGCTACAAGCACCTCTTCAACGCAGGAGAATTCTTGCTTTTCACCGCCAACATTAAAGAGAGAGGATTTGAAAAAGATGTCTCCAAAAAGAACTTCATGCTTTCTCCCTCCTCTGTCATCTACCTCCGCGATGCCTATAGCAAAATCGTTAATGCCGTGAAAATCAAGATGAACATCTACGAAGCCACTGCCAACAGTGCGGAACTCATCCGCGACTGGGTGGAGCGGTCGAACGAAAAGTGTACGAATGACGGGCGTGGCACGGGCAACAAGAAGCTTATCATCTCCATCACCGATGGCCACCACGAATTTTCGTCAGAATTTACAAGCGCTGAGATGAAGGTGGATCCGGAGGCATTCATCGCTACCAAGCCTTCTGCCCTTCTTTGCGACATTCAACTGCTCAACGACTACAAAAAATAAACCATTCACCTTTTCTAAAAAAGACTACTATGAGCCAGAATAATAGTGACATTCTTTCGCAACTCAATGATTCACAACGCGAAGCCGTTTGCGCTGTCGAAGGTCCCGTGATGGTGATTGCCGGCGCAGGCTCGGGCAAGACACGCGTACTCACCTACCGTATCGCCTATATGCTGGAGCAGGGCATCGAACCGTGGCGCATCCTCGCCCTCACCTTCACCAACAAGGCGGCCCGCGAGATGACCGAGCGTATCCTCAAGCTCATCGGCGACAAACGCGCCAAGGCCGTGCAGATGGGCACTTTCCACTCCGTATTTTTGAGAATATTGCGCACCGAAGCCGACAAAATCGGCTTTTCCAGCGGTCTCACCGTTTATGATACCGACGACTCCAAAGCATTGCTGCGCAACATCGTAAAAGAGATGAATTTGGATCCGAAAGTGTATGTCGTGAACTTCATCCTCAACCGCATCTCAGCCGCCAAGTCGAGTCTGCTGTCGGCAGAGGACTACGCACAGAACACGGAGGCCAAAGCGTACGACAAAGATTGCGGGAAGCCGCTCATCTCCGAGATTTTCACCCGCTACAACACCCGACTGCACAGCTCCAACGCCATGGATTTCGACGACATCTTATATTATATGAACATGCTGCTGCGCGACTTTCCCGATATGCTGTTCAAATACCAGCACCGCTTCCAGTACGTGTTGGTGGATGAGTATCAGGACACCAACTTTGCGCAGTACATGATTATCAAGAAGATAGCCGCTGCGCACCATAACATCTGCGTGGTGGGCGATGACGCACAGAGCATCTACGGATTCCGCGGCGCCGACATCAACAACATCCTCAACTTCAAACGCGACTACAAGGAGGCGCGCATCGTGAAGCTGGAGCAGAACTACCGTTCCACCCAGAACATTGTGAACGCCGCCAATGCCGTCATCAAAAATAACAACAAACAGATTCCCAAGACGGTATGGACTGATAATGAGGAGGGTGCACCCATTAACGTACTGTCGGCCTCCAACGAAAATGACGAGGCCATGCTGGTGTGCGACTCCATTTTCGAAGTGGAACGCACCTACCATGTGGATTACAACGACATCGCCATTCTGTACCGCACCAACATGCAGTCGCGTGCGTTGGAGGAATGCCTGATTCGCAAGCACATCCCGTATAGGATCTACGGCGGCACCTCCTTCTATGCACGGAAGGAGATCAAGGACATACTGGCTTACTGCAGGTTAGCCGTCAACCATTACGATGAGGAAGCGTTGCGGCGGGTCATTAACTACCCGTTGCGCGGTATCGGCGAGACGAGTGTGGAACGCGTGGTAGCTTGTGCGGCCGAACAGGGCGTACGGGCATGGGATATTCTGGAAAATCCTCACTTCTACGAGGTGCCTGTCAACAATCCCACCAAAGAGAAATTTGTGGAGTTTGTGGCTAAAATCAAGAGTTTCACGGCGATGCTACAGTCGAAGGATGCCTACGAGCTGGGCAAGCACATCGCTTTTGCCTCAGGCATTGTGGCGGCACTGAAGGCCGACCCGTCGGAGAAAGACCGCGCCGACAATGTGGAAGAGTTGCTGGATGCCATGAAGGACTTCTCGGAAAATGCCGAAGAGACCACCTTCAACGAAGAGACCGGCGAGATGATCACCGACTTCAAGCCCACCCTCGACCGTTTCTTGGAGAATGTGGCCCTGCTCACCGATGCCGACCAGAAAGACGAGGACGACTCGCACAAAATCAAGTTGATGACCATCCATTCGGCCAAAGGGCTGGAGTTTGACTATGTATATATTACAGGATTGGAGGAAAATCTGTTCCCCTCCTCGCTCTCGATTGGTTCGCGCAAAGAATTGGAAGAGGAGCGCCGGTTGTTCTATGTGGCCATCACGAGGGCGAAGAAGTCGCTGACGGTGACATACGCCAACACCCGCTATCGTTTTGGCAGTCTGCAATTTTGCGAGCCGAGCCGTTTCTTGGACGAACTGCCGCGGGCGTGCATGAAGACCATCGAGAAGGCCTCGGTGGGACGTGGCACTTTCGCCAAAAAGGAGAACAAGAGCAGCCTTTGGTCGGAGCGCACCTTCACCAAGAAGGCAACACCCGCCAAGACCAAAAGCGACCTTGACATCTCAGCTTTCGGACGGCTGGCCAAAGCGGAAGAATTGAAGCCGGGAATGCGGATTTACCATATCAAATTCGGTTACGGCACCATCGGTCGCATAGAGGGACCGGCCAACGACCAGAAGGCCGTCGTGGTGTTCGACACGTTAGGCGAAAAGGTGCTGCTGCTGAAATTTGCCAAACTGATTATTCCGAAGGCGTAAGGGGAAAAGGGTTCGCAATATTATTTTTTTGTATATTTGCCCCGAAAATAAATTCCCTAAAATGAAACGCCATATACTTTTATTCATCACCCTTATTTTCAGCATTCTAACCACATTTGCGCAGCGCACGCCCCAGCAGATGGCTGCCGTGCTTCAGCAAATGGACGAGCGGCTCGACAAGTACGACTACGAAGTGCAGTTAGACTCATTCTACTACGAATGCCAACGACAGATTCGTCTGTGTGACAAGAAGATAGCGAAAGGCACCCCCGCTGTCTATGCCGAAAGAGCCGTATGGAGAGCGCTTTTGGCCAAGGTCGAATACGACTATTACAACTTATACGGATGGAGAATTCGTAATCGCTCTGCCGGAGCAAACGATGAAGAGCAGGACTGGCACACTTGGGATGAGGAGAGGCTGAAGAACGACATCGCACAGAACTACCAGCTGGCTTTGCAGGATGCCCGCCCGTCGCAAGCCGACTCGAAACCATACACTTCCATTTTCCAATTCGACAACACGCCCCTCCAGGCCACATTGGCCTACCCCACTCTCTACGACCTGATCGCCGTTGAATTCAATGAGTTTCTTAGTTACAAGTCCTATCGCGACCTGCCGGAGCACATTCTCTCTGACGACTTTCCCAACCTCACTCTTGACGCCTCTGATTCCCTCGCTTTAGACTATCGTCTTCAGAAACTTTACCAGGAAATGATCCGTTACCATGAAAACGATGCCGACAAAACAGCACTCATAGTATGGAAACTCCGCATCTTTAATTCTTCTCTTGGGATGACGTATTCTGTAAGGGAAAACTACCTACAACGGTTGGAGGAGCATTTTGGTCAAGAAAAATTCGCTTGGCTCATCTTTTTAAAAATAGGGGACTTTTATGCAGATGAAGACCATCTTCCTTCCCACAATCACGCCAATATTCATAAAGTTGTCCACTACTATCAATATGTTCAAGAAGCCACCGCGACTTCCTATCCTAACATCGCAAAAAAGATGAGAGAGGCGTTGGCCCGCATTCAAAAACCTGCGGCACAAGTGACACCTTCTTCGAGCGTTTTATTACCCAAAAACAACCTAGTGAGCATCACCAGCCGCAACTGCGACAGCGTTTTCGTTTACATCAAGCCCTACGATTACCACGAATTTGAAAACAGAAAGTTTTCCGTACAGAATGTCCTGCATAAATTCATCGTACCGGTCAGCACCCAGCATCAGTACCTCGACGACACCACCTTGCTGTCCATTCCCCCGCTGCCCTACGGCGACTACACCCTGCTGGCCTCTCCCCTGCCCCTCACCTCACCTTCGCTCAAGAATGTGAACTACGATTGGACAAGAGTTTTAGTAAGTTCTTTGGCCTATCTGCATCAATACGTTAATTCGCAGTTCTCGGTAGTCGTAATGGACTTGGACAACGGACAACCCATCGCCGACGCCAAAGTGTCGCTGGTTAAAGACAACAAAGTGGTTTCCTCTGTAATGACGGATGCTGAAGGCAAAGGTAAAGCCAACACTAACACGAGAATATCATATTTCGAAATCAGCAAAGGGAAAGATAAAACAGATAGAGAATATTCTTTTAGACGATACTATGAATCAGACGATACCTCCATTAAAGTAGAGTGTTTCCTTGACCGCGCGATTTATCGTCCCGGTCAGATTGTGCATTGGAAAGGAATCGTGGTAACTGAACATCATTGCGCTGCTGAAATCGTGCCCAACGAAGAGGTGGAGGTGATATTGTATGATGACAACAGCCAAAAGATACAGTCAGTGACGGTCACCACCAACGAGTTCGGTTCCATAGCAGGTGAGTTCCAGCTGCCGCCGTCAGGATTTTTAGGGTACTATACGATTGGGTTCAAAGTCAGGGATGAGTTTTGTGACTACCACTCTTTCAGGGTGGAAGAGTACAAGCGTCCCACCTTCGAGGTGGTGATGGAGCCGCCGGCGGAGAGCTTCCGTACAGGCGAACAGGTCACCGTACACGGGAAGGCAACCGCCTACGCGGGCTACCCCGTGCAAGATGCCACCGTATCTTATCGTATCACAAGAGATTTGTCGTTCCCCTTCCGCAGCGGTCGTTGGTGGCTCAACCCATACCTTTCTCAAAAGAGAAATACCAAAACCATCGCCAGCGACATCTGCACCACCGATGAAGAGGGAAATTTCCAGATCTCATTTCTCGCAGAAAATGAGGACAGCTACCGTTCCTATTGTCCCATACTGAACTTCACTATCGAAGTGACCGTTACCGACAAGAGCGGAGAAACGCATACGCAAAAACTACAGGTGAACGTGTGCGACAAAGCCATCCGGTTCGAGACCAGCATACCCGAAGTCGTCAACACAGACCTTGGTGTTCCGAGCTTCCCAGTGCAGGCCGTCAACATGAATGGGAAGCCACTGACCGCCATCGTCAACTACCAACTGGTGAGGGTGAAAATGCCGAAGAGATTCCTTGAGAAAGCCCCCTTCATCACCTCCCACATGAGCGACGAACTCACCAGCCAGTTCCCAGAATATGCCTTCTATGGAGAAGAGATTCCGGGCAACTGGAAAGAAACAGCCGTCGTCTCGCGGGGCACGCTCACCCTGCCCAACGACTCGCTGCTGGTGCTTCCCGAACTGCAACAACAGCCCGGCGGCGCGTACAAAGTCATCCTGACCACTACAGACGTGTTCGGCAGCATCGTGGAAGAGGAATACGTCTTCTATACCACCCGCAGCAACAGCGACACCTTCACGGTCTTCAAAGCCTTGAATGTACACAGCAGCCGTCCGACAGCAGAAGTGGGCGAAACCATCCACTTCACCATCGGTTCCTATCTGGATGACGCCCACGTGCTGGTGCGGGTTTTCAGTAATGACCAGCTGGTAGAGGAGAAATGGGTGCATCTGCTCCAGTCCTCAATCACCCTCAGCTACAAAGTGCAACCCGGACAACAAGGCCTTTACACCTGCCAAGCCTACACCTACCACAACGGCAAGTGTTACACCACTTCAGAAGTCATTCGCATACCTTTCTCCAACAAAAGCATGAACATCGAATTCGTCACCTTCCGCGACAAGCTCCAGCCCGGCGAGACCGCCACCGTAAAGCTGCAGTTCAAAGACGAATTCCACCAACCGCTGCGACAGGCCGAACTGCTCTGCGCCATGTACGATGCCTCGCTCGACATTTTCCGTCCCAACTCCTACTCCTTGAAACTCAACAATACAAAAGGCACCATACCAACTGAAATGAAAAAAATGAGCGATAACAGACCCTACCAATCTCCACTATATTATTCCTATTCCACCTACTTCTCCCTCCCTATCTTCACTTGGAAATATCAGCCCCACTGGTGTTCGCGTCATGATTCTGGCGAAGTTGTTGTGGAACAAGAGTGCTATGAGCCGATGCTTACTTACAGGAGCTATAATGTTGCCGTTGATGCAGACAATGATCACGGGGTTGGTTTCGGCAGTGGTGCTGGTGCCGGCGCGCCCAAACCCACCCCAGAGCACAACACTCCTGCCGTAGAACCTCCCCGCAAAAACTTTGCAGAAACCGCCCTCTTCCTCCCCTTCCTCCGCACAAACGACAACGGAGAAATCGAGATGGAGTTCACCCTGCCAGAGTCACTCACCCGATGGAAAATGCTGGGGGTAAGCCATACACAAGACCTGCGCACCGGCACCTTTGAAAAACTGTTGGTGGCCCAAAAGCCGGTGATGGTGGTGCCCAACGCGCCGCGCTTCCTCTACGAAGGCGACCGCCTCACCCTCTCCTCCAAAGTGGTCAACACCAGCGACCAAGCCCTTGCCGGCCAGATGGTGGTGCAACTGATTGACCCCATCAGCGGAGCGACCGTGGCCGTCAACAGCCAGTTCCTGTCGGTGGCCGCCAACAGCACCTCCACCATGGATTTCACCGCCGACATCCCGATGGAACTCTCCGCCATCACCTACCGCGTTACCGGCCGCTTCCGCGACGGCAACGTCACCTACTCCGACGGCGAGGAGAAGACCCTGCCGGTGCTGTCGCGCCGACAACTCGTCACCGAAACCGTCCCCTTCTTCATCACCCGACAAGGCCGCAAGACCTTCTCGCTGGAACGACTGCGCCAGAACAGTAAATCGCTGGTATCCTGCAAGATGCAGTTCACGCCAACACCCCGCTGGAATGTGGTGCTCGCCCTCCCCTACCTCACCCAATATCCGTACGACTGCCACGAACAACTGTTCAGCAAACTCTACGCCAACTCGCTGTCAGCCTACATTCTCCGCACACACCCCAACCTCAAAACCCTGCTCAACGACTGCCGCGAGAACCACCCCGAGGCACTCGACTCGAAACTGCGCCAGAACGAAGAGCTGATGCAGGTGCTGCTGGCCGAAACCCCGTGGAAGATGGATGCCCAGCAGGAGGAGCAAGACATTCAGGACATCTTCTGCCTGTTCGATGAGGAGAGAACCCGACAGGAGTCCGCACAGATGGTCCGTAAGATCGAGGCCGGACAGAACAGCGACGGCGGCTGGCCGTGGTTCGCCGGTGGAGAGAGCAGTCCCTATATCACCGAACATCTGCTTATCGGCACGGGACGGCTTGTCAAACAAGGCATCTGCCAATATGGGAATGCCTTCCTGAAAAAGAGTTCGATACAAAAGGCTATCACTTTCATTGACAATGAGATAGAAAAAGATTATCAATACCAGAAAAAACATTGGCCGAAATTTTTGACCGAATATACCCTCGGCTCCGATATTCTGCACTACCTCTACGCCCGCTCGTTCTACCCGGAGACCGGCAACAACCGCGAATCGTACCGTTTCTACAAACAGCACCTGCTGAAAGAGGCCGCCACCCTGCCCACCTTCTACCAGAAAACCATGGCCGCCCTCACGCTCTACCAATGGGGCACCAGCGAGTCGAAGGCATTAGCAAAGTCTATCATGTTGGATATCAAAAAGAAAGCACAGCAATCCGAAGAGATGGGCATGTTCTGGAAGAAAGAGGGCTGGGGCTATTACTGGGATGACGCACCGATAGAGCGGCAGGCCTTGATGATGGAGGCCTTCCAGACCATTTTAGGCGACCAGGAGACCGTGCAGCAGATGGAGATTTGGCTGTTGCAGCAGCGGCACGGCAGTCACTGGTCCACCACCCGCGCCACCGCCGACGCGTGCTACGCGGTGTTCTGCACCAGCAGCGAGACCAACGACGGCACGCCCGCCAACATCACGCTGAAAATCTGCGGAGAGACTCGCAACTATGCCGACACATTGCAGATTCCGGTCAAGGAGGATGTGGCGGGCTGCCTCACCCACCCCGATGCCGGCGACATCGTGCTCACCACCACCCGCGACGGACTCTCTTACGGCGGCGTGTTCTACCAGTACTATGCCGACATCGACAGCATCGTCACCACCGGCACCGACATCCCCCTCTCGGTGGAGCGGCAGCTGTACCGCGTGGAGAGCGGCGACAAGGGCGAAGTGCTGGCGCCCATTACCGACGAGCGGCCGCTGCGGGTGGGCGACAAAGTACGGGTGCGCCTCGTGATTCGCTGCGACCGCGACCTCGAGTACGTGCATCTGAAAGACCTGCGGGCGGCGGCCTTCGAGCCGGCCGACGGCACCGTGTCGGGCTACCGCTGGCAAGACGGCCTCAGCTACTACCAGTCGTTCCGCGATGCGTCGGTCAACTTCTTTTTTGAGAAGATCCGCCAGGGCACCTTCGTGTTCGAGTACAGCATGTGGGTGAACCAGTTCGGCAAATTCTCCAGCGGTTACGCCTCCATCCAATGCATGTACGCGCCGGAGTTCTGCGCCCACAGCAGCGCCAGCGGCACGCTCGAAATTCTGCGGTAAGGGAAGATTCTGCCCATCATGCAGCTGTTCTCTTGATTTTTTATTAGGGCGGCCCGGCTCCCTACGGTCGCCGTCGGGCTATCCGCTTTACTGCGCTTCGCTCCGTGCTCGCTCCTATCCCTGCCGCGACCGAGCCTCGGGGAGGTGTCGGCATATTCCATTCGGCCATGGGGGGTATGGGCATTATCGCGGCAAATAACAGGACAATTGTAGAGACGTTGCGCGCAACGTCTCTACAACCGCGACATACATTCGATTTCCCAATCGTAGGGGCGAATGATTATTCGCCCCTACAGGCCGTCACAAACAACCTGTCGCAATCCAGACGCTCGCCGTGCGTCCCTACTCCTTCATCCACCGCTCGTAAATCATCTTTGCCGCCCGATAGGTCGGATGGTTAGGTCCTAACCCTATTTTGTCGTAGTTCACCTCCTGCGGCTCTACCGGGTACTTCGTGTGACGCTCCGTCCAGGCCTGCTCAAACATGGAGAGCTCTTCCCCAAACGCTTTTTCATCGAACTCCTTGCCCTCTTTCACCGTCTGGATGACCGCCTCGAAGAAGAGGTTCCACCGCTGGGCGTAATAGTCCTTCACCAGACCACCCCACATCCGGTTGGCATAGTCGTTCAGAATCGGTCCGCCCCAGATGGTGAGCAACGTGCGCGCCTGCCGCTCGTAGTAGTCCTTCTCCTCTTCCGTAACACCCCAGTCGCGTGCCGCCTCAATCCACGGTCCCAACATGAAGGCCGGATGCGTGTTGAGCAAGGCATCCACATCCTCAAACAACTGGTTGGCGAGCTCCACCTGACGCTTCATCTCCTTGATATTGCGGTTCTTATACGCCACCGTAAAATCGTTGCGGATATCCATGAAGTGGTTGCCCATCCACTGCGAGAAAAGGTTGACGAGGTCGTATTTATACGTGTCTTTATAGACGGTACCGCTACTGAAGCTACTTACTCCATACGAGTATTTATTGACGAATGCCTTACAAATGTTTTTCAAAGTGTCGTTGTTGTACGAATAGTACGGCTTGGTGTAGTAGGTGCCATGCCCTTCCAACGAAGGCCGTGCCACCAACTGAGTGCCGAGACCATAAAACGACCAGTCCTTATAGATGCTGTCGTTCAAAAGCAGCCATTTGTCTTCGTGGATGGTGGTTCCCATTCTTATAAAATTCCAATCCTTAATCCATTCATGCACATCGGGTTGCTTCTCCCACGCACGGTCGAAGAGGTACTCGTAAATCTGCGGACTCACGTCGAAGGATTCCAACGTGGAGCCGATGCCGGTCATGTTTGGTCCCGCCTCCTCCAAGGCGGCGGCAAGTTTCTTCTCCAACTCGTTGAGGTTGCCCACCAGCATGGTGTTGCCGCCGAAGTTGCCGAGGTAGCACCAGATGAAGGGCTGTCCGTAGAAACCCTCGGTGGTGCGCCACACCTCCGTCTTCTCGCAGAAGTAGTCGAGCAGCACCAGCTGGTCCTGCGGCACGGCGGTGAGGTAGGCACGCAACCGCTCGGGGGTCCATGATTGGCGTTTGTAGTAGAACACCCAGGTCATCTGCAACCAGCGGGCGGCGGGGTCGCATTGCTGCAGCGAGCCGTAGATGTTGCGGGCCACATTGGCGAGGTAGTCGGGCTCCCAGCTGGGCGGATCCATCTCGTTGAAAGGGTCCACGCCGTAGATATGGTCGGTGCCGAAAAGGGCGGTCTGTTTCTCCAAAAACGACTTCTGGATTTGGGCGAACAGCGGGTCGGAGGAGTTGAGGAAGTAGGTGGGGTCGAAGCCGCACCATGCGCTCAGCTGCTGGATGTCGGCGTCGGGGTGCATCTCAGCGAACCGTTTGGGAACGTGACCGGCGAAGGCGGGCAGCACCGGCGTCATGTTGAACTCGCGCTCGCGGGCCACAATCTGCTTCTGCAACTCCTTCTGTCCCTCCAGCCACGACATCGGCAGCGGCCCGCCGAAACCGTCGAGGTTGGCCATGCGGTGCCACGGCAGGTGCGCTGGCCCGGAGAAGTAGCTGCGAATCTCCTCGTCGGTCATGCCGAACTCCTTCCACACCTCGTACCATACGGCCTCCTGTCCCGTGATGGCCAGCGGCATGGTGATGCCGTTCAGCGCCATCCAGTCGATGAACCGCTCCCACTGCTCCCATTTCCACCACGGCATGGTGTAGCCGTAAGTGCAGTAGTTCAGGAAGAAACGGTCTTTCACGAGGGCATCCTTGCGGATGGGCTTACTGGGTACTCGAAAGGCCTCGGGTGTCTCCACCGGCTCGCACAACAGCCACGACACATGCACGCCTGCGATGTGTTTCAGGTAGTAGTTCAGCCCCGTGGCAATCGAGTTGGCGTTGTTGCCCGTGATACGGATGATGCCCGCTGACTCCGGGTCCTCCTCAATGACGAAATAATCCTCCTCTTGCGGCTTGCATACGAAGAGGAATTTGTAGGCCTTCTCTTGTAAAATCCTGTATGCCAGCTTCTTCACCGAACACTCTGCACACTCCTGCTCACTCATCCCCAGCGTATCACTGGCAGGTGTTTCGGCAGGGTGGCTGGGGGTGGCAGAACGCATCGGGAGGGCCGCTCCGACGGTAATAAACGGGAGCAGACCACAGAAAATCACAAAAACAAACAGTTTTTTCATTGCAGTAGAGGTTATAGGCGTCCTCTTTCGGGACACGAATTTTCGGTGGCAAAATTACCAAAAAATATGCTGTTCCGCAATGCCTCTGAAATTCAAAATGATAGGGTGATTATTTTTTCTTTGGGCGGCCCGGCTCCCTGCGGTCGCCGTCGGGCTATCCGCTGTACTCGCTTCGCTCGTGCCGCTCCTATCCCTGCCGCAGCGGGAACTCGAAACTGTATCAGCATATTCCAGGCTGCCACGAGGGTGCGGGCATCCGTTCCCGCAGGATGCGGCCTTATGGCCTTGCCTGCGGCTACCGATACCGGCAGTCCTGGCGGACTGCCGCTGGCAGGGAACATCATCACCGCATGTCATCGCCATATTGTCGGCACCCCGCCAGGGGTGCAGGAACCGGTAGAACCGGAATGTCCGAATGTCATCATCGCACGCCGTCAGGTGTGCGGGGATGGATTACACGCACGCGCCATTCCGTTGCCGACGATGGGAGACAACGGAATTCCCACCGCCGCCTTGCAAATTCCGGCGTGAAGAAATCGGGCGGAGCGAGCGTGAAGAACGGCGAACTGCACCCGATTTTAGCCAGAATTTGCAGTCTCTTTAGACCTGCGGAAAATCCGCCCAAATTTCTCCGAAACAATTCGTAACTATGCTATAATTCTGCATAATCAAAAATTGCACTTTTTTGCATGTTTGTGGTTTTCGTCGAGATTTCTGACCATTTTTTGATGAAAAATTGCATTTTTATTTCATTGATTTTCAGTGAAATAATTTTTCAAAGGCCTTGATTTTAAATTCTGAATGGTGTATCTTTGCGGACGTAAATGTTATTACTAACTTAAATTTTAAAACTATGAAAACTAATTTGCTTCCTCAAGTAGAAGAAAAAATCATCACCCTGCGCGACCAGCAGGTCATCCTCGACTGTGATGTCGCCGAACTGTACGGTGTAGAGACCAAAGAAATCAATCAAGCAGTGAGAAACAATCCCGAGAAATTTCCAGAAGGCTATATTTTTCAGATTGACAGTCAGGAATTTACTATTTTGCGGTCAAAAATTTTGACCGCAAAATTCTCCAAGACTCGACAATTTCCCAAAGCCTTCACCGAGAAAGGGCTCTACATGCTGGCCACCATCTTGAAGAGTCCGCGAGCAGTACAGACCACTATCGCTATCGTGGAAGCCTACGCCAAGTTGAAGGAGCTGTCGCGGGTAATCGCGGAAATCCCAAAACAACAAGAGAATAAGGATATTCAAAAGAAACTGGTACACCGAAGCGGCCAGTTAGTGGAGGATCTGATGTCGGACGTGCTGCCGAAACAGAGCAGCGAAACCACCATCGAACTCAACCTCGCCATGCTCAAGTTCCGGCATACGGTACACCGCGAAAAAAAGGAGTGATGGTGCGTCCCTATTGTCACTTCTTCCCCTTCTTCTTCGCCTTCTTGGCCTTCTTACCATCATAAACATAAAACTCAAAGGTAAAAGGCAGCTGGTACGTGGATTTCACGTATTTCCCCTCCCCATCCTGAGCGGGTGTCCATTGGGGCATGGCACGACACACCCTCACCGCTTCGGCATCCAACAGGGGATGGGCCGACTTCAACACATTCACATTGGTGACGTTCCCTTCCTTATCAACAATAAACTCCACCAGCACCGTTCCTTGGATGTTTTCAGCCATCGCCTCTGGCGGATACTGGGTTTCTGTCTGAATAAACTGCATCAAGGCTTCTATTCCTCCTGGGAATTCAGCTCTTTTCGCGGGTAAATCTTGCGCCACGGCTCCCGCCATGAGCAACAGGGTGATGATAAAAAGGGAAATCTTTTTCATGTCTGTCGGATTTTAGCATTTTCAATCGGCAAAGTTACATGAAATTTTAAAGGGATTGACAAGATAACAAAAAAATCCCGATACCAATGGCATCGGGATTTTTATTGAAACGACCTGTATGTCGGTTATGCACCGAGCTGCAGACGGTAGAAACCGGTGCAGGTGAGGTCGGGGTTGGTCTTCTTGAGGAAGTCGGTCACGCTCATCTTGTTGTCGGCATAGTAGTCCTGAGCAAGAAGGGTGTTTTCCTTGAAGAACTTGTTGAGCTTACCCTGGGCGATCTTGTCCACCATGTTTTCGGGTTTGCCTTCCTGACGGATGGTCTCGCGTGCCACTTCGAGCTCGTGGTCGATGGTAGCCTGCGGGATGGACTCGGCGTTGAGGGCAACCGGGTTCATAGCGGCGATCTGGAGGGCTACTTCATGAGCGGCCTCATCAACGCCAGCGATGTTGAAACCGGCGATGCAGGCGAGGCGGTTGCCCATGTGGTTGTAAGCGGTGACGTGAGCTGCCTCGATAACGTTGAAGGCGGGGAGCTCGATTTTCTCACCGGTTTTGCCCATCAGGTCAGAAATATGATCGGCGATGGTACGGCCGTCCACGTCGAGAGCGAGTACCTCTTCGCGAGTTTTGGCGTTAGCCTTCATGGCGAGGTCGATGAACTGCTCGCTGGCGGCAACGAATTCTGCGTTCTTTCCGACGAAGTCGGTTTCGCAGCTGAGCACGAGGATGTAACCCTTGGTGCTGTCGGCGTTGACCTTAGCCACTACGCGGCCCTGGTCGGCAGTACGGTCGGCACGCTTGGCGGCGACTTTCTGGCCTTTCTTTCTGAGGATGTCGATAGCTTTGTCGAAATCGCCTTCTGCTTCTACGAGGGCGTTCTTGCAATCCATCATACCGACACCGGTCATTTTTCTCAGCTCATTGACTTGTGCTGCTTTGATTTCCATATTACTGATTTTTAATGGTTAAACAAAATTAGTTTTTCTTGGTGCTGCCAGCTTTCACGGGGCCTCTCTTGATGGTGGGGCGTTTTTTGCGCTGACCATCTTCACCCTCTTCAGCCACATCCTTGACTTTTCTGACACCGTCGCGGGTTCTGCCCTCGCGTTTCTCGTCATCGTCGTAGTTGGCTTCATCGGTGAATTCGGCGGTCTCTTCATCCATATCGTCATTGGCGGCGTTGTCCTTGTCGATCTTACGTTCGGCAAGACCTTCGGCGATGGCGTCGCAAACGGCCTTCACGATAACGGAGATGGACTTGGAGGCGTCGTCGTTGGCGGGGATGGGGAAGTCCACGAGGTTCGGGTCGGAGTTGGTATCCACGATAGCGAGCGTGGGAATGTTGAGACGGTGAGCCTCAGCAACGGCGATGTGCTCTTTCAGGATATCCACGATGAAAACTGCAGCGGGCAGACGGGAGAGGTCGGCGATAGAACCGAGGTTCTTGTCGAGTTTGGCGCGCTCACGCTGGATCTGCAATTTCTCTCTCTTGGAGATTTTCTCGAACTGGGGGCTTTCCATCAGCTTGTCGATGTCACCCATTTTCTTGACGGCCTTCCGGATGGTGAAGAAGTTGGTGAGCATACCGCCGGGCCAGCGCTCGGTAACGTAAGGCATGCCAACCGTCTTTACGAGCTCAGCCACAGTGTCTTTCGCCTGCTTTTTGGTAGCGACGAAGAGGATTTTGCGGCCCGACTTGGCGATCTGCTTGGCAGCTGCGCAAGCCTCGTCCAATTTCTCGGTGGTTTTGTGAAGGTCGATGATGTGGATGCCGTTCTTTTCCATGAAGATGTAAGGAGCCATGTGGGGGTTCCATTTTCTTCTCAGGTGTCCAAAGTGACAGCCGGCGTCCAGAAGTTGTTCAAATGTTACTTGTGCCATTTTTTTAATTTGTTTACGTTCATTAATCAACTGCTGGGTAGTTCGTGACGAAGTCTCAGCAGTTTCGATACTAAACTGGTTATTAATAATAAATTTGTAATCCGATGATTAACGTTTGCTGAACTGGAATCTCTTACGTGCTTTGGGCTGACCAGGTTTCTTTCTTTCCACCATACGGGGGTCACGTTTGAGGAGGCCCTTGGATTTGAGGGTGGGGCGGAAATCGGGGTACAGCTCGCAGATGGCGCGGGAGATAGCGAGACGGAGGGCTTCGGCCTGGCCGGACATGCCACCGCCGTCAAGGTTCACCTTGATGTCATACTGGCCCATAAGATCGGTGATCTGGAGGGGCTGGGTGACGACATACTGGAGGGTGCCGAGCGGGAAATACTCTTTGTAATCGCGCTTGTTAATGGTAATCTGGCCGCTGCCTTTCTGCATGTAGATTCTGGCGACGGCGGTTTTTCTTCTTCCGATTGTATTAGTGACTTCCATTTTTGCTATTTAATATCGTTAATGTTAATCAATTTGGGTTGCTGACCTTCGTGCGGGTGGTTGGGGCCTGCATAAACATACAGGTTGCGATAGAGCTTGTCGCCGAGTCTGTTCTTCGGGAGCATGCCTCTAACAGCGTGTTCAACAACGCGGATGGGGTTGCGGTTGAACATCTCACGGGGAGACTGATGACGCTGACCGCCCGGATAGCCGGTATGGTGGGTGTAAACCTTGTCGGTCATCTTCTTGCCGGTGAATCTCACTTTGTCGGCATTGATGATGATGACATTGTCACCGCAATCGAAATGAGGTGAATAATAAGTCTTCGTCTTACCGCGAAGGATGCGGGCGACGACGGTGGAAAGGCGGCCGACAACTGCATTTTCTGCATCGATGACAACCCATTCCTTTTTCACGATTTTCTCGCTGGCAGGAATCGTTCTGTAACTTAATGTGTTCATTTTCAATCTTTTGTTTTGGAGCGCATCTTCACCCATACGCCCCGGTTCTTAATTTGTTTATCGTTAGATAATAATCGGATTTTCGGGCGGCAAAAGTACAAAAAAATCTTTTCGCTTTTTTATTTTGAAAAAAATATTTTTCCACAAATTTTTTACCCATCAAAAAAAGGGATAAATTGGCATGTAGAGACGTGATGCATCGCGTCTCTACAAATCGTTATTGCACGACAATCTTCTGAACGCCAGACTGGTATTTCGTATAGACATTCAGAAAATACATGCCTTTGCTCAGGAAGGAGACATCGAACAGATATTGTTCGGCCTCACGACTGCTATTAAAGAAATAGGTACGAAGGCTCTCCCCTCCCCCATTCACCAACGTACACACAAACCGCTCGTTGATTTCGGTATTGAAATTCAGACGGAATTTCTGTGTACAAGGATTGGGATAAGCGGTGAAAACATATTCATTTTCAATAATTTGCGGAGTATTATAATCATTATTTCCCAGAACTCGTGGCGTGTTGGTGCTGCGAATAAGGTAACATGAAACGCGGTAGAAGGGGTTGGAACCAGCGTTGCAGTCGGAGCAGGTAACGCCCGTCACGCAGTCGGGATTGTGCGGATGGCACTCATCCATATACGAAGGCTGGAAGATGTAGGAGAGCTGGAAAGGCGTCTGCCACAGATAGGGTGTGACATCGTAGATGTAGGGACGGGAGATGGAGCCTGGGCACCATCCGGCGCGATCGTACTTGTAGGTGCCGCTCTGGTTGTTGCACCCGTCGGGGTTCGGATAGCAGTCGGTCCACAAATCCTGCTCAAAAGTATCCTCGCCGTTGACTTGCAGATGATGTACAGCATGATAGAACTCGGCGGCATTGCCGGTGTTGTTGTCGCCCCAGCCGTGACCAGTGGTCGTCAGCCGGATATGGGCCTCGCGGGCTTCGTGGAAGATGCCCACCGTCACCGTATCCAACGGCTGCAGGTTGGCGGGATCGCCAAAGTTGTATGAACCCTGCCACAATTCCTCCACGTCAGTATAGTCATATTCCGGCTCGCCGGCGATGTACTCAAAGTCCAGCCGGATCTGCCAGCCGCCAGTTCCCCACGTGTCGATGAACATGCGAATATCCACATCGCCTTGCAGGAGGGAGGCAAAATCGGTCACATCCACATAGTGGCTGCAGGCTTTGCCGTAAGGCGTGATGTAGCGCAAAATCTCCACCCACTTGCCACTCGGGTCCTTCACCTGCACGTAGGCCAACCGGTCCCAGTCGTCGCAACCGCCACTCAGCGGCGGACACGACACATTCAGGTATGCCGTGATTTGGTTATAGGCGGCGGCAAACTGCGGCAGCGTGTAGGTGCCTGTATAGGTGCGGATGCCCAAGTTGCCGTAGTCGATGATGGCGCTGTCGAGCGTGGTGACAATCTGGTCGGCAATCTGGTCGGTCACCTCCACCAAGATGGTCTCGGAGGTAGTGTTGCCGTTGGAGGCCGTAGCGGTGATGGTGACGGGAACGGTTCCATACGCATTAGGCGTCCACCAGAAGGCAAAATCGTTGCCCTCTTTCACGCCAGCAAAATCCTCTCCATCAATCGAGTAAGTAACCGCATCCACCGTAAGGTACTGCGACTCAGCGATCGAGGTGGTGGTGTGCAGCAGGTAGGGCATCAGGCGGGGCATCTCCAACGGATAAACCGCCGTGATGTTGGGACGGATTTCAGGAGAATAATCGTTGAGGTTGATGACCTCGAACGAAAGCGTCGTTTCAGCGGGGTAGAAAGCGGAGTCACCCTCCTGAGAGATACGCACCGTAACGATGCCGCCCTCGCCCGTAAGGGTGACGATGCTATCGGACACGGTAGCGGGGCCATCTACTATATTATATTGTAATGGCAGCCCTGACGAAGCAGTGGCACTCACCACGATAGGCGGGTTGGTGGAGAGCTGCCGCTCGATGGGCGTGGTGTAAATCACCTGGTTCTGCATTCCGGTAGGCGCGCAGGCGGTGTCTTCATACACATTCAGTTCGGCAATCATCGTATAGTTGTCGCCGGCCACACTGCTGAGACCGACCAACCGCACGTAGCGACCTTCCACCGCGCCGAAATAGACCTCGGCAGTCTGCTGCACACCGCTGTTGGGCTGCGGGTAAACGAGATAGCCCATACTCTGCGGCGCACCCCAGTCGGCCGTGTCGGAGGTGACATAGAACTCAAACTGGTTGATGCGACCGTTACGGGTGTTGTTGCCCCGCGTCAAACAGCTGAAACCATTGATGTTGTGCGTCTCGCCCAAGTCAATCCAAATCTCGTGCGGATAATGATGAACCGTATTCTGCCATTGGGTATGCCAAAAAGTGGTGGAATCGCCATCCAGGCAGTGGATGGCGTGACCGTTGTCGGCCCCCTCCCCTGTCAGTTCCTCACTATCCACATAGATAATCTGCCAGTTCGTACGGTCGATTTTCGTCGTATCACACGCCCAAGCATATATATTGATTATCAATATATTAATCAAAAATAAAAATACTTTTTTCATCTATAATAATTTTGCAAGAAAAACGAATTAAGCCTCTGTGTTTCCTTTCTTTTCCGTCTCCCAGTTTTCGTACCGCTGGATAATTTTGGTGACGAGATGGTGGCGCACCACATCCGAGTTGTCGAGGATGATGAACTCGATACCTTTGATGTCGCGCAAAATGTGCTGTGCCTGCACGAGGCCGGAGTGCTGGTGGCGGGGCAGGTCAATCTGGGTGATGTCGCCGGTAATGAAGAACTTGGCGTTTTTGCCCATACGGGTAAGGAACATCTTGAGCTGGCTCTCGGTGGCGTTCTGCGCCTCATCGAGGATGACGTAGGCGTTGTCGAGGGTGCGGCCGCGCATGAAGGCGAGTGGCGCGATCTCGATGGTCTTGTCCTCGAGGTAGGCGACGAGCTTGGCCATCGGCATCATGTCGCGGAGGGCGTCGTAAAGGGGCTGGAGGTAGGGGTCGAGTTTGTCGCGCATGTCGCCGGGCAGGAAGCCGAGATTCTCGCCAGCCTCCACCGCCGGACGGGTGAGGATGATACGCTTCACCTGCTTGTTCTTCAGCGCCCGCACGGCGAGGGCTACAGCGGTGTAGGTCTTGCCCGTTCCTGCCGGCCCGATGGCGAAAATCATGTCGTTGTGCTCCAGACTCTTCACCAGCTTTTTCTGGTTGGGCGTGAGCGCCTTGATGACCTTCCCTTCCCTGCCGTGCAGAATCACATCAGAGCCGTTCTGGTCTTTGTCGAGAAGGAAGAAATGCTCGTCCTCGTTGGCGGTGATGTTCAGAATGTCGGTCTCGGTGAGGCGTTCGAAATGGTCGTAGAAGGCGGTGAGCAGCTCGAAGCGCGACTCAAAGGTAGCCACCTCCTCGTCGGTGCCGTTCACCTTCAGCTCGTTGCCGCGGGCGGTGAGCTTGAGGGTGGGATAGATGTTGCGGAGCAGGTCGATGTTGCGGTTGTTCTTCCCGTAAATGCCGACGGCGAGGTGCGGTTCGATGACGATGATTTTCTCCATGGTTTATTGTTCTTTTTCGATGAAGCCCTGAGCCTTCAGCTCAATCTGCTTGTTGTCGTTGGTGATGAGGTTGCGCCCCGAATCTTTCCTGTCGATGTGACCGATGACGGCGATTTCGCTCTTTCCCTTGATGGCCTCGTAGTCTTTTTGTTGGATGGTGAAAAGAAGCTCGTAGTCCTCGCCACCGTTGAGGGCGACGGTGGTGGCCACGATCTTGAGTTGCCGCAGCGTGTCGAAGGTGAGCTGGGCGAGCGGAATCTTATTCTCGTAGATGGTGCAGCCGAGACTGTCGTGCTGGCAGAGCAGGAACAGTGCGGAGGCGATGCCTTCGGTGACGGCGGTCATGGCGGTGGGCACCACGTTGAGCTGGCGGAGGGTCTCGATGATGTCGGTGCGCGGCTCGGGTTTGAGCTGCCGTTCAAGGAGGTACTCGTAGCCCTCGAAATGGGGCTGGCTCACCTGGGTGGCCTCGAAGATCTGCTTTTCGCGCTGGAGCAGCAGCAGACCGGTGTAGGCGGCGCCAAAGTCGCCGGTGGCACATATCAGCTCGTTCTCTGCCGCGCCGGTGCGACGCACGAGGCGGTCGGCTTCTACCTGTCCGATAGCAGTGACGCTGACGGCCAGTCCCGTGGCCGACGAGGTGATGTCGAGCCCGGCGATGTCAAGGTGATAGTAGTGGCAGCAGGCGCGCACACCCGTCATGAACTCTTCAACGGCTTCGATGGAGAAGCGGTTGGAGACGGCCAAGTTGAGCATCACCTGATGGGGCATGGCGTTCATCGCCAGGATGTCGGTGACGGCGATGGTGACGCACTTGAACCCCAGATGCTTGAGGGGGAAATAGGAGAGGTCGAAATGGATGTGCTCCACAAAAAGTTTGTTGGCGGTCACCGTGAGGAGGTCGCCGGAGCGGGTGGCGGCTGCATCGTCGCCGATGCCGGCCACCGTCGATTCGTTGGCACTCTTCACCTCTTCGGTAAGATGGTGGATGAGGTTGTATTTGCCCAGCTGGGAAATCTCGTTTCTGATTTCGTTATCTGCCATATTATCAATATTCTATAATAATGAATTTCAGTTTGCAAAGATACACAAAAAAACAACGGCGATTCACATCGCCGTTGATAACCATTAACCTTTAATGATACGTAAAGGATCTCTCCTTTTGTTGTTCACTTGTCTCTTACGCATGTTATAGAC
>JAEEGH010005861.1_pt1 | contig 30527 bp, 21 predicted proteins | sample 9134181 | NCBI WGS metagenome assembly JAEEGH01 (sample SAMN16246544, study PRJNA631951) | gut metagenome | biome: gut microbiome; feature: rumen; material: DP-attached | host: Bos | place: Iran: Karaj | collected 2018-10
TAGTTAATTGATAATTGATAATTGATAATTCATGTAACTTTGTTACATAGACATCCTGCTCGGCTCGGCCACAATCAAGCGAGCTTGTTGCGGCGCTCGCCTCGGGCGGATGTTGATAATTGATATCTTCCGCTGTCCTGCAGGCGCTGCGCAGACGCTCTGCAGGAGAACTTTTGACGGTGCAAAGATACGACAGCGACATTGCGGTCTACGAATCGGGGGCGGAAAATTTTCGAAAAAAAAATTGAGGGGCACTTTCGGGAACTGCTCCACTGCGTTACAGCGTTACAGTGTTACAGTTCTCGAAAGGCTGTTTTCCACCCTAAGAAAACTTCTATATTTATTAAATATAGAGTATATTTTTGACCCTTTTGATATGGTTTTTGGAACTGTAACACTGTAACACTGTAACGCTTTTGCCCACAAAACGTGTATTTTTTAGCAAAAGGGTGCATTAGCCTTAAATATTTAACCTCTAACTTCTAACCTCTCACCTAATAGTCGTACCTTTGCGCCGATCAAAACGCCGTGTCAATTTGAATATGTAAAGAGGGCTCACCTCTGCGCGGATACACTTTTTCCCTCCGTTTTTTTCGAAGTATAACTAAAACCGCTGTTATGGAACAGAAAAATGCGGCTAGGGAAAGACTGGCCCAATTAGAGTACCGCTACTTCAAAGGCGTCTCCCTGAAGGAGGCTGCCTTGCTGAAGACGGAAGAAGAGCGCAGGCCGTTCGTGCTGGCGCAAGTGGAGCGACTGCTGAAAGAGAAGATGTACGATGATGACGAGGCGCCCTTGGCCGAGTATCTGGCGGACGAATTATGGTTTATCAACGAGGGCAGGGAAATTGCGATACCATACGAACTGCTGTTGCCAAAATGGGCAATGGAAGTTTACACTGACGAAGAAAATGCGCGTATGGCGTTAATTTTGGATATATCCGCCCTCTGTCATGATTTAGACTATCATTACGTCTTTGACCAGCACGAGGCTTTCGGCATCAAGGGCCAGTTTTGGGTCTCGAACAAAGAGCTGGTGGAATGGCTCAAGACGACGCCGTACGAACACATTGCCATGCATACGGCCTACATAATGAAAAGGTATGCGATCCATGTGTTTCGTGACATGAATTATCTGGCAGCACAGGACGAGACCGCCCGAATCTTCTCGGACAAACACAATAAGTTGATCCGCACGCCGAAAGAAACGGAGATACCGCCTCGTGACTATGTGAGTTGCATCCTCGATGAACTAATTCGCATAGAGCGCCATTGGATGCGCGGCCGACGCCTGAAGCTTGACCCGGAAGTGGTGTTGTTGCATGATGAAATCTGGGGCCTTGTGCCCTCCCGCTTCGACAAAGATGTGCTTGAGGTCGCCCGGCAACTCTACGACTACATGAATAAGAACGTGCGCGGGCGCCTGTGTCGCAAGGGCTACTCAGCGACTCAGCTGGACGAGTTGCCGGAAGAGGTGAGGCGCAAAATTGCCGATACCGCCGAAGCCTTTGTTGACAAAGTGCATGAGCTGCGTGATCGGTATCTGGCCAAGGGCTGGCTCCCCGACCAATCGCTGGAATTCAATTATCTGGTCGCTCATGCTGAACGAATCGGGGGTTATTGGGATTCTGATGAGGATTGCGCGCTATGAAAAGCAATCATTACAGCGGCTACGGTTCGGCAGAGGAGTTTCTGGCGGACCTCAAGCAAGACAAGATGTGGCTGAGTATGCTTCAGCGGCTTCAACACTTCTCGCAAGAAGAACTCGATGAGCACATTAAGGAGGCCTGCGAACAAATCCGATACAACGGATTGTATAGTCCCTGGTATTTCTCGGGACACCGGGTAGAACTCGTCGTTGACGAACTATGGAAAGTGCAGGAGATGTCGATGACCAATCTGAGAATGCTCACAATATGGATGCTGTCAGTAGAGTGGATTGAAGCACAGGATTCCGGTGTGAAGGCCGCAGAACCCCAGGCCGAATTGAACCGCTTCGCTCCGAAGAAGAACCTGCAGGAACTGCTGAAAGAGGAGTGGTTTGCCGAGGTGCGAAGCGATGAGAAATACGATGCCGTGTGGACGGACGGCTTCATCGGGGAGCTGATGGCATCGGAGTACGGCGAGGGGATAGCACGCCAGTGGGCGGTGGAGGGGGCGCGTCAAAAACGCAACCAGATAAAAGCCTATGTTGTGGGGCTGCTGAAAGACGCGGGCGTACTAAAAGGCAGTTATATAATGATAGGTAATAAAACTGGCTTGAACAACAAGGAGCGAACTTTTTCCACTGATATGAGCAGAGGCAAAAAGCAGCCTTACGCAGCGTGGGTGAAAGAGTCTGTCGCGGGCAATTTTAGCTCCTTGACAGAAAAAAATGCCCAAACATTTGGAAGTTAGTACCAAAATTAGTACTTTTGCACATGAAACATCAATGAATATGGGTTCAAAGGAGAAATTAATTGAACGATTCAGGAAGAAACCCAAAGACTTTACGTATGAAGAAACGTTGAGCCTGCTGGCTCACTTCGGCTATACAGAGCATACGAAGGGAAGCACGTCGGGGTCGCGCGTCAGGTTCAAGAATGAGCAAACGGGAGCCTATATCGATATTCATCGGCCACATCCCGGAAGCATTATGAAGGAGTGGATGGTGAAGACGATTTATCAGCATCTGAAGAGCCAAAAGTTAATAAAATAAAGGAGGTAAAGACTATGGACTATCTGGAATACAAAGGCTACAAAGGAAGTGTGGAGTACAGCAAGGAGGACAACTGCCTGTTTGGCAAGGTACAAGGTATGAGCAAGGATCTGATCGCGTATGAGGGTCAGACGCTCGACGAACTGCGCAAGGATTTTGAGGCCGGTGTGGACAGCTATCTTGAAGCCTGCCTGGCTGACGGAGTAGAGCCGGCAAAGCCTTATAGTGGCAGACTGAATTTGCGGATGTCGTCGGAGCTTCATTCGCGTGTGGCAGCATTCGTGGCTGCTACCGGCACGACAATTAACGACTTCATCAACCGCGCTATTTCCGATGAGTTGAAAAAGGTGGCTGCATTGTAATTTTGTGCAGTTTGCGATTGAAAAGTGCGATTGAAGGCTTCGGTCTTCAGTCGCACATTTTTTTTTTGAGAAAATTCTTCTGCCGATGCCATAAGGAGTTCGGCGGGCGGGCAAGTGTGCGATTGAAAATGCGATTGAAAAAACATTCTTCAGTCGCATAATCGCATCTTACCTTTGCACCCAGATTCCGAAAAGAGTCGGGATGTAACTTATTTACTCACCAGAGTTGAAGCGGAGGAAGTCTTCACGTGAAGATGGCCATCGGATTTCTGAAACTTCTCTCGCAAACAACTCACAAAATCATGAATAACAGTGTTCAGATTTTCACAAGCGAAGTTTTCGGCAAGATCCGCACTTGCCAAGTAAACAACCAAATCATGTTCGTCGGTAAGGACGTGGCCAAAGCGCTGGGGTATGCCAAAAGCCGTAATGCGTTAGCAACCCATGTTGACAAAGAGGACAAAAAGGACGCCCTGATTCAGGGCCCCCTCGGCGGAACACAACGGATGACCATCATCAACGAGTCGGGCCTCTACGCCCTGATTCTCTCCTCGAAGCTGGAGCAGGCCAAGGCCTTCAAGCGTTGGGTGACCAGTGAGGTGCTGCCGCAAATCCGCATGACGGGCGGCTACATCCCCACACGCGACGGCGACGGCCGACCTCTCACGGACGAGGAAATCGTGGATCGCGCCTGCGACATTCTGGGCAAGACCATCCGTCTGGCCAACGCGCCCGGCGAAGACTGCCTGACGGCCACGCAGGTGGCGAGGCTCTGGGGCATGGACGTCGTCTCGTTCAACAACCTGCTCTCCGTCATGGGCATACAGCACCGCAAGGGCGGCCGCTGGCAGCTCTGCGAGGCGCTGCAGGACAAGGGCCTGGCGGAGGAGCGCAACTTCTTCTGCCTCAGCCTCAAAGGCAAACGACGCCTGATGCGCTACATGGTGTGGACGCCCGCCGGTGTGGACTATCTCAACATGGCCGTGCGCAAACTGCCCCGCGAAGTCTCCGCCAATGTGCAGCTTTGTTTCAATTTTTAACTGTCAACTGTCAACGGTCAACTTTCAACTTGAAAAATGAGTGTACACGTAATATATTACAAGGACGGAGCAAAGTTCATGAAACCCGTCCTCACGAGAGAAGAATACCTGCAGCTGCGCGGCAGCGAGAAGCAGCGGGAAGTGCTCAAGACCGTGCGCGAGAAAGACGAGCGCCAGAAGAACCGCCTCGTTCAGATGAACTACAGCTGTCTGCCCGGCGAGGACGGGGCCCTCCGAGGTGCCACACGCCTGAGCACCACCGTAGGAATGGATGTGGACCACATCGCCCCGGAGGAGATGACGGCCGTCAGGGACCGCATCCTGGCCAAGAAGGACGAGCTGGGCCTCTTGATGCTCGAAAGGAGCGCCCGCGCTGCAGGCTACCATCTGGTGTTCCGTCGCCGTGCCGAACTCTCGCAGGAAGAGAACCTGCAGTGGGCCAGCGAACTTCTGGGCGTCGCCTTCGATGCCGGAGCCAAAGACATCACGAGAGTGTTCTTCACGACAACGGCTGATGAAGAGGAACTGATCTTTCTTGACGAGCGGCTCTTCGGAAACGAAGAAGCCGTCGTCGAAGAAGTGAAAAATGAAGAATTAAAAATTAAAAATGAGGGAAATTGTCAATTATCTCCTTTTGCGAAGCAAATGGGGCCGAGCGCAGCGAAGGCAATTCTCAATTGTCAATTAGAGTACAATGGCATTCCATATAATGACATTGTACGAAAGTATTGGGAGCTGTTCAACGGCGGGAAAGAGCCCTCGGACGGCGACCGCAACGTGTTGACCTTCGAGCTGGCCGTGACGCTCCGGAGCATCTGCGACTACTCGCTCGAAAAGCTGATGCAGGTCATCCCAAACTACTGGCACAGCGACGAGGCCGCAGAGGAGTGGCGCAAGACCCTCGAAAACGCCCTCAAGGAGCCGAGGAAGGGGATGCCGTACCGCTTGAAGCAGGTGCTCTCGGCCCTGAAGTCGCAAGGCGGCGTGAAGGCCTGCGGCGGCACGCTGACGGCGCCTCCCGCGATGCCTAAGAAACTGCCGCCCCTGGTGAGGCTGCTGACGAAGAATGTGCCCGACTTCTACAAGCCCGCTGTGGCCAGCGCCGTGTTCCCCGCACTGGGCGCCCACCTGCACGGCGTGAAGTTCCGCTACTGGGACAACGTGGACCACGAGGCCACCTTCATGAACGTCCTGATCGGCCGCCAGAGCATCGGCAAGGGCAGCATCAAGAAGCCCGTGGAGTACATCATGGCCGACATCAAGCAGCGCGACCAGCCCAACCGTCAGCGCGAGGCCGAGTGGAAGCAGAAGAACCCCGGCGCCAAGCAGAAGAAGGACCCGCGCCCGACGGACATCTGCATCCAGATGCTCATCGACAACCTGACGGACGCCGTCTTCAACCAGCGCGTCATCGACGCCCACAACAACGGGCAGCGCTTCATCTACACCATCGTGGACGAGATAGAGGCGCTCAAGAAGGTGACCTCGAAGGGCACGGTGGACGAAGTGGGTCTGCTCATCCGCAAGGCCTTCGACAACTCCGACGCCGGACAGGAGCGCGTGGGCGCCGACAGCGTCTCGGGCATCGCGCCGCTCCGCTGGAACTTCAACGCCTCGACCACGCCGCCCAACGCCCGCCGCTTCTTCTACAAGATGGTCAACGACGGCACGGTGTCGCGACTGGATCTCTCCACCATCATACGCGCCGACGACGAGGAAGACAGCGCCCCCGTGCTGGGCATCTACGACCACACGTTCGCTCAGGAACTGAAGCCCTACATCGAGCGTCTGGAGGCGGCCAACGGTCTGATAGAGTGCGCACAGGCCAAACGGCTGGCGCTCGCCATCAAGCAGGAGAACAGCGAGGCCGCACAGCTCTACGAGAGCGAAGCCTACAGGGTGCTTTCGTATCGCGCCAACGTGATTGCCTGGCTCAAGGGCATGGTGCTCTACGTGGCGCACGGCGGCAAGTGGAGCAAGGAGATCGAGGACTTCGTGCGCTGGACGGAGCAATACAACCTCTGGTGCAAGATGCTTTACTTCGGCCAGCAGTTGGAGAAGGAGCTGCGCGAGGAGGTGGAGATACAGCGGCAGTCCGGTCCCCGCAACCTGTTGGAACTGCTGCCCGACGAGTTCACCAAGGAGCAATACCGGCTGGTGCGTCAGCAGCAGGGCAAAGCGGGCAGTGGCGACAGCACGCTGCGTACTTGGCAGGCGCGAGGTTATATCGTCTTCGACGAAGTATCAGGTCACTATGTGAAATCAGGAGAATACAAACAGAAGTATGGCACAAATGTGTAAAAGTGCTACAGCGCTACAGTGCTACAGTTCTCAAACACGTATTCCCTATGATACAGATTGCCAACACCCAGGAGTGCTTCGTGGAGCTCTGGCTTCTGCTGGAGCGCACGAGGCGGCTCCACCTCCTGCAACGCAAGCGCTACTGCATCCGCAACATCCTCAGAACATGGCTCGACCATCGCGCTAAAGACGACTTTATCTTCGAGGTCTGCCTGCGCTCCGGGCTGGAGGGGTGGAACGAAATGTCCCCGCCGCAGTTGGAGCCGCGCCCGCATCGCGAACTCTTGCGCGCCCTGACCTCCGTCACCCTCGACATCGGCATGCGTAAGGTGGACCTCCACGCCCTCGACAGGGCCTACAGTATCGCCTTCCCGGACTCGATGCCGATAAACGTCAGGAAAAGACGACGTGAAATTAAAAATAAAAAATGAAAAGTGAAAAATGGCCCCATCGGAGCAATCCGGCGGGGCTTTTTTATTATGAATCCAGAAACCAAGAAAGGCTCCCTCACAATGGGGAGCCTTTCTCATACCTTAAATATAAAAGCGTTTTACTTCAGCAGGGAGTTGCGCACCACCTCGATGTCGCTCTTGAGCTCCATGAGCTGGCTCTTGAGCTGGTCCACGGTGAGGGCGTCGAGCACCTTCAGGGGCTGCATGGCGTCGTTGAGCTCGGCCACATTGGCGTCGTAGTCGGCCAGACGGTCCATGGCGTCGGTCAGCAGGATCATGCGGAAAGTCATGTTCTCGGCAGCCTCATCGTCGATGGCGGAGATGTACTTGTCGATGTTCTGGCAGAGCACATAAACCTGCTCCACGGTGGAGGCGGTGGTCATTTCCCAGAACAGGTTGATACGGCCTGCGGCCTCTTCTGCCTCGTAGAGGGTGGAGATGTTCTCCTCGTAGGTGACACTGCTGTTCAGAGCGCCCAGAGCGGGATCGTTGACCTCGGCCAGCAGCTTGGAGATGGCCTCGTCGTAGCCGGTGATGTCCATGTCGTAAGCCTCAGCCACCTTCTTGTCCACGAAGAGCATGGCCAGAGCGCGATACTTCTCGCTCAGAGTCTGCAGGTCGGCCGTCTCGGCGGGATCCATCAGATAAGTGGGCTTCACCATCTTCTCCTCTTCGGTGAGCTGGATGCCGTCCTTCATGTTCTGGATGCCGGGAATGCCCTTGAGGCGCTTGGCCTCAGATGCGAGAGAGTCAAGCTGCACCTTGATGCTGGCCTCAATCTGGTTCTGCTCGAACACCTTGATGCTGTCTTCGGTGATTTCATCCTTCTGTTGCTTGTTGCCGCAGGATGTCAAAGCCAGGACGAACGCTGCAGCGAGAAAAAGAACTTTTTTCATGTTGTTTTGGTTTGTTAAGGGTTAATATTTGTTTTTACGGATTTTGTCGGGAATATTGAGCAAGAGGAGCACGATGCCCAGACAGGAGAACAGGCACAGCATGCCCATGTTGTAGACCAGCGTGGAGACGGTGAGACCGCCCAAACGCTTTTCGCTGCTGTAGAAGGGCGCCCTGCCCCACACACTCCTCGGCATCAGCCACACGGCTCCCGCCCGTGCCACGATGTGGCCGTCGATCACATGGCTGAGCTCCTTCTGATCGGCGCCGGTGACGAAGTCCTGCAGCGCCGTGTTGTGGTGGTCGCGCTTGAGCAGACGCAAGGCCTCGCGCCCCATCTCCTTGAGGCGGTCGTTGACGATGCGGTCTTCGAGCAGCGTCCACCGGTTGCTGTGCTTCTTGACCACGTCTTCCAGCTTCAGCAGGTGAGCCCTCAGACTTCCGTAGCTGTCGTCGCCGCTGTAGGGATCCACGCCGCACAGCGCCTCCAGTCGGGGCAGCTCGTTGTGCACCACCTCGAGATGGGCCGGATCCACCGGCTTTCCCCGCTCCTGCTCGTCCTTCATGGTCTCCACTTCGCTCTTGAGCGTGTAGATGACGCCCCACTGCTCGTATTGCCAGCGGTAGCGCTCGCGCTGCACCTCGAAAAGCGGCGCCTCGTAGGGATTGTCGCTGAACTGCGTCACGGCCAGAGCCTCGAACGCCCAACGGGAGGGAATCATGTCGCCGATGACGGGCACGTTGCCCGTGGTGCTGCGCGGGGTGAGGTCGGAGAACGACACCACCAGTCCGCAGAGCAGTATCTGGGGAATCAGGAGGATGGGGATGCTGATGTAGATGCTCACCACGGAGTTGAGCCACTGCGAGAGCAGCAGGCCGGTGAGACGGGCCAGGAAGGCCGTCACAAAGAGCACCAGCCACCACACGCCGAGCGTGCCCGAAAGGCCCATGACCCAAGCACCCGCCAGCACGAAGAGCCCCGTCTGCACGGCACTCACCATGACCGAATAGCACACCTTGCTCCAGATGTAGGAGCCGTAGGACAGACGCAGGAATTTCTCGCGTTTGAGCAGACTCTTGTCGCGGATGATTTCCTCGGCCGAACCGCTCATGCCGATGAAGGTGGCCACGATGACGGCCATGAAGAGGAACGACACGAAGTTCTTGTTCTCCATGAGCGTGTAGCCCGTCTCGGGCGCATAGTGGGTGAGCCCGGCGCAGACGAGCGCCAGAAGGGGCGCCTCCAGAAGGGTGATGAGCAGATATTGCAGATTGGTGGCCTTGCAGTGCAGGTCGCGGTCGAGGAATATCCAGAACTGGCGCAGGAGGCTCGGGCGGTGCTGCTCGTTGGGCGGAAGCGCCTCCTCCCTGACCTCTTCCAGGTCGCCGCGCCGCGTGAGATACATCTCGTGCCACTCCCGGGGCGAGACCTTGCGCCGGTCGGTCTCCTTGCCGCTCTTTGAGAGGGCTTTTTCGTCGATGATATTGAGCACCACCTCGGGGTTCACGGCGCCGCACGAGGGGCACATGCTGATTTGGGCGTCGGCGTAGTTGGCCGCCGTCTTGAAGGTGGTGATGGCGTCGATGGGATTGCCGTCGTAGACGGGATAGCCGCCTTTGTCCAGCAGCCACAGCCGGTCGAAGAGCTTATAAACGTCGCTCGAGGGCTGGTGGATGTTGGCGATGACCAGACGGCCCTTCTGCGTCTGCTCCTTCAAGAGCAGGATGACGCGCTCGGTGTCGGCCGAAGAGAGGCCGCTGGTGGGCTCGTCGAGGAAAAGCACGGCGGGCTCTCTGAGGAGCTCCAGCGCGATGTTGAGACGCTTGCGCTGACCACCGGATATGGTCTTGTTGAGGGGACTGCCCACCACGAGGTCTTTCACCTGCAGCAGGTCCAAGTCCTTGAGCACCTGGGTGATGCGCTGGGCGATGTCCCGCTCGCTCATGCCTTCGAAGCAGAAGCGCGCCGTGTAGAGCAGGTTCTGCCACACGGTGAGCTCTTCCACGAGCAGGTCGTCCTGAGGCACGTTGCCGATGAGGTTGCGCGCCCCGTCTTCCTTGATGTCGTGGCCGTCGATGGTGATGCTGCCCTTCTGCAGCGGCAGATTGCCGTTGAGCAGCGACACGAGCGTCGTCTTGCCCGATCCGCTGCCGCCCATGATGGCCACCAGCTGCCCGCTCTCCAGGTCAAAGGAGAAGTTGTGACAACCGTTGTCCGAGCCGGGATAGCGGAACTCTATGCCGCGCCCCTGAAAGCGGATGACGCGCCTGTTGCGGTGCTGCATGTAAGGGGCCAGCACGGAACTGAAGTAGAGGGGCGCTCCGTGATGGCTCTTGAGCACGCCGCTCTGCTGCCACACCTGGAAGATGCCGGGCACCACGGGGATGTCGTTCATCAGCACTTCGTCCTCACCCAAATAGGTGAACACGAGCAGATTTTCCTCCTCCAGCCACAGCGTCTTGATGCCGCCCCGCCAGCGGGGGAACTCCTGAATGAGCACATGGCGGCCCACTTCTCCCGACACGTAGGCATGGAGGTCGCTCAACACCTGCTTGCGCACGCGCAGATGCCGGGCTGCATGCAGGAATATCTCGTCGTCTTCGTCGTGCTGCCCCGACTCCAGATGGCAGAACTCCATCAGGCGCAGCAACACCAGCACGTGCTCCTCCTGGGGCATTTCGCCGCGCAACTTGGTGCAGATGCCCTCAATGATGACCTCCTTGTCCAGGTCGGGCTCCGCCTCATAGAGGCCGGAAAGATCGTCGTAAAGACCAAGGTATTCGTCGAGAGAGCGTATGCCGAAATGTCGCTTTAAATAGGTGGACAACAGGGCCTTTGACGTCTCGGCGTCCACACCCGCTTTGGCCCCGAAGAGGGCAAAGAGGTTGATGAGGCCGGAAAGGACGATGTCATTCACCATGGCATAGTATATACACAGATACGGGCACAAAGATACGAAAAAGTTGAAGATTGCGCGATGGGAGACGAAAAAAAATATTCATTTTCCGTTTTTTTCGCCATAAAAATCGGCTTTTGGCTTTTTGCTTTTGAGTTTTTTTGTAATTTTGTCCGCGATTTCCCTTCATCAGAAGAATGAGCGACAACAATCTTAAAGAGCGATGGGCCCAATGCCTGGATTTGCTGCGCACGAAGCTCAGCGACCAGCAGATGGAGTGGTTCAAACCCATTCGCCCCAAGAGCTATGACGAGGAGGAGCACAAGCTCATCCTCACGGTGCCGTCCAACTACTTTCTGGACTATGTGGAGACGAATTTCCGCACCCTGCTCCACGGCGCCGTCTATCGCATCTTCTACAACCCCACCGCCATCTTCTATCAGGTGAACATCATCAAGGGCGACAAGGAGGGCAGCGTCGAAGAACTTTCCACCGGCGTGGAGGCCCGCGAGGGCAAGCGCGGCAACAAACTGGCGCCCAAGCTCGTGCTGGACACCCCCAAGCCCAAAGGCCTGAATTCCGGCCTCAACCCCCAGCAGACTTTCGAGAACTTCATCGAGGGCAAGAGCAACAAGCTCTCCCGCTCCGTGGCTCAGGCCATTGCCGACAACCCCTCGCAGCAGACCTTCAACCCCCTCTTCCTTTGGGGCCCGAGCGGCGTGGGCAAGACGCATCTGGTCAACGCTTTGGGCGTGCGCCTGCAGAAGCTCTACCCCACCCGTCGCGTGCTCTACATTCCGGCCCACGACTTCCTCGTGCAGTTCACCGAGAGCCGCCGTCTGAACAAGTTCAACGAGTTCATCCAGTTCTACCAGTCCATCGAGGTGCTCATTGTGGACGACGTCCACGAATTCACCTCGCAGCAGAAGACCCTGGAGGCTTTCTTCCACATCTTCAACCACCTGCACCAGAACGGACGCAAGATCATCCTCACCTGCGACCGTCCGCCCTCCGAGCTTGTCGGCATGGAGGAGCGCATGCTTTCGCGCTTCCGCTGGGGCATCACCGTGGAGATGGAGCGCCCCGAGGAGGAGTTGCGCTACAACATCCTCATGAGCAAGATCCTGCGCGGCGGACTGCGCATCCCCGAGGAGGTGGTGCACTACATCGCCCACACCATCAAGAGCAACGTGCGCGAGCTGGAGGGCGCCATCCATTCCCTACAGGCCTACAGCATCGTGGAGAACGCGGAGATCACGCTCGAGTTCGCCCGCCACGTGCTGGAGAAGAACGCCATCACCAAGCCTCAACCCAAGAGCAAGCGCACCACCTTCGACTACATCCTCGACCGCGTGGCCGAGCAGATGGGCGTGGAGGTGAGCAGCATCCTGGGGCGCGGCCGCAAGGCCGACGTGGCTCTGGCGCGCCAGATGGTGATGTATCTGGCCTCGCGCCACACCGACCTCTCCACGCCCCGCATCGGCACGCTTTTGGGCGGCCGTTCCCACACCACCGTGCTCCACGGTGTCGACGTCATTGCCGACGATGAGGAGCTCAAGAACAGGGCCGAAAAAATGCTATGAGAAAAACCATCCGCAAATACAGCAACAAAGAGGTGCCCGAGGCGCTGCTTGACCGCCTCCTCCAGGAGGCCGCCCGCACCCAGACGATGGGCAACCTGCAGCTCTACAGCGTCGTCGTCACGCGCGACGAGGCTCAAAAGGCGCTCCTGGCGCCGGCGCATTTCAACCAAAGCATGGTCACCGAAGCCCCCGTCGTGCTCACCGTCGTGGCCGACTTCCGCCGCACCAGCGACTGGTGTCTGCAGCGCAAGGCCCAGCCCGGCTACGGCAACTTCCTCTCGTTCTTCAACGCCGCCACCGACGCCCTGCTCTTCACGCAGACGCTCTCCGTCCTGCTCGAGCGCGAGGGTCTGGGCCTCTGTTTTCTGGGCACCACCGTCTACAATCCGCAGGCCATCATCGACGCTCTGGCCCTGCCGCAGCTGACGATGCCCGTGGCCACCCTCACGGTGGGCTGGCCCGACGAGGATCCCCGCCCCACCGACCGTCTGCCCCTCGAGAGTTTCGTCCACAAGGAACAGTACGAACCCTACACCGAGGAGCGTATCGACCGCTTTTATCGGGCGAAAGAGGCCCTGGAGGAGAACCGGGAATTCTGCCGCATCAACGCCAAGGAGACGCTGGCTCAGGTCTTCACCGACTGCCGCTACACCCGCGAGGACAACGAGGCGCTTTCGCGCGGTTTCATCGACACTTTGCGCCGTCAGGGCTTCTCTCTGTGCGAGAGCGGCGCCGAGATGACGCAGCGCCGCCCCGAGGCTTTGGAGTGCGACGTCGTGCGCTTCCAGAACAAGAAGGACCGCTGGGTGGCTTTCGTGGGCCTGTGGGAGGGACGCCCCTACGAGATTTTCACCGGCCTCATGGACGAGGATGAGGGCATCATGCTGCCCAAGAGCATCTCCCGGGGCCACATCATCCGCCAGACCAACCGCGACGGCTCTCACCGCTACGACTTCCAGTTTGAGAATAAGCGCGGCTATAAGATCACCATCGAGGGCCTCTCGGGCAAGTTCGACCCCGAGTATTGGAACTACGCCAAACTCATCTCCGGCGTCCTGCGCTACGGCATGCCCCTGGAGAGCGTCATCAAGCTGATCACCTCGCTCACCCTCGACAGCGACAACATCAATTCGTGGACCGACGGTGTGGCCCGCGCCCTCAAGCGCTATCTCCCCAACCAGGATGCTGACCCGGATACATATTGACCGCCTACGGGTGCATGCCCGCCACGGCGTCCTGCCTCAGGAACGCACCGTCGGGGCCGACTTCTTCGTCACGCTCACGGCCGAGGTGGACACCGGCATGGAAGCGCTCATCGACGACCGCCTGGAGGGCACCGTCAGCTACGCCGATCTCTGCGCCGACATCCGCCGCCTCATGCAGCAGCCCGCGCAGCTCCTGGAGCACGCAGCCTGGACCATCGCCCGCGCCCTGCTCGAGGGCTATCCGCGCCTCCTGAGCCTCACGCTGCGCATTGACAAACAGACGCCCCCCGTGGGCCTGTCGGCCGAAGCCATCGGCGTCGAGGTGACGCTCTCTCGGGAGGCCCTGTAGGGGCTTCCGGCTGAAAAAAGGATTTCTTTTAAGATTTTTTTTGCGCGCACGACCGCGTTCTTTTATATTTTTTCTGTATCTTTGCCGCGATTTTTTGCATCATTAAGGTAAATTTCAGAAACAATATGGAGAACTTAGGTATTGGTCTCGAACTCATGATTGTGGGCATGACTACGGTCTTCCTGATTCTGCTGGTGGTCATCTACGGAGGCAAACTGCTGATTCGGGTGGTCAACCGCATTGCACCCGAAGAGGTTCAGAAGGCCCGTCAGACAGTGGCCGCCCAGAGCGGCAACGCCGACCCCGCTGCGATGGCAGTGCTCGGCGAAGTGGTGAAGCAGCTCACCGGAGGGAAGGGACGTATCACATCGGTAAAAAAGATTTAATTGTAATATGGCAAAAGAAGTAAAGTTTTCACTGGTCTTCCGCGATATGTGGCAGAGCGCCGGCAAATATCAGCCGCGCGTGGACCAGTTGGTGAAAGTGGCACCCGCCATCATTCGCATGGGGTGCTTTGACCGCGTTGAGACCAACGGCGGCGGTTTCGAACAGGTGAATCTCCTCTACGGCGAGAACCCCAACCGCAGCGTGCGCGAATGGACGAAGCCTTTCCACGAGGCCGGCATCCAGACCCACATGCTCGACCGCGCCCTCAACGGCCTGCGCATGAGTCCCTGCCCCAAGGATGTGCGCCGTCTCTTCTACAAGGTGAAGAAGGCCCAGGGCACCGACATCACGCGTATTTTCTGCGGCTTGAACGACAAGCGCAACGTGATTCCCAGCATCCAGTACGCCAAGGAGGCCGGCATGATTGCCCAGGCTTCCCTGTGCATCACCCACAGCCCCATCCACACGGTGGACTACTACGTTGACCTGGCCAAGACCTTCATCGACGCCGGCGCCGACGAGATCTGTCTGAAGGATATGGCCGGCATCGGCCGTCCCGTGAGCCTGGGCAAGATTGTGGCCGGCATCAAGGCCTACAAGAAGGACATCGTGGTGCAGTATCACTCCCACGCCGGTCCCGGCTTCTGCGTGGCCTCCATCCTCGAGGTGGCCAAGGCCGGCTGCGACTACATCGACACCGCTGTGGCTCCCCTCTCCTGGGGCACCGGCCACGCCGACATCATCGCCGTTCAGGAGATGCTCAAGGACGCCGGCTTCAAGGTGAAGGAAATCAACATGGAGGCCTACATGGAGGTGCGCACCCAGATTCAGCAGATGTGCGACGACTTCCTGGGCTACTACATCCCCGAGCTCAACCACATCAACAACAGCCTGCTCGTGAAGCCCGGCCTGCCCGGCGGCATGATGGGCTCGCTGATGACCGACCTCGAGGACAACCTGCGCAGCCTCAACAAGTGGAAGGTGAAGAACGGCCAGCCTGAGCTCACCACCGACCAGCTTCTGGTGAAGCTCTTCGACGAGGTGGCCTACGTATGGCCCAAGGTGGGCTATCCCTGCCTGGTGACGCCTTTCTCGCAGTATGTCAAGAACCTCGCCCTGATGAACGTCATCCAGATGGAGAAGGGCAAGGAGCGCTGGTCGATGATTGCCGACAACATCTGGGACATGATTCTGGGCAAGAGCGGACAGCTGCCCGGCCCCGTGGCTCAGGAGCTGAGGGATATGGCCAAGGCCGAAGGCCGCGAGTTTGAGACTCAGGACCCCCAGAGCTACTATCCCGACAAGCTGGAGGAGTTCAAGCAGGAGATGCAGCAGAACGGCTGGCCTTTGGGTGAGGACGACGAAGAGCTCTTCGAACTGGCCATGCACCCCGAGCAGTATCGCGCCTACAAGAGCGGCAAGGCCAAGGCCGACTTCGAGAAGGACCTGGCCGAGCGCAAGGCCAAGAAGAACGCCCCTGCCGGCGAGGCCCAGCCCGAGAAGATCACCGTCAGCCTCGGCGGCCAGACCTACGAGGTGCACATCGCCTACGGCGACGCCGCTCCCGCTCCCACGGCAGCCCCTGCCGCCGGTGCAGCTCCTGCTGCCGGCGAAGGTGAGGACCTGCTGGCTCCGCTCGAGGGCAAGTTCTACCTCGTCAAGGACGGCAGCGAGACCCCCAAGAAGGTGGGCGACAGCGTGCAGGCCGGCGACACGCTCGGCTACATTGAGGCCATGAAGACCTTCAACGCCATCCGCGCCGACAAGGCCGGCGTCATCACGGCCATCCTGGTCAACTCCGGCGACAGCGTTGAAGAAGACGATCCCATCATGAAGCTCGCTTAACTATGGAAATGGTTTATGATATCCTGTCCAAGCTGTACAACATGACGGCGTTCTCGGCCATCGGCGAGAATCCGCTGTTCCTCGTGATGTACCTCTTGGCCTTCGTGCTGCTCTATCTGGGCATCGTGAAGAAATACGAGCCGCTGCTGCTCGTGCCCATCGCCTTCGGCGTGCTCATTGCCAACTTCCCCGGCGGCGGCATGGGCGTGCTGCAGGCCAACTCCGAGGGCCTCGTCCCCGTCACCGTGGACGGCGTCACCGTGATGAAGAACATCTACGAGATGCCGCTCCATGAGATCGCCCACGACCTGGGCCTGATGAACTATCTCTACTACGCCCTCATCAAGAGCGGCCTCTTGCCTCCCATCATCTTCATGGGTGTGGGCGCTCTGACCGACTTCGGCCCCATGCTGCGCAACCTCAAGCTGGCCATCTTCGGCGCTGCCGCCCAGATGGGCATCTTCGCCGTCCTGCTGGTGGCTCTGCTCGTGGGCTTCACGCCTCAGGAGGCCGGTTCTCTGGGCATCATCGGCGGTGCCGACGGCCCCACGGCCATCTTCACCACCATCAAGCTGGCGCCCCACCTTCTGGGCCCCATCGCCATTGCGGCCTACAGCTACATGGCCCTGGTGCCGGTCATCATCCCTCTCGTGGTCAAGTGTCTGTGCAGCAAGAAGGAGCTGATGATCAACATGAAGGAGCAGGACAAGCTCTACCCCGACGCCACGGAGATCAAGAACATGCGCGTCCTCAAGATCATCTTCCCCATCGCCGTCACCACCATCGTGGCCATCTTCGTGCCTACGGCGGTGAGCCTGGTGGGCATGCTCATGTTCGGCAACCTGCTTAAGGAGATCGGCAACGACACCTCGCGCCTCTTCGACGCGGCCAGCAACGGCATCATGAACGCCGCCACCATCTTCCTGGGCCTTTGCGTGGGCGCCACGATGACGGTGGACGCCTTCATCAACGTGCAGACGCTGGGCATCGTCGCCGGCGGCTTCTGCGCCTTTGCTCTGTCCATTGCCAGCGGCATCTGCATGGTGAAGATCTGGAACCTCTTCGCCAAGAAGAAGATCAACCCGCTCATCGGCGCCACCGGCCTCTCGGCCGTGCCTATGGCCTCGCGTGTGTGCAACGGCATTTCCACGAAGTACGACCCCAAGAACCACGTGCTGAACTATTGCATGAGCAGCAATATCTCCGGTGTCATCGGTTCCGCTGTTGCCGCCGGTGTCCTCATCAGCTTCTTGGGCTAAACGCTTTCCGCTGGTGTGCTGGTCGGCACACACGGCGGACAATCCTTTGCTCCGGTCCCTTTGGTCCAGAGTCGATATTGAGAGAGCCACGGTGGGCATGTACCATCGTGGCTCCTCGCGTTACGCGCGTGTGATTTATGATATGAAGTATGCGCGCCGTCCGTCGCTGGCGCTCTCCACGCTTCGGGGCATTGCCGACGCACCGGCTTTCCGCGACTTCACGGCGGGCATCGACGCCGTCGTTCCCGTGCCCACCACCTGGTGGCGCCACCTCGTCCGCGGCTACAATCCCGCCGCCCTTCTGGCCGATGAAATCGCCCGTATGCTGGGCCTTCCCTCTTTCCCGAAGGCCCTAACGCGCAAGCTGGGCGCCCGTCAGTCGCGCACGGCGGGCGCGCTGCGCACGGACCTCTCGCGCCTCACGTTCGCTTTCTCGCAGCTCCCCGTGGCCGAGGGGGCCCATGTGCTTCTGGTGGACGACGTGGCCACCACAGGCACCACGCTGGCCTCCTGTGCCCTGGCGCTCCGTCGTGCCCGTCCCGACCTGCGCATCAGCGTCTTCGCCCTGGCCTGGGCGGGGAAGTGAAGTTTTGAGTGAAATAAAAAATTTGCGTGAAAAATGCTCACGCAAATTGAGCACAACGATGATTGCATTCCCTCGATGCGTCTTTTCTGCGGCCAGCTCGTCGTGGTGGTCCGCAGCGACCGCACTCCCGGCACCGTCCGTCTAAAGGTTACTGACCGCCAGCGCCGCCTCAGCCAAAGTGTCAACATCCTGACGAAGTAAGCAATAGCCCCGCCGATTGGCGGGGCTATTGGCTTTGGGCCGTTAGTTTATGAGATGACATCGCCGACGCATTCATGCCGGCGTAGCTGAAGTGGAGGGTGGCTGCATCGCATGGCAATGATCAAAAGAAGTCTTCTGTTGAATAATTTCCTTCGCTATCATCATCGCGATTACCTGACCACTTTATGTTTTTTTCATCTCCGGAAGTCATGAGCATTGAGGCGGTTCTAACCTGTATCACCAAGATTTGCGGTGCGATATAGTATTTCTTTGTCTTCATAGCTGTCTCTTCCCTTTATTTACTTGATGAATATCTTTTGGCCGTTGTGGACGTAGATGCCTCTCTCTGACGGACGCCGGCTGAGTTTCCTTCCGTCCAGCGTGTACCAGATGTCTCCGCTGTTGACATCGGAGGCCTTGGTGGCAGAAATGGCAGTGGGGTCATCTGGCAGACAGATGAGACGGGCTCCGTTGACCCTGTTGACGGTGAGATATGCACGATATGCCGGGATCTTCTTTGTACCTCTGTAAATGAAGAATCCCACCTCACCTTTCTTGTTTCGACCCAGTGTGAGGCAACCGCCTTCGATGGCATCACTCTGGTTGACGTCCAGACCGTTACGTCCGATGCCGTTGAGCAGATTCTCGGACATATTTCTTTCTGCAAATTTCCTTGCCTCAGAGGGGTAAAGCTTATACGTGCCTGAGGCTGTAGCACGGATGACGACAGGAGTCAGCATGGGCACTCGCCCACTGATTTCGCGCAGAACGAGATATTCTTCGTTCTCGCTCGTCTTGTCTTTGTCCACGATGTAGGCAGTGAGCCCGTCGGGCAGTGTGGTGTCAAATCCGATATACATGGTGGCCCAATAATTGCCCTCATTGTCACGACTGTTGGCACTGACTTCCAAGTCAAAGTAACGTTTCAGCTTGCCGGCCTCCCGATAGGCGCTCCAACAGGCGGCGTCCTTAAACTGTTCCAACAGGACGCCCCGGCCCTCACCCGTCTCGGCTTCCTGCCTCTGGTCTTCCGTCAGGTCGTTAGTGGCATCCTTCACATAGACGGTCATCAGCTCACCGTTGGCGGAAGTGATGCCGTCGGCGGCCAGTTCGGTGTAACTGTCGTGGTCGGGAGCGTCGAGATAGAGACTGGTCGCTCCGTCGATTTTATAGATGGCATTGCTATTGATGCACTCTACCCTGCCGTGAAGTGTGATGTCTCCCGTGCGTCCGCCGGGATAGCACACGAGCTGATTGCCTTCCTTCGTCATCAGCACGCCGTCGCGTGAGGCGAAACAGCCGTTGTCCGGGTCTACATAGATGTTGGTCACGGCAGAGGCGTAGAACGGATGCTCGCCGACGGTACCGACCTTCGCAGGCAGGGAGATGGCGGTCAGACCAGTACATCCCTTGAAGGCGTCGCCGCTGAGGGCCGTCACGTTTTGAGGCAACTGCAGCTCCGTTATGTTTGTCTTCTCACGGAATGATGCGCCGAAGTCGTCAACGCTGTTGAACAGGCGGAACTCAGGGAACTGGCCGATCTGAGTGGTCGCTGAAGTATAGTTCATCGCCGTGGACAGGCTGCTGTTGCTGACGGCGGCCAGTTCACTCAATGTAAGATAGCCGTTGGCATCACTGTCAAAATGGTTGACACAAAAAGTCTTTGTATTGTCGTCCGTAAAGGTGACGCCGGGCTTGCACGAGGCCGACACCGTCAAGGGTGTGATGACTTTGGCATCGTCCAGACGGCGGGTCATAAAGCACGTGCCAGCTCCCTTGGGGGCGATGATACCCATCTCGGGATATATTTCCAGATAACTGTCGGTGTTGAGCGACCACGACGCTGCGCCGGGCTCAAACTCTATCTGTGTCACCTGGCCATAGAGAGGATTGGCCGACGAACTGTAGAGCGGCAGTGAAAGCAGTCGCCCGTAGTCTGTCTCGGCAAAGGTTTTCAGCGCGGGCAGTCGCCGCGTGGCGGTGATCCACTGTTCTCCGCTGAGTGCCTCGCCGGATATCAGGGCACCGACGGTCTTGACATTCTCTGCGTTGACCTGGCTGACCGTTCCCTCCGGCACATAGAAGTCAATGGGTTCATACCCGTCATCTTCAGGTTTCAACGTGACCACGTTGTTCGACAACATCAGACAACGCACCACGTTTTGACTGGATGAAACCCGACGGCAGAGATTCCGGATGTTGCCATCAACGCCGTTGACGGCGAGAATGCAGTCTTTCACCGTCCCGTATATCTGGTAAGCAAGGGCATAGGCCCAGAAAGCGTGGTTGCTACCTGCCACGACCGAACCTTCGAAGATGCAGTTGCTGACGGTGGCGTTCGCTTCAATTTGTTCCGCCAGAAGAGCGTTGGCGTGGTCGCGGTCGTCCGCAGTGCGTCGGGTATAAGTGTTGACGAAGCCCACATTTTCTATCACGGCGCCTTCCTTAACGTGATAGAAGATGCCGCAGGCATTGGTGGCGTAGATGCCGCGCACCAGGTGCCCGCGTCCGTCGAGACGGGCGCTCCAGTTGGCGGTGAAACTGCTGTGGTCCCAGGCCCGCTTCCCTTCTTTAACCTCTCCGGTGGCGTCAAGCAGATCTTCGTTGAACCAGATGTCCTGCGTCAGGGCGTAGTAGTCACCGGCCACGTTGTCGCGGAAGGCCTTCATCAGCTGTCGGGCGTTGTGGATGAGATAGGGGGTCTCCTGCGATCCGTTGCCACCGTCGTATCCGTCGGCGAAGTTTCCGTCCCATGTCTTGCCACAGGTCACCCGCAGGAGGAACTGCTTGGAGGGGCCCTCCGCCGTCGTCACTCTCAGCATCGAGGTGCCCGGATCGCGGGGCGTTGCCGTTTGGCCTTCGATGCCAAAAAGCGCCTCATTTGAGAGCCCGTAGCTGTAGGTCTTTTCGTTGCAGGTCTTTGGAGCCAGCGAAAAGGAGTTGTCCAAATAGTGCGCCCGGTTGCTTTCGGTGAAACCGGGAGGTATCGCCGCTAGCGAGGCATAGGCCGGGAAGAGTGCGGGGGTGTACAGATCCGTCTCGTCGCCCCAATTGGTCATTGCCCTGGGGAGAACTGATTCCTCCATGTAATCTTCTTTACAGCTGGCGTTGTTGTTGCCAGCTACGCAGAGACGGGGGTAGAAACCCGCAGCATACGCCCACGTGACACCTCTGACGCTAACAGACCTGTTGTTGTAGTAAATTGCTTCATTGGTGTAAAGGACGTCTTCTTCTGCAGAGAGGGTAAGCTCATTGCCATTGCCGGTCAGCTCGCTGAACGTCTTGACGGCATTGCTGTTGCTCAACTGGCACAGACTGCGGTCGTAGTAGCAGTTTATGGGTTCTTTGCTGTTGGCCTCACCGTTGGTGCGCTGCTGTATAGGGGTTGAATAATTGGACACAGTGGAGGGCTCAACGGTGCCCAGGAAGAGTGAGTTGCAGACGCGTTCTCCCGGCGAGCGTGCTGCTATGCCGCCGCAATAGGTGGCATCGGCTCCGTACAGATGTCCGCTGAACACGCAGTTGTGAATTTGTCCCGGGAGTTCTTTCTCGCCGACGGAGTTGCTCTCGTTCTTGCCCACAATGCCACCCACGTTGTATCCTCCTGTGGCTGTGACGGTGCTGACGCAGGCTATGATATTGCCCTTATTGCGACCGCAGATGCCGGCTGCCGTGCCGTCGGTGTTGACCGTAACGGATCCCGAAGAGGCACAGGCCTCGATATTGCCTCCGCTGGTGCCGCAGATGCCGCCCGCGTGGAAATAGTCGATTGTCGTCCTGTTGACCGTGATGTTGACGTCGGCGGTGCAGTCGAAGACGAAGGACTCTTTAGCGTGTCCGAATCTTGCAATGTCGATTGGATAGGGACTGACGCACCCCACGATGCCGCCCACGTCGAAGGCGCCGTTCAGGTAGGTCGTGAATTCCGTGTGGCAACGGTAGATGCAGACGGGGTTTTGCGCTAAGCCCACCAGTCCACCCAGACTGCTGCAGTCTGCCTGCTGACTCACCGTGCCCCGCATCTCGCCTCTCACGTTGCATCCGTAGATGGCACCGTAGAGAGCTTTGCTGTAGTTGTAGCTGAGATGACCGCAAAGCAGGCCAATATTCAATTGATAACTGTTGTTGTTGTCCGTCTGGCCAATCGTCACGGACGCTCCGGTCATCTTGAGGTTGCGTATGGCGCCCGTACACTTGCCGAACAGACCGTAGTTATAACCATGCCACTCCGGGCTGTTGACGACATGCATCTGCATGTTGGCTATAGTGTGGTTGTTGCCGTCGAAATAGCCCTCAAACGGCGTGTCGTCCACCCCGATGGGAATCCACGTGCAGGAGAGGCCGATGAGATTCATATCTCTCTCCAAACGGAAATATTTGCCGTAAAAGCTGTTGTGGTTCACATTGACGTGGTAGGCCACTGCGGCAAGATCTCTTTCCGAATTGATCCGATACGGATCGGCCGAAGTGCCTTCTCCCGAGAGAGGCCATTCGCTTTGTCCCGCCTGCTGAACACTTTCGTAAAAACTCGTTTCCCAATCGGTGTAGTTGATATAAAGACTGTATTTCACCGTCGCGCTTGCCGCTGCACAGATGCAGGCCGCCAACGCCATGCAAAGCATCCTTTTCATGTCTGTCATGCTTTTTATTTTGTTTCTTTATCGAATGTAAACTTGAATGCCTCGCGTCCCGTGCTGAGCAGGTAGATGCCGTTCCTCTTTATCGGCACGAAGATGACGGAGGAGGGATTGCTGTGCAGGTAGTAGGGAACGCCGTTCACCTCGAAGATGCGCACATAGTCACCCTGCTCCAGTCCGCTGATGCGCACGCCGCCCTCCTCGCAGGTGACCGTGACGCGATGCTGCGTCAGATTGGGGGCCACCACAGGCAGTCCGGTGATGTCGTCCAGTTCCGAGGGCAGCAGCGTCAGCATGCGCAGATTGTCGCGCCATGAGAGGTTTTCCACCGTTGCGTCCATCGGGTTGTCGTCGACCTCAGTCAGCGTTTCGCTGATGCGATCGTTGTATATGCGGGCGCGGAGATAGGTCTCCGTCTCTTCCGAGAGGTTCTCCACCGTCAGTTCGACGTAAGCCTTACGCTCGTCGCCAATCAACTCGAAGTCCTCTCTCCTGAGCACCACCTCGGCCGAGTTGACGATGGGCACATCGGCAATGTTGTCGGGATAGAGTCCCACCCGCACGCTGTGGTTCGGATTCAGTCCGCCTTCTGTCAGGTCGGTCAGCTCGACGTAAACAGTGTTCTTTGCTCCCTTCACCTCATGCCCCAACATTTCGCATCGCACATCAGCAAAGTCCACCACCATTTCCTTCTGTTCGTATTCGGCCGCCTTGGTGCGACATTGGGCAATTCTGTTTTGCCTTGCGCCCTGCTCCATATCCCAGCCGTCCTGGAACTGTGCCTTCACGTCTCTTGCCTTCAGGAATCCGTCGAAATCCTCCGGCAGCTCGTAGTCCACGGTCAGCGTCTGCACGGAGTAGGGACCGATGAAGATGTCCTGGAACGAGAATTCCTGACTGTTGATGTAGCCCGACACGCCCGTGATGGGTGTGGCGCCCGAGTTGTAGATGTTCACGCTGACAGGCAGCGTCCCGGTGTTGCTCCTCATGCCCATTTGCGGATAGCTGACGGTGTAGTTGAAGTCGTCATAGAATTCTTCCGTGTTGCGCATGAGCCACGATTCTTTGTTGTAGGGGTCGGCCAGAGTGTACAGCGCCGTCACCTCCTGATTGTTCAGGAACACGGTGTAGTGGGTCATCTCCAGCGTGTCGAGCGTGCAGCCCAGGGTGACGTAAGGCGTGGCCTGCAGATTCTCATTCAAGAAGAGGCGTGAACAGTTCAACATGGTGAGTTGCTTCTGCGTGGCGATTCTCTTGTCTCCCATGCGGATGCAGTTGTCGTCCTTCTTCCACACCACGGCAAAGTCGTCCGGGCTGCTCAGGTCGTGGTCGCTCACCAGCGTAACGCTCTGCGGGTTGTGGTGCGCGATGTCCAGATCCACGCCGTAGTTCTGATACTCGCCGCGCATATTGATTTCCTTCACGTATATGTCGTTGCTCATCGAATCGGCCGGATGCAGCACGCCGACGAAGGCGTAAGGCCCCACCATCTCGGCGGAGAAATCCTTGACATCACGCTGCTCGGTGATGACGGGCTGCAGCGCTCCGTTCACGGGTTTGCACACGTATTTCAGCTGCAGGTCTTCCCGCCCCTTGGGCATCATGTGTACCATGGCCAGCACGGTGTCGTTGCGCATGAGCAATTCATACTTGTTCACCACGTCATCCAACGTCAGCGGCATGATGCTCTGCGGCTCTCCCCATTTCTCGCCGTCGTACACGGACAGCACGAGGTCGCCCACGAAGCCTCTCACGCCCAAGTTTCTCAGCGAATCCACCTGGGGCAAGACATATTGTCCGCGCATCCACAAACAGGCCGCCGCATCCGAGGAGCAGGAAATGCCGTTGTCGGTGTCCACGTTCATGGCCATCACGGGACATTTGTCCACCAGCGTCTCGTCGTAGGCTATCGTCTTCCGCTGCCACTGTCCGCCGGCCGTCCTGTGGCTGGCACAGATGCTGTTGTATCGTGACAGTTCCGTGTCCTTCGCCAGCAGATCTTCCGCCGCCATGTCTTCCGCCGTGATGTCGCGCGTCATTTCCTCATACACCACCAGTTCGTTGTCGCCCACTTTGTCGGCGTGCGGACGGTCGATGCGGTGTCCGTTGTTGGGCAGCGGCGTGCCGTCGCCCGTCTTCATGGTGGTGCTTTCGGCGCTGCCCGGCTCAGGCAGGCGGAATTCCATCAGGCGGTCGTCGTTGAGATTGTCGCCGCTCTGCTGGTGGCTCAACAGCATGCGGTCCCCACCCAGGAAGAAGGGTGCCGCTCTGTAGCCAACGCCTTCAAGCAGCGTCTCGGCCAGGGCATATTCCTCTCCCTCTTCCTCTTCGGACGCCGCTACGCGGTTTTGTTTCGGTTGCGGCTTGTAGTTGGGGTATGAGGGTATCATGGGATTGAATGGGGAGTCGGGCCATAACCAGTATCTGCCCCAGTTCCCTGTCCAACGCCCCCTTAGGCGAAAACCGAATATCGACTGTACGTCCGCATAGAACTCGAATGCCCCCATCAGCAGGAACGTGGATCCGCTTGCCTCCTTAAATCGCGACTCAAACGGCCACACCCAGCCCCTCTTATAAGAGCCTTTCGCACCGATGCGTCCGCCCACGGAAATCCTGAGTCCCCGCGCGAGCGAGGTGGTTGTCTCGTCTTCTATTTCTTCGGGATCTGCCGGGCCGAAGTTGGTTTTGGCCATGATGCCGGCGCCCATCTTCAGCGTGCCTTCCAATGAGATATAGAAGCCGAACGATCGGTCGTAGATGACGTTGTCCTTAACGTAGTTGTAAGTCTTGAAGCCCAGTCCGACCTCTCCGTAGAGCGCGCCGTTGGCGTGGAATATGAGCGCTATGGGGAATTTCGTGTCTTTGAAAAGATCCTTGAGGTTCTTGCTGTATGACATGAACACGCCGTACCCGGCCGACCCTTCGAGGGCTTTCAGGTAGATGGGCGACTTTTCGTTATTCTTACTGAGATTCAATCCGAAACCGGCATGAATGGTGACGTATGGCCCGTAGCCCAATTTATTGGACTCCACCTTGAAGATGTCGTCCATCTCGCTCATAAACCATGCATTGCGCTCTTTGATGGCGTCTGTAGCCGGGTTGGTGCCGCCGAGCAGATCCCTCCCCCAGCCGCCTTTCTCGGTTTTCTTTGTCTCGAAGCGGCTGGGCTGCATCACCTCCTTCTGCCTGTCGCGCATTCTCTGGCCCAACGTCGGGCGTTCCTCTTCGCCTTCTCCTGTCGTCTTGCTTCTCCAGGCGTTCGACATGGTGATATCCAATTCGAATAGGAGCTTGAAGGGGTCGAAATACGGTATGATGGAAAAGCTGAATCCGGGGCAGTTTTTGGCATTCCAGTTAATCTGACACAAACTGCCCAAAAAGTCTATGCTGATATCCCCGCCGCCCTGCGGCTCGTCTTTGATATAGCTGAACTTCTCGGCCTCCTTGGCGGCCTGTTGCTTCTTTTCCTCCGTATCTATTTCCTTGCGCATGATATAGGGCATGGAGGTGAACACCCTGTCGCCGATCTTCAGTCGCAACTTGTATTCCTTGTCCTTCTGCGGCACCTGCCCCACCAGGCTGTAGCGCTGCTGGAAGTAGCTGCGCTGGAAATTGGGGAACTCGTTGCCGTCGAGCAGCGTGTGGCTGGTGCGTTGCAGCTTCACGGAGCCCGTGCCGTCTTTCTCATAGAGATAGAGATCGGCAGTGCCGGCACCACCACTGCCAACGCTCTTGGCCATCGAATAGGTGATTCCTATTTCGGCATATTTATCCACGGGCGTCTTCGAGGGGTGGAGGCGCTTGTTCTTTTGTCCGCCGTCCTCAAAGTAGAGGTATGTCTTCGACGAGGAGGACTGTGAAAGGTCGCACGAGTCCTTTCCGAACCAGTTGTATGTGGTGCCGGACTCGGTGTACGTCCTGCTCATATCCTTCAGGATATACATCATTTGCCGTGACACATCCGGCCCCTGCGCCGTCATCGTGCCGCTTATGAGGCGTATCACTCCCGAGGTGTGCTTGCTGTTCAGCACCTTTGTCTTGGGGTCCACGGCACCGGCGTATTTATACACAGCGGGATAATATCCCGTGGCGATCACTTCGATGTAGGCGGGATTGCCGTAGGTCAGAATCTTGTGTATTCCGTTTTTCTTGTTGTAGCCCACGTATTTCATGTGGCCGTGACTGACATATTTGCCGTTGGCGTCCACCTGTGCCACGTTGAATGTGAAACCTTTGGCCAACTTCGTACCGGCATCCACGTCGGCCTTGATGGGGGCACCTTTGGCGTCGAGCACCTGCAGATAGAGCGTGTCGTAGCGCTCAAAGAGGCCCGAGCCCAGCATGTTGAAGATTGTCAGCTCGCGGTTCTCGTGCTTGTCCAGCGTGAAGTTGGTGCCTATCCACAGTCTGTTCAGGCGGTCGTTCAGATTGGCGCCCCACACCAGTCGCCTCTGGTCCAGCGGCAAACGGTTTCCTTCGCTCACCATGCAGAGACTGCTGATAGCGGAGTCGGGCGCCACGTAGAAGCTCTGGAAACTGCTGCCCGAGAGGTTCAGGCGCTGCACGCCGCCCAGCTGTTCGCCGGCGCCCTTCAGCTGGTATTCCAATTGGTAGGTGAGTCCTGTGCGCTGTCGCTTCGAATCGAGTTTGAAGAGCAGCAATCCTTCATTGTCCCAGTCATACACGTAGTAGGTGAAGCGCAGCGTGTCGCCATCACTGCATCCCTTACGGCATACACTGATATAGAGCGAGTCATTGTTGCTCTGTGTGTTGACGAAGAAGTAGCTCGACACGTCCTTCACCACCGTGCGCTGCCCTATTCTCACCCTTGCCTCGTATTCGCCCGTGCGTCCGCTGCCGTCATTGATACGGAAGCAGAGCAGGTTGTCGTCGCGCATCTTCCAAAACAGGCGTTGGTCTGCCCGTGTTTTCATCCTTTTCTCTTTGAACATCGCCACGACGCTGTTCACATCGACCAGGTTGCCCGATACGGAGCTGCCGGAGATTTTTTTCCACTTGAGGTTGGTGTCCTCCTTGATTCTGCTCACTCTTGCCACGTCACCCACATTGTTGGCGAAATACAGGTCGAAATCCTGTGCCGCAAGCCCTGCGGAAAAGATAACCTGAAATAAGATGACAAGCAGTTTTTTCATGGGAAATGACTTTTTGTATGCTTGATTTACTCCTAATGAAAGGCAAAAATATGAAAAAAAAATAATTTTTCAGGTTTTGAGTCTAAAAAAAATCGTAAAACGAAAAAAAACAAAGTGTGCAACGGCGATATCCTGACGAAGTAAGATAAAGATAACCTCAGGCATACCTTTCGCACGACCTAATGACCCCCTAAACATACTCCAGGCAAGCCTTTGGCAAGCCCAAAGTGCTTGCTAGGGTTTGCTTAGGGTATGCCTAGGGTATGCCTAGGGCTTGCCTAGGGCTTGCCTGGGGTATGCTTCGGAGGCATTTCTTCACTCTGCGTAGGCCTGCTCATGGACGCCTTTGACGGCGCGGCCGGAGGGGTCGTTCTGCCCACGGAAGGCGGCGTCCCACTCGAGGGCGACAGAGGTGGAGCAGGCAACGCTGGCCTCCTGGTTCACACTGCGTGCGGCAGAGTCGCTGGGGAAGTGCTCGGCGAAGATGCTGCGGTAGAAATACTCCTCCTTGTTGAGCGGCGGGTTGATGGGGAAACGCTCCGCGGCATGCGCCATCTCCTCGTCGCTGACAGCCTCGGCGGTCATCGCCTTCAGGGCGTCAATCCACGAATAGCCCACCCCGTCGCTGAACTGCTCCTTCTGCCGCCAGGCCACCGCCTCGGGCAGGAGGTCGGCGAAAGCCTCGCGGACTATCTTCTTCTCAATGACCTTGCCGGGACACATCTTGGCCTCGGGGTTCAGACGCATCGCCACGTCGAGGAAGGCCTTGTCGAGGAAAGGCACACGACCCTCGACGCCCCAGGCGGCCAGGCTCTTGTTGGCACGGAGACAGTCGTAGAAGTGGAGCTTGGAGAGCTTGCGCACCGTCTCCTCGTGGAAGGCCCGGGCATCGGGCGCCTTGTGGAAATAGAGATAGCCTCCGAAGATCTCGTCGGCGCCCTCTCCGGAGAGCACCATCTTGATCCCCATCGACTTGATCACGCGGGCCAGCAGGTACATCGGCGTGGAAGCCCGGACGGTCGTGACGTCGTAGGTCTCCGTGAAGTAGATCACGTCCCGAATCGCGTCCAGACCCTCCTGGATGGTATAGTTAATCTCATGATGGACAGTGCCGATGTGTTCTGCGACCAGCCGTGCCTTCTCCAGATCCGGGGCGCCCTTCAGTCCGACGGCGAAGGAGTGCAGACGCGGCCACCAGGCCCGCGTCCGCGAATCGTCTTCGATGCGCATCGCGCTGTATTTCTCGGCGATGGCCGAAATCACGGAGGAATCCAGTCCTCCGGAGAGCAGCACGCCGTAGGGAACGTCGGACATCAGCTGGCGCTTGACCGCCGCCTCCAGCGCGGCGCGGAGCTCCGCCGGGTCGGCGGGGTTGTCCCTGACGGCATCATAATCCTTCCAGTCGCGCGTGTACCAGCGCTTCATCCCGGGCTCGCGGCTCCACCAGCAGTGACCCGGCAGGAAAGGTTCGAAGCGTTCGCATCGCCCTTCCAGTGCCTTCAGCTCGGACGCCACGTAAATCTTGCCGTCGGGATCATAGCCGATGTACAGGGGAATCACGCCGATGGGGTCCCGGGCGATCAGGAAAGCGTCCCGCTCCACATCGTAGAGCGCGAAGGCGAAGATGCCGCTGAGCTCCTCCAGGAAGTCCGGTCCTTTGTCGCGGTACAGCGCGAGGATGACCTCGCAGTCGCTGCCCGTCCGGAAATCATACTTTCCGGCGTAGCGGCGGCGGATCTCCTGGTGGTTGTATATCTCGCCGTTGACGGCCAGCACCTGCTTTCCGTCCGGGGAGATGAGCGGCTGTCCGCCCGACTCCGGGTCCACGATGCTGAGGCGCTCGTGACACAGCAAGGCGCTCCCGCCGCACCAGATGCCGCTCCAGTCCGGCCCGCGGTGCCGGAGCTTGCGGCTCATCTCCAGGGCTTTCCGGCGCAGTGCGTCAGACTGCTCCTGCACATTGAAAATACCGACAATTCCACACATTTTCTTGTAGTTTAAGATCCCGGGACAAGCCCGGGATGACTCTGATTACATTAAATACCCAAGGTGAAACCAAACACCAGATATACTTTTGAAGCGTAAGGATTCGCAGCCAGCTGCGCGAACACGGGGATCGAGAAACTGTCCGTGACCCGGATGTCCTTCGCCGCCGTCAGCATCAGGTTGGTGACGGCAAAACGTTCCGTGCCATAAAAGTCCGTCGCGAACGGGACTGCGCCGGCCGTAGCCGTCCAGTCCACACCGCCGAGACTGAAAGGGAAGTTCAGTTCGAAGTAACTGCTGAAAGCCTGCTTCCCGTCCGGAGCGAAATCATTGCCGGCGAAATTGGTGGACCACAGGATCGAGGCAAAACCGAAGTCATAGCCGACGGTGGCCTCGAAGACGTGGTTCGTGACGCCGGAACCATACTGGAAATAGCTGCACATCGGTGAAGGTCCCGCATCGAACCAATAATCCGTCACACTGATGCTGAATCCACCTATCGTATAGCCGAGGATCAAGTCCACTTCTTTCGTATCGGACGGCGTGGACAGTCCCACGGATCCCCAGGCCTCCAGGCTCAGGCCCTTGTAGCTGATTTCCAGGGACGGCTGCAGCGACACATCGCCCAGATGCATACCACGCCAGACATAATCGTTCACGAGATCCATGCTGATGCCGGTCTCCACTTTATCC
>JAEEGH010005863.1_pt1 | contig 30522 bp, 25 predicted proteins | sample 9134181 | NCBI WGS metagenome assembly JAEEGH01 (sample SAMN16246544, study PRJNA631951) | gut metagenome | biome: gut microbiome; feature: rumen; material: DP-attached | host: Bos | place: Iran: Karaj | collected 2018-10
ACGATTGACTATATACCTATAAAAGGTACCGACTGGATGCTTACCTATCTGATCAGGGAAAGTGTAATCAGCGAGAGAATCAATACTATCTCAAACGGCATCATCAAGCGTAGCATAATCCAATCGACGCTGGCGATTTTGGTGCTGGCCTTCATGTTTTCCTTCATCATAAGCCAGATAAGAAAAAACTCGAAACTCGAACTGGAAAAAGAGATGTCTGACGCAGAGAACCGGATCAAGCAGCAGAATATGGAGCAGCGGCTTGCCCTGCAGCAGCAACTGCTGGATCAGCAAGCTCAACAGGAGGAACAGTCACGGATGATCACAGCGCTGTCCTCAGATTTCCGCAGTGTCTATTACATAGAGTTGGACAGGAATGCTGGTGTATGCTATCACGCCCGATCCGATATGCACAGCTTCCGTTCAGGAGAGCATTTCAACTACCTCGAAGCCTTCACTGCTTATTGCGATCAATATGTTCTGCCGGAATATCGGGAGGAATTCATGAGGTTTATCCAGCCTGAAGCCATAAGGGAAGGATTAAAATCGCAACAGGTTGTTTCCTACCGTTATATGATCAACGTAAACGATAATGTTTCCTATGAGGCTTTACGATTTGCCGGTGTACGTCATCCGGAAGATCGCGAGGATCATATTGTACACAGCATCAGTGCCGGCTTCACAGATGTTGATGCAGAAACACGTGCGGAAATAGCTGAACAGCATATGCTCAATGATGCTTTGGCGGCAGCGGAAGCTGCCAACAAGGCAAAGACAGCCTTCCTCTCCAATATGAGCCATGAAATACGCACACCGATGAACGCCATCATAGGTCTGAACAGCATCGCCATGAATGATCCTACAGCGTCAGATAAGGTGAAGGAATATTTGAAAAAAAGCGGTGCCTCCGCCCAGCACCTGCTGGAAATCATAAATGACATTCTTGATATGTCCAGAATCGAATCCGGCAGGATGATCATTAAGAACGAGGAATTTTCATTCTCCAAATGTCTGGAACAGGTCAATACCATGATCAGCGGGCAATGCAGGGATAAGGGACTGCATTACGCCTGCCGCACCATCGGGAAGATCGATGACTATTACGTTGGCGATGAGATGAAAATCAAACAGATCATGATCAACATTCTGGGAAATGCGGTCAAGTTTACGCCTGAAGGCGGTACCGTAACTTTCCTGATTGAAGAGGGACATCGGTTTGATAAAAAAGCCACTTTGAAACTAACTATCAGTGATACAGGCATCGGCATGAGTAAGGAATATCTGCCACGAATGTTTGATGCTTTCAGCCAGGAGGATTCCTCATCCACAAATAAGTACGGAAGCACCGGTCTTGGTATGCCGATTACCAAGCGTATTATTGATCTGATGAACGGAACCATTGAGGTTGAAAGCCAAAAGGGCGTCGGCACGACGTTTACCGTGTCTGTTACGCTTGGCGAGTCAGATCACAAGGACGTGGGCATCGAAACCGGTGAAGAGAATCTTCATGAGATGAATGTACTTGTAATCGACGATGATCCGATTGCATTGGAACACGCACAGATCATCCTCGGTCAGGTCGGAATAAGCTGTGACGTGGCTGAATCTGGCGAAAAAGGCATTGAGATGGTAAAACTGCACCACGCGCGGAACATTGACTATGATCTTCTTATTATAGACTGGAAAATGCCTGGTATGGATGGCGTGGAAACAACCCGGAAAATCCGCTCCGTTGTGGGACATGATACACCAATCATCATCCTGACATCGTACAATTGGGATGAGGTGGCCGATGAAGCGATAAATGCCGGTGTGGATACCTTTGTAGCAAAACCGCTCTTTGCCGGCAATGTGCTGGATCAGTTCATGGAGGCTTTCAGGAAGAAAAATGCATCGCCTCTCAACAACCGTGCCGATCTTAAGGGCCGCCGCATACTGCTAGCAGAGGATCTGGTTGTGAATATAGAAATTATGGCTATGATTCTGAGTATGCGAGAAATTGAAGTCGATACCGCCGAGAACGGGAAAATTGCCGTAGATAAATTCGCGCAGCATCCGGCAGGATACTACGATGCCATCCTTATGGACATGCGTATGCCGGAGATGGATGGACTGGAAGCCACAAGAATAATCAGGGCTATGGATCGCGATGATGCAAAGCAAATCCCGATCATAGCTCTGACAGCCAATGCTTTTGACGAAGATGTGCAGCGCAGCATGCAGGCTGGTTTGAATGCACACCTATCCAAACCTGTGGATCCAACTGCTCTTTTCGATACCCTTGAGAAACTAATAAAGAATTGAAGGAGTTAGATCATCGGTTCCCAGATTGAACATCAGTGCATCGGAACCATAGCGACTCTTCACTTTAACAGGCATGCAAATGCCTATAATACCGTAAGAGTTGTAGATTGACTGACATCATGGATGCATTGAGGCAAAAACTTTATTTCTACTCTCAGGGAACGACGTTCCTAAACATTAGAGAGGAAAGAAAGAGATAGATAGAAACAAAAAACAGGCATAAGTCTAACGAAAAAATTCTGAAGAGAAAATTCAGCACCAAACTATTTCCTCAGAAAACCACCAACTAATCAAAGTTGTTTTTCCATATACGCAAACTGAAGTTCAGGACTGATCGTTCTAGTTTCAAAAATTCTATATCCGGCACTCTCATAAAGCCGGATATTGTTTACACTTCTGGTACTAGTAAACAGAACACAGCGTTTACCGGCAAATTCAGCTTCGATGGCTGAAAGAAGCACTCTTCCATATCCGCGACGACGGAACTGCGGATGTACCATAAGTTTTCCGATCTGCACCGCACCGTCCTTTTCAACGGCCCGAACTGATCCGACAATAGCATCGTTTTCAAAGATAAGTTTAAGGAACACGCCTTTGCGAAATTCCTCTTCAACCTCGGACAGTTTCTGTTTGAGGGGAGGAATATCCCAGTTACCGAGCAGTTCTGCCTCGGACCGGTAGGCAAGATACTGCAGTTCAAGAATCGCAGGCAAATCCTCTGCTTCAGCATGACAAATCATCAACGGTTCCCCTTAACCTTAATACACCGCTTCCGTTGCTGCGGCATTACAGACAAAACAGAGTCTGACAGATTGTAAAAAAACAAAAACTGCAACAGAAATAAATCTTTGCAGGAAAAGAAAACACGCATGAACCTTCTGTTTTGAGAAGATTAGAAACAACAGAATTTCGCACGTCAACCGGGAAACCTGCTGAAGATCCGAATTTATCTCCAGCAGGCGTTAGTTGTCCTGCTTCTGTCTTCTGCTAATCAATTCTGATATCATCAGCCGAACCGTCATATTTGTCGCTGTTGCCGGCAGCATTAACAAAATCAAGTTCGTCGTCATTCATCGGAATCAGTTCGTCAAAATCACTTCTGCCCTCTTTTGCCTGAAGTTCATTGAAATCCGGCATAGGCGGTGCTTTAAAGTTGAAAGCCTTTTTCATAAGAATATCAACAAAATCTTTTTTGAACTCATCTCTGTCTGACATGATCTACCTCCAGTGTACAATTTCGTAACTCTTCACTTTGTAAACGATCCGCCGTGAAAAAGGTTACATCATTTTAACAAATTTTTTACTATGCCCGAAATATTTAGAAAATGAACACAGCCGGAGCATGAAACAACAATGGGAAACTGGCAAAACACAGACTTTTGTCATATAATTTCGGGCATATCAACGGGATAAATAAAAATTAAAAATATGAATGATACAATCAATTTCACTATCTATTTCGTAAGACACGGAAAAGTTACCGGAGAACCGTCCATATACGGTTCAACCGACGTTGACATCGAACCGATCAATGAAGTTCCGGTAAAGGAATTCATTGAAAAGTACAAGATCGACAGTCATTTCAAAATAGTGTCATCCCCGCTGCTAAGGTGCAGAAAAACCACAGCAGTTTTCAACAGGTTTATAAACTACACAGGTGAAATCGAATATATTTCTGAATTAAAAGAACTTCATTTCGGCGAGCTTGACGGACTTCCTTTCAGCAAATACACCACAGAACAGAGGGAACTGCTTGAAAAGATCGCAAGACACCCTTCTCGCGCTAGGATCCGCGAAGCAGAAACGCTACGCGAATTCCACAAAAGAGTAAAAGGTGTACTTAAGAAACTGATGGATCGCCACGAAGATTTGGTGGTTTTCAGTCATAACGGGGTAATCAAGACCATTTTTGCAGAACTGATGAAATACGGTCTGAACAAGGATCAGCTCTGGATGAATCTTGAATTCAACTACCTTGCAGTACTGAAGCTTGACGCAGTCTACGACACTCTAAGCAGAACTGTTGACTACAAGATTTCACTTCTGCCTTCAGTAGCATAGTTCTTTACTCCTGAAAGATCAGCAATATCGCAATACGGACAGTTCCATGGGACCGGCCGCGGTTTTCCTTGTCCAAAATCTACTATAAAACAATCACATAAGCAGTCAATCTCAACCTTTATTAAAAAACCTAGACAAAACTCTCATTATTGTTACTTAAGAATCTCTATAATACCCTTTGTTATATAATATGAATTGATCTGTTTATGCTATGGAAGGCGATAATCAATGAAATTTAAAAAATATATAGTTGCAGCTGCCATCGTTGTTGCGGCAGCGGTAGTAACAGTTGAAGCAGCTCAGGTTTACAGCTGGGTTGACGAAAAGGGTGTTACCCACTACTCTCAGCAGCCTCCGCGTGAAAATAACAATACACAGTTTTCAATGATTGATACTGTATTTTCTCCATCGGAGCTTAAAACTATTCAGGAAATCAAAGAGCAGAAAAAGAGAATTGCAGAACAGAAGGCAAAACAGAAGGATCAGGAAGTTATTCGAGGATGCCAGGATCTGCATAACGAAAAGATCCGCTACTACAGACGTAAAATCGAAGATACATACATAGCAAACCTCAACAAGTGCGATCTGTCAGTACAGAATCTGCGTCCTTCCCAGGCAAGGGCAAAGAAGGAAAAGTGCTATGCTGATGCTCTGAAGGCAAAGATGATTGATGTAAATCAGCTGCCGACAGAGGACGATTGCGTACAAAAATAGAACATATAGGATTAAACAGAGCGACTAGACAGTCCGTAGTTACTACTGACTGTCTGTTTTTATTGGTAGTATCACCAAACACCGAAAATTAACGACTTACGGTGTTTATTTTTCGGTAAAGAACTTCAGCACAGTTTCAGCAACATAATCCTGGTTGAGTTTTTCCTGCTCCAGCCGGTTGACCGAATGATCAAGAGAAGAAAGTAGCCGGACAGCATCCTTTTCGTCAGCAGTAAGCAGACTCATTTCTGCCGGTTCAACCGTTTCCCCGCTGTCATCCATGCACATTCTTTCGAGATGCTTTTCAATCGTGCCAGGATCCATCATCAGCGAAGGGATCTGAAAATCGGCTTTATGTCTGAACTGCGCCAGTATTTTAAAACCTGACTGATCAAGATCTCCCCAGTAGGCAACCTTTCGTTTTGTGCAAATCCAGTCATTGTCCGCCCAGGATACATTTTTACCGCCGCCGAAAACCGCTACGGTATCCGGGATTTCCGGCAGCATATAACCGGACTCCTTGTTTTCCACCACCAGCAGATTGCTTCCCACCGGGGCATGTTTTTTCAGTTCAGCGGCAGGAACCATGCAGATCCGGTATCTGCCGGTAACAGCAGGATCCCCGACCAGTTTCGGATCTAGAATCACCACTGAAACAAAACCGTCCGGATGAGGTTCAACTCCGAGAAAATTCTCAATTTTCCTGCGGACAGTTATTCCCTGAACTTCTGCAGCTACATCAAGTACACCGGTAATGCAGAGAATATCATAAATAAGTTTGTCATGGTTTTCGATATATTTGGTATCTATGTTGATCAGAGGAAGTGAACGCAGATACAGTTCCCTGCCCATTCCTGCCCGAAGCTGCGGCAGCAGGATCAGAAGATCACTGAACTCTCTGTCGCTGAGAGAATATTCTATCCCGTGGCCGGTGGTTCCCACCAGCTGTGCAAGCAGCGCATAGAAGACTGCCGGATCTGCAACCCCGGCTACCCGGGCAAGCTGCTCTACCCTCTTAACCGCAAGATCAATAAAGCGGTTCTGATGTGCATCAAGCAGTTTACGCAAATCGCCGAAACAGCTGATTTCAAGAGCTTCAGGAACCGTATCACAGCCGTCAAGACGCCAGTTGCGCGAACAGGATCTGATCATTTCCTGATGAGGAAATTTCTTCCAGGCCAGTTGAAAATCCGTATATCCGGTTATAAAACTTTTATTTCTGAGTCCTTCGTGAACATCGGAGGATTTAGGAAGATTGAGTTTGAACACCAGTGGATATTTTCTTTCACCTCTGAGATGTTCACGCAGATGACGCAGATCTGCAAACTCCTTTTCGCGGACAGCAGTAATTATATCCGAGGGATGAAGCAGTTCTTTCTTTACCGGCATTATTCGGACCTCCTCCGCAGGAAGGAATAGAATCCTCCTATTTTAAGCGCTCTTGAATCGTGACCATGGCCGATCTGCGAGGTTTTGACCACCGGAACACGATCAGGAATAAAACCGCGGATCATTTCCCAGACCGGCACACCGGCAGATTCAAGTCTGGTAAAGGTTCCAAGAACCAGCCCGCTGATCTGCTCAAAAACCCCAAGCATTTTCAGCTGGGCAATTGCAGTAATCAACTGCGGCTGCATAGCGCCGAGGGATTCAAGAAAAAGGATCCTGCCGGTAAAATCAGGCCAGCAGGTCGTTCCGGCCAGTTTAAGCAGGCATCTTATGTTACCGCCCATAAGTTCACCGCAGAAATCACTGCCATGCAGAAACTGATAATCAAAATCAAACAGAGCATCAGAGCCTGAAATGAACGTTCTTAGAAACCGGTCAGTCTGCTCATCACCGTAAACCGGATCAACCAGATTTCTGATCTGGTAAAGGATCCCGGTTCTGCCGGTCTGCACGCTGATTGCATTAACCAGCGTGGTAAGATCACTGTAACCTGCGAAGGGCTTACTGCTGGCACGGATAACGGAAAAATCCAGATACGGCAGCACCGAGTTGGCAAGATCTCCGCCGGATATATCAAAAATCATGCCGATCCGGGGATCTTTGTACATCTCAATGAGCTTTTGCGCCTTGGCACAGGCGGCTTCACTGCTGAAAGGTTCGATATCACTTCCGGGATAATCAGCTCTGAAAACCTTCAGACCGGCTGACTTCAGATGCTCCGTCAGCCGGTCCACCGTTGCAAGAGCATCCTTCCCGCAGGGATCTGAACATCCGATCAGTCCGACCCCGCTACTGCTGTTCATCAACCCTGATTCCCAGTTCTTCGAGTTCCCTGCTGCGTGCAGCATTAAGCTGTTCATCATATTCCTCCCAGGTCAGTTCACTGGCCATACTGTTGTGGCTTGAAACATCACGGGTCATAATTATAAGTGAACGGGCATAGTCGCGGGCAACATCGATATTCTTGAACGGAGTTATCAGGTTGACATGAAGTTTGAGTTCCTTGAATATGCGCAGAACCCTGATACTTACCGCATCAGAAGTATTGGAAAATGCTTCATCGAGGAACACGGTACTGTAGGACGGAACCGATTCATCAGCCGGAGTAAGAACGTAGGCCAGGGCAGCAGCAACCACGGAGCCTGCGAACGCCTCCTTTTCACCACCGGATTTTCCGCTGCTGGAATCAAGAACATCTCTGATTTCATTGGTTTTACGATCAAGTTCCTGGGCAACGAAGAACATACGCAGACGAGGATCCAGCAGTCGCATGTTATCCTTGGTGTTGGAATTCTTGATAGCCACATTCAGAGTATTGATTACCTTTTCAAGCGCTTCGAATCTCTTTTCATGATCATCGGACAGCAGCATTCCCATCACCTTGTCCACATCGCGTTCAAATTCTGTAATGAACGGATATTTAACCTTCTTGGCTACAATTTTAAGATAGGAGTTTTCCCTGAATTCAGCACGGGCAAGAACCTCGTTGATCATACCGATCCTTTCTTCAATCGAAGCAATTTCAGCATCAATTTTCGACTTGATACTGGCCACCGACTGGGTTACCTCGGTATTGAGTTTTTCCTTGAACTCCTCAACCAGGGCAGGAAGCCCCTCCTTCTGGATTTTATCAAGCAGATCAAGGTACCCTTCAACATTATCGCGGGTGAGATTCTCATATCCTTTCTGATCGGCCCATGCGGTATAGAATGAACTCATGGAACCTCTTTCAGATGCAAACAGGGATTTAACCTTTGCATCAAGAGAATCGATTTCAAACTTGAATGCGGTGGCGGTCTTTTCCATTTCGCGATCTTCAAAACAGGCAGAAACTGTAACATGACCTTTTTTGAAAATATTCAGAATAATTTCCTCAATTTCCCTGGAGATATTTCCATGATTGAGTTCGCGGTATTTCTTGAGTTTGCTTTCACAGTTTTCAATTCGCGTCTGAATAGTGGCAATCTGACCGACAAACAGATAAATATCCTGGTTTGCCTGGTAGACCGCCTTCTTGGATTCCTCCCATATATCCTTGAGTCTAAGGGTATCCGGGCTGGTCTGGATCAGATTCTGCTGTTCCTCCAGTGCAGCCAGTTCCTTTTCAAGAGACTGGGTGTCAATCTGGGAGAACTGCTTGAATTCGTTCAGAAGAACTATATTGGTATTCAGTTCATCGTATTCTCTCTTCTTCTGCAGCAGTTTCAGATCTTTAGACTGCAGTTCGATCAACTGGGAGGAGAGGAAATTCTGCTCTCTTTTGAGCAGATTCAGTTTGTCCTTGCTGGAGAAACCGAGGAACCAGTCGTGGCGGTCGTTGATTGAGCGCAGATCCTTCTTTTCAAAGAAACCGCCCTTGCGGTGGATCAGACCTTCAACCGTCATGGAGAATTCAGTATCATTCATCTCCTCCACACTGTCGACACAGGCCAGATCGTGCTTGAGCAGATGGTTCTGCAGCCAGTTGGTGAAAGGATGTTTCTTCCATTTGAGTTTCTGCAGATAACCGCGGTTTCCGAAAGATACGGAATAATCGGTATCAGGCTCAACCACCTGAATTCTGATATGCAGACCGGTATGGCGCTGGTTTACCCAGGTTGTGATACCGCGGTAGAAATGCTGGGAAACAAGCAGAGTCAGACGAATACCGCCGAGAGCTCTTTCAATGGCACCCTGCCAGCGGGCCTCCTCTTCCTTAACATCCATAAGTTCGGCAGCAAACACCAGTTCCGACGGATCGATATCCAAATCCTGGATAATTTCATCCCTTACACGCTGGTAATGATAGTCGACATTGGAATCGGATTTATCCTCAAGCAGTCTGATCTCCTGGGTAATATCCTTGATTTTACCGTCAAGGTTTTTAGACTCACTGACAATCTTGGCACGCTGATCAAACAGTTCACTTTCCAGTTTGTCGTAATCTTCCAGCAGCTGGGCGTATTTTTTGAAGTTTTCGGTAAAGTTCTCCTCGGAACTTCCGTCCTTGAGATTGAGCTTTCTGGTAAGATCATTATAACGGCGCAGATCATCACTCACGCGGGACAGATTGCTTTTGGTGTTGCTGATCTGGTATGAAATCTTTTCGATCGCATCACCGCCCTGTTTCAGATAGTTTTCATGGCAGAGGTTCTGGTAGTTTTCCAGTTCCGTCTTTTTATCTTCAAGCTCCTTCTTCTTCAGCGTGGCCACTTCCATCTCGCTGTTGAAATCCTTCATTTCCTTTTCATAATGCTCAATTGCATAACCGGAAACGAAACAGTCGAGCTCACTGCGCGCCTCGTCAAAAAGAGCCCTCTTTTCCACAGTGCGCTGGTATTCGATGTGGGTATCACGAAGCGGAACCAGCTCAGCCTCCTGCTTTCTGGCATCCAGCAGCTTCTGGTGGGTGGTTTTCAAATCGTCAAACTGTTTTACGGTATTCATCGCATCCTGTTTGATTTCACCGGGTTCCAGCACCAGTTTGCGGATAAGTTCGGTCAGATCGTCGATCTTCTTTAGACCGAGTGCACGTGACAGCAGCGCCGGGGCGTTACTGTTTTCGATATTGAGAAGATTCTTGTAATGGGCCTCGTATTCCTTGAAGTTATCATCACATACATAACACCGGTTGAAGGTTTTAAGATATGCCTTCAGGGAATGGGTGTCATTGTTGGAGAAATGATTCAAAGCCTCCTTCACGGAAATATCCGATTCCGAAATAACATATATTTTCTTTACATCGGAAAGCTGATTGCTGCTTCCGTTGATATAGAACACCCCCAGCAGAACCACGATGCGATCGCTGGCGGTATGTTTGTAGGTTGCCTTGAGCACGGTGGCCACAGTACCGTTACGCAGATTTTTCGCACTGGAACCGGATTCATCCTCGAAGCGTCCGTAGCTTCCGCGCATGTATGACACCAGGGAACGGTCTGATTTATCCCCCTGGGCGGCGGCCATATTGAAGCTTACACGGCCTGCGGAACACAGCAGGACCATCAGTCCGTCGATAATGGTTGATTTACCCGCACCGTTTTCACCGGTAATCAGGGTTCCGTCAGGATTAATGTTTATTGAATGAAGGCCGTTGAAGGAACCCCAGTTGTAAACGGTCAGGGTCGCCAGTTTAATCTGATCCTCGATATTCGGATCTTCAAACATATCTATCTGTTTATCTCTCATTGTTCCTGCTCCTGTTCAGCAGCTTTCATAACTTTTTCCAGTTCTTCCTCGGTGTAGCGGGTAAGCAGTTTATTATGATATTCCTCCAGCAGCTGAGTCATAAATTCTGCGTTGATTACAAAGCGGATCAGCGGAAGAACCTCCACACGGTCGCCGAAATTTCCGCTTTCCTTGCGGATCAGGCGTTTTTCCTGAAGTTTAGTCAGTGTTCCGTTGATTTTTTCAATAGTTCTGGTGGCGGAGTTTGCCACGCCGACGTACGGGATCAGAAGACTGCTGATCTGATCTACATCCAGAAAGACATTCGTTTCACCGCTGTTGTACCGTTCATGATAGTATTTGCGCAGCACCAGAATCACTATGGAATCAAACTCAGACAGGGTGCGGGAGCTGATTAAATGTGAATCATCGTCAAAATCATCCTGCTCCTCCAGAATATCATCGGTCTTCTGCTGTGCCGCCTCCTCTTCGCGGTACAGATTCTTGATATAGGCAACCCCCATCTCCTCGTTATGGGCCAGCAGGATATTGATATTTCTAAGGTATGAGGAAATCTCGTTCTGATATGAACAGAGAGTTTTGTACATATTCGGACGTTCTGCAAAAGTCAGACTGCCGTGTTTCAGAAGTTCAATAATGGTATTGCGGATCTCTGCAGAGAACTCTGAAACCTGGGGATTATTTTCCTTCTGTTCAGTACCCTGACTGTTATCAGGGGTGTTTTCACTGTAATTTTCGTTACTGATATCTGTCACTTGTTTATTCTCCTAAAGGGTTTCCCTTTCACTGTCCCGCATATTCTGGCTGTTCAATACCTGGCGCGGGATGGTAATCCTTAAAATCTTGTTAGGATTGCGGAAATCCTTCACCTCTATCTGGTCATTCTGACTCTGATCAAGTTCTGCCTTGAGTTCATTGGCTACACGAACATATGCAACCACCTCCTGCAGACCGTATAAAATTTTATTCCTGGATATAATCTCGGCAACCGTCATGGATGATGCTCTGCCCAGGGTACGTCTGATCGAATCCCTTACATCCTTGATGCGGACCGTATCAAGACTCTTGATAATATGATTGCTGATCACGGATGAATTCTGGTGCTCCTGAACTCCGGAATAGTCGGTAATCTCGTCAGGACGTTTGATACGGAAGTTTTCAATTGAGCAGACCTTGATACCGCCGCCTTCAAGTTTAATATCAAGACGCTCCCTCTGCAGATTGGAGGTGGTATCCTTAAGCATTACACCGAAACGTTCGAGTTTGGAAAGAAGTTCCGTTACCGTGCGGTTTTCCTGGAAATCGGAACTTTCCACATACATACGCAGATTTTCATCTATCCTGCTGCGGACATCCTGTACATGCTGACATTCAGACAGCAGCACCGGGATCATTTTCTTGAGAAATGAAATCTCGTTTTTATTAAGATACTGCGCGATCGGCTGGGAAAGGACAAAAGCCATCTGACTTTTGAATTTGTCAACAACTTCACTGTCGCAGAGCATCTTGAAAAAGCCCTCGTAGGCTGAGCCGTAATCGGTCTGTCGCTGTTCTGCCTCCTCCTTGAGAACCCTCTTGAGCAGATTTCCCTTGGTGGTGTTCTCCTCGATCATGCGGACACGGATCCTGCGGTCAATCTCCCTGGTTTCCTCCTCCAGTTTACGGAAATCACGCGGCAGACGGCTTGCCAGATCATAAAGAGTGCGGATGCGCTCCTTCTTCTGCGGTTCGGTTAACGGGATCTGGCGTCCCTCGCGGATCAGTCTGATTTCCTCTTCAAGTTCCTTTTTCTGCTTGATAAGTTCTGATGTTTTGGCCTTTTTATCAATACCGATCCTCACATAAAGCTGCTGAAGTTCATTTAAGAAAATCTGAAGGTGGGTTGCAGAGGTATTAACCGTACGGTTCACCAGCAGATTACAGAAATCCAGCGCCCGCTGGGATGAATCTGTCAGAGTGATACAGTTGTTGAGTTCGGTCAGCCAGCCGTTGTTAATCCACTCTCTTAGAAGATCGGAACTTTTTGAAGTAACAATGTTTTCAAAATTTTCCTTCTCCAGTTCCGGCTCAATCTGTTTGAGAAATTCAATCAGATTGGCTCTGGCGGTACCGTAGGGAACTTCAGTTTCATTGGCAAACAGATTTTTCAGGAAAGCAATAATCAGGGGAGCCCGATCAGCTCTCAGCAGTTTCCAGGTTCTGTTTGTTCCCAGTAAATCGTTTAATTTTGTATAGTCAGCTAAAAAATTCATATTCTATTAAAGCAGCACAAACCTGCAGGTAATCAAAAATCAACTTTTTTAACAGTAAAAAAAGTCCCGTACATACTAACAAAAAATGGGCAAGGATTAAAGAAATATGATATTGCACAAAGACAAACCGGTGCAGGTTCAATCCCGCACCGGTCTAAAAAACTGTCAGAATGAATGTTCCGGTTAATACTTCGCCGGATCGGCTAGCATCCGGAGGTTACAAGCGTATAAACCGGTTCAATTTTTCCATTTGCTTTTTCAGCCGACGTATATTTAAAATAGCAGCCGCCGCCCGGATGCTTGCTTACATTATAAGGAAATCCTCTTGGAACAATAACCTGTGAATCTCTATTAACTGAACCATGCGGTACAGTAGTATCATTATTAATGCGGCACTGGCAGAAATCATGCCCTTCACAGATGGTGTTTGTGGCGCTTGTGCAGGATTCCTGAACTTCCCCCTTGCCGGTATTTCTGGCAGGAACGATAATCTTTTGGTTGGTTTTTGAATTGGTAACCGGCTTGGTGTCCTTACCGCTGATATCGGAATCTATGATAAAAGCAACGGAATTACGGTCAATATAGGCATATTTGAGATAAACCCACATCTGTCCGATATTAACACAGTTATCAACGCTACAGTCCTCTGTCCAAGTTCCTCCAGCTTCTTTTTCTGAATATTTTGTATTGACACCGTGTATAACCGCCTTTCCCAATATCAAACTGTTGGCGGATTTTACCGCCCCCATCATTGCATTTAGGGTTGCAGCACGGGCATCACTTTGCAAATTAATGAATCTAGGTGCCGCTGATACAGCAAGAATGCCAAGAATAACTATGACAACAATAAGTTCAATCAGGGTGAAACCCGAGCTGATACCTCCAGTAAACCTGGTATTGCAATTTTTCATACCGTTACACCTCTCAGTTGACCGTCTATTATCTTATCGGCCGTTTTGCAGTGTTACTTAACAACAAATGACAACAAACAACCATCTATTATATAGAATTTTGAAGTAAAAACAAATCAAGCAGGCTGTTTGTTGTATATTTTTTGACAGATATCGCGATTACGGTTCTGCCTCACCTGAAAGATATTCTATTTCGGCGATTTTCCCTGCTCGCTGACTTTTTTCCAGGTCACCTGATCTCTGAGATAAACCGGCAACAGCTGTTCCGGCTCCACCGCCAGTTCCGCACTGTCAAGAGCAAGATCCAGCATGTACAGTGCATCCGGATACTGCTCGGCCTCATACCCTCCCGTAGCTGAGGAAAACTCCTTCAGCGGTTCATAGGAGGCAAACCCGCTGCCGATCAGAACTGTTCCCTGATCCTCATAATACTGTCTGAACAGATCAGCCGCCTGCTGCGGCGGTGCCACCTGCTCCTGCGTCAGCGGACGTGCAATACCGTCGCAATTTTCATATACACAGAAATAAACCTCACTCATTCTGGCGTCATTGGCAACCAGGATCCTGCGCACACCCTCCCCGACCGTACTCTGGGCCAGAGCCTGCAGATCCGACACACCTAGAGCCTTGATCCCAAGACCAAATGCAAGCCCCTGGGCAACCGCCACCCCGATCCTCACTCCGGTAAAGGAGCCGGGTCCCCTTCCGCACACGATTAAATCCAGTTCCTGACGGGACAGACCGCTTTCCGCCAGCAGTTCATCGCACAGATCCAGAATAATTTTAGTATGCGCCTGCGGGACCATCGATCTGCGGCTGAATCTGTTCTGACCTTTCATTACAGCCACTGAACATGCATCAGTGGCGGTATCCAATGCTAGAATATTCACTTGAACTCACCAATTAAATTTACTTGTTTTCAGAAGGAAAATTATTTTTTACCCGGTTCCAGAACTCTTCAACCTCCTTCAGGGTGTTTATCACTCTGAAAGGCGGAAGATTGCTGTAGGTGGTGCTGACATATGATCTGCTGGAATTCATACGATCATCGGCAATCATAACCACACCGTAGTCTGAACATGAGCGGATAAGTCTTCCCACCCCCTGTTTGAGCGACAGCAGCATCTGCGGCAGCATAACTCTGGAGAACGAGGACTTCGGTTTTTCCTCATCCGCGGCATTGCACAGAGCCCTGGTAAGAGGATCCGACAGATTAGGGAACGGCAGACGGTCTATCACCACACAGGACAGGGCCTTTCCCTTGACATCAACCCCCTCCCAGAAGGATGATGTGGCCACCACCACCGCATTCTGATCTTTCTGCATTCTCCTCATTATTTCTATTTTAGCATGCTGTCCCTGCAAGTAAATATTGCGTTTGCCCTTTACCACCTGCTCCAGCATGCCGTAGATGGCCCGCATAACCGACATATTGGTACAGAGAATAAAGAAACCGCCGTCAATAATCCGCAGCAGCGGCTTAACCTGTTCAAAGACTTTTTTTGCCCGCACACTGTCGAAATCATTACCTGAAGGAAGTCCCTGGTACGGCAGATACAGACATCCCTGACCGGCATAATTGAACGGACTGCCGTAGGCCATAAATGATGTCTGTTCAGGATCAATGCCGAGTTTCGAGGCAAAGTCAAAGAAATTACCGTTGACCATAAGGGTGGCCGAGGTGTACACAGCACGCTGAATTTTTGAAAAAACTCTTTCAACATAGGAATCTGCGAACTTCAGCTTGCTCTGCACTAGATGAAAATTGAATTCAGAGGCGGATACCCGGTCTGCTTCGAATACAGTCAGATAGTTTTTCCGGTCCTCTTTATCCAGTTCCACTTTGAATACGGCAAGATAGTTTTCAACCAGGGTACTTATTCCCTCGCAGGCACTGTGCAGCGGGTTAAAGGATCGCCGGTTCTGCTCCTGCATATCATCATCCACATACTGATTAAGAAGATTTTCCAGTTCAGTCTGCAGCTGCACCGCTTTTTTCCCGAATTCAACAAACAGTTCAGGAATCACCGGATCCTCCTCCAGATCCCGTACAACAATCTGAAGTCTGGACTCATGGACAAATTCCGGATACTGACTCTCCAAATATCCGAAAACTTTCCTGGCAAATGAATTCAATTCAATTCTGAAATTTTTTACATAGGCAGACAGCTTTCTGCACTTGTCCTCCTCCTGAGCCGTCACTTCCAAAGGCAGGGTAAGCTGTTGATCATTGATCACCTGCGGGGCTTTCTGACCGATGTAGAATTCAATCTCCTTGAGATTTTCTTCAAAAGATGAATTTGAAACAGAACTTGAGAAAGCAGCTCTGGCATAGTCCGGAACCTTGTGAGCCTCATCAAACACGACCACATCCACCGAAGGAAGGATCTCACTGTCCGGTTCATCTGATCCCTTGGCATAGGCATACATCAGCAGGCTGTGGTTGACCACGATGAGATCTGATTCTTTTGCCAGTTCTCTGGCGGTACGGAAATAGCAGTTCTTGGCATATGGACAGTTCTCACCGCCGCAGCTGCTGCCGCACCTGAATTTATTGAGATGCTGACTCCCTGCAGGACCGAACTGACTCAGATCCCCGTTCTGGTTTTCTTTCATAAAATCGTCGAGTTTTCTGCAGGTCTCGCCAAGTTCTCGCACATCGATATCACGGAAGGGGGAATATCTTTTGCTTACTGCACTTTTGATTTTGTAGAAACGATCGAGGCAGATATAGTTGCTTCTGCCCTTGAGCGCAAATGCGCGGTAGTTGAGTTCACTGAAAAGCATGTTGATCAGCGGGATATCACGTCCGATCAGCTGATCCTGCAGATTCTTGGTACCAGTACTTACGATCATCTTCTTGCGAAGAAGCATATTCGGTATGAGATACGAAAAAGTCTTTCCGGTACCGGTACCGGCCTCCACCACCAGATCCCGGTTGGTCTCCCAGGCATTAATAATGGACTCCACCATGTCACGCTGCTGCATTCTCGGTTCAAATCCCTTAATGGACTGTGAAAGTGTTCCGCCCGGTTCAAAAACCGATATAATTCTCCTGGCTAGTTCGCTGTGCTCCATCGTACCCGTTCTTCTCTGTTCAAGGATTACTTTTTTTCTTTATTCTATCACTATTTGCCGGCTATTCTGAGTCGACTGTGCTATTTTACCTGTTTATGTGCCAAAAGGCATCTGCGTCAGTTGTGTCCGGCGTTGTGTTATAATGACTGGGTTCGGTATTAAGGAGGAACAGTCATGACCATGGAATTTTACAAAACTTCAGACAGCAGTACCGGGGTGGAAATTCCCTACTACGGGGATCGGGTCGCCGCAGGTTTTCCGTCACCGGCCGAGGATTACATGGAGCAGACTCTTGATCTGAACGAACTGATGATCCGCAAACCCACCTCTACCTTCTTTGTGCGTGTTGACGGAGACTCCATGATTGAAGCCGGAATATTCCACAACGATATTCTTGTAGTTGACCGCTCCCTTGAACCTCACAATCACGACATAATCATCGCCAATGTCAACGGTGAATTCTGCGTCAAGGTACTCGATCTGTCTCACGGTTTCCCGCGGCTGGTTCCCCAGAACCGCAATTATCCGGTTATCAACATAACTCCGGAAATGAGTTTCAACGTATTCGGTGTTGTCACCGGCATGGTCAGAAAAATCAAATAACATCCGTTTTACCGCATCATTTCCGACTCAAACACGGCTGTGCATAACTGATTATTTAAAAAACTACTAAACCAGTAGGTAATATTTTATTATTTACTCAAAAGTGATAGAATAGGCAACTTGAATTATCACTTGCTTTTAAGGATTTTATGAAAGAGTATGCACTGCTTCTAATCAGCACTGTGCTGGTCAACAATTTTGTGCTGGTTCAGTTCCTTGGACTGTGCCCGTTCATGGGTGTTTCAAGAAATTCTTCAGCATCCGTCGGAATGGGTGCGGCAACCTGCTTTGTTCTGACAGTGGCATCGGCATTTTCATACGTATTTGATCACTACGTGCTGGTTCCGCTTGATCTGACCTACCTGCGGACCCTGAGTTTCATTCTTCTGATAGCCTGTACAGTGCAGTTTACTGAAATGGTTGTGAAAAAGGCAAACCCTGAACTGTACCGCGTCCTCGGGATCTACCTTCCGCTTATAACCACCAACTGTATAGTGCTCGGTCTTACTCTGCTCAATGCCAACCTCAAACACAATTTCATTGAGAGCATTCTTTACGGATTCGGAGCCGGTCTGGGTTTCATGTTTGTAATGATTCTGTTTTCCACCATGAGGGAGAAAATAGAGGAGGCCGACGTTCCGGGACCGTTCAAGGGCGCTGCGGTCGCCATGCTGGCTGCCGGTCTCATGTCCATGGCTTTTATGGGATTTTCAGGATTAATCTAGAATGAGCTCTTTTATAGTTATTATTATATTTACCCTTATGTCAGTTGCAGTCGGAGCACTTCTCGGATATGCATCGGAAAAACTGGCGGTAAAGGAAAATCCCGTGGTGGAGAAAATCAATGAAGCCCTACCGCAGATCCAGTGCGGCCAGTGCGGATACGTCGGATGCAGCCAGTATGCCGAGGCGGTAGCCAAGGGCGAAGCACCGATCAATCTGTGTATTCCCGGAGGACAGATTGTTATAAACGATATTGCCGCCGTTTTGGGGGTTGAACCTGTTGCAGCTGCTGCCGAGGAAATTGAGGTGGTTGCCAGCATTAACGAAGATTCATGCATAGGATGCGGGAAATGCGCAAAAACCTGCCCGGTCGGTGCAATTGCCGGAGGAGCAAGAATGAAACATGCAGTAATTACACAGAAGTGTACCGGCTGTAAACTGTGCCGGGATGCCTGTCCGACGGACTGTATTCTGCTCCAGCCCAAGCCGGTCACAACGGCCGACTGGAACTATAAACTTTCAGATTCCGGATGGGAGGAGCAGTAATGTTCGGATTCAGACTAGACCCGCTGAGAAAAATTAAAAGAGGACATACCTGGCGCTTCCACGGCGGGATCCACCCGAATGAAAACAAATATACATCAGATCTTCCCCTGACCCAGATGCCGCTGCCGAACATACTGGTGGTTCCGATCAAGCAGCACAGCGGTAATGCCGGTGAAATTATTGTACGTGAAGGACAGTCCGTAAAGAAGGGAGATCCTCTCACCATGTGTCTGGGCGGAAGGGAACTGCCGGTTCATGCACCGACCTCCGGTACAGTCAAGGAAATCAGACACTACACTTCATGTCATCCGTCAGGATTCAAGGAGATGACGGTTATTATCGAGCCGGACGGGAAAGATGAATGGACTACGCTTAATAAAGTCGAAGATTTTACAACCCTGACGGAAAAGGAGATTATTGCGAAGATCCGTGATGCCGGAATTGTCGGAATGGGGGGAGCCGGGTTCCCTGCCCATGCCAAAATAACATCAGCACTCGGCAAAACAAAAATTCTGATAATCAACGGCTGTGAATGTGAGCCGTATCTTACCTGCGATGACCGTCTGATGCAGGAACGTTCCGGGGAAATTGTAACCGGGATCCAGATACTGCAGCATGTGCTTAAGCCGGAAGTCGTCATTGTCGCCATTGAAAACAACAAGCCTGCGGCAATTGCAGCAATGAAAAAAGCTATCAATTCAAAGCAGGGAATTCAGATCCGTGTTCTTCCGACCCTCTATCCGTCCGGGGCAGCCAGGCCTCTGATCAGAATACTTACCGGTCACGAGGTTGGATATACCCACCGCTCCACCGATTTCGGAGTTATGATGCAGAATGTGACATCCACCTACTACATCAAACGTGCAGTTGTTGACGGAGAACCTCTGATTGAACGTCCGGTCACCATCACGGGTAACAACTTTAAGAAACATGGCAATGTAATAATCCGCAACGGGACACTGGTGCGCCAGATTGTAAACAGCTACCAGCTTGTAAACACTCAGAATGTAAGCCTGATTGTCGGCGGTCCGATGATGGGTTTCAATATCGGAAGTCTCAGTGTACCGTTAACCAAAACCGTAAACTGTATCATTGCACCGGATGAATATGAACTGCCGTCACAAAATGAGCCGTTAAACTGTATCAAATGCGGTAAATGCCAGAATGCTTGTCCGTCCCGCCTTACTCCGTACAAAATGTACGGTCATGTAAAAAGCGGTAATTTCGATCTGTTTGAAAAATGCAATCCGAAAGACTGTATCGAGTGCGGATGCTGTTCCTATGTTTGTCCGAGCAAAATCGATCTCGTCGGTTTCTTCAGGATCGGCAAAGCTGAACTCAGGAAAAAATCCGCCGAATCCCGTCGCCGTGAACAGATAAAGGCAGATACCAATTTCAAACTTGAGATGATCAAATTTGAACAGGAAACCCGTGCCGCCAGACTCGAACAGCTAAAGAAGACCAGCAGTACCGCAGATGGCGAGGTAAGTGCAGCCAAGCTGAAAGTTCAGGAAGCTATAAAGCGGGCCCAGCAGGAAAGAAACCAGCAGAATGACAGCAGCACTCCGGCAGCACAATCAGCCAGAGAAAAGGCGCTTGCTCTGGCAAAAGCTCGAGCTCAGGCTCAGAAGGACGGCAATGAGCAGCAGATCAAGGCTGATGTTAAAACAGCTCCTACCGCCGACAGTGCGCAGACTGTAAAGCAGGATCCGAAAGAAATCGCTCGTCAGAAGGCCCTTGCTCTTGCCAAAGCCAGAGCTCAGGCGCAAAAGGACAGCAATGAGCAGCAGACCAAGGCTGAGGTTAAAACAGTTCCTGCTGCCGACAGTGCGCAGACTGTAAAGCAGGATCCGAAAGAAATCGCTCGTCAGAAGGCCCTTGCTCTTGCCAAAGCCAGAGCTCAGGCTCAGAAGGACGGCAAAGAACTGCAGAACCAGGCTGAAGTTAAAACTGAACCTGCCGCTGACAGTGCACAGAATGTAAAGCAGGATCCGAAAGAAATCGCACGTCAGAAGGCCCTTGCTCTTGCAAAAGCCAGAGCTCAGGCGCAAAAGGACAGCAGAGAACAGCAGAACCAGGCTGAAGTTAAAACAGAAGCTTCCGCCGAAAGTGCACAGAGTGTAAAGCAGGATCCGAAAGAAATTGCCCGGAAGAAGGCCCTCGCACTGGCAAGACAGAGGCAACTGGATAAGGAAAAGGACAAAAAGTAATGAAATTCTTACTGGAGAATTCTCCGCACGACCGCAGTGATAAAAATAAAACATCTGTAATCATGTTCATGATCATTGTTGGCATGATCCCGGCAGTAATAATGCACATCTACTGTTTCGGTCTCGGTCTAATCTGGCATCTTTTGATCAGCTGTCCGCTGGCGGCACTTGCAGAATCCGTATGTCTCAAACTTCGCGGATATTCAGCACTTAAGGGAATGAAGGATTTCAGTATCCAGGTTACTGCGGTAATCTACTGTCTTGCGATTCCTCCATACCTCAGCTGGGGGCTTACTGCAACCGGAATTATATTTGCCACGGTAATTGTCAAACAGTGTTTCGGCGGGCTCGGCCAGAACACCTTCAATCCGGCCATGGCAGCCTATATTCTACTGCTGATTTCAGCACCGACTGCCATGAACAACTGGAGTATCCCTGATCATGACACAAAATACAACGCGGCACAGACCTATCAGCTGATAGCAGGAAAAGCAGAGATAAAGGAAACTGCTGATGCAGTAACCTCTCCAACCCCGCTCGGCCAGTTCAAAATTGAAAAAAGCAACCGTATTAAGGAAACAAATCACATCATCGTTGATGCACTGCCACGCATACGTGATTTCATTCATGACAACCCTATGGTTGCAATGAATATTGCGTATTTTTTCGGAGGTCTGCTTCTGATGCTGTTCGGTTATGTATCAACCAGTCAGCCAGTAACATTCCTGGTCGTACTGATGGGAACGGCATTTCTATACAGTTATCTCGGCAGAATATACGGATTTCCGGCCATTGCACCGATTGAACACCTGGTCATAGGAGCATCAATGATGGGTGCATTTTTCATCATTACCGATCCTGTTTCCTCTCCTACCATGGTTACCGGAAAAATAATTTCTGCAGCAATCATTGCATTTCTGGTGGTAACCATACGAACATTCGGCAGTTATCCGGATGCGGTCGCCTTCGCGGCACTGCTCGGCAACAGTTTCAATCCTTTAATTAATAAACTTGTAACGCCATCCAGATTCGGCAGTGCGGAGAAGATCTAATGGAAATTTTAAAGAAAAAATGGGCAAAATCAGCACTGTGTCTGTCACTTTTCACTCTGTTCTCTGTTTCACTTGTAGTTACAGTTCAGGCGACAATCTATGAGAAATACATACTCAACAGCCAGAGAAACAGACTGCAGAGCCAGCTTGCGGTAATGCTTCCCGGGATCAGTTTCAACAACAATCTGATAAAAAGCTGCGGACTGTACTCTGATCCGGCCATTACCGGGAACGAAAAATACCAGATCTACACAGCCAAAATGAACGACGAGATCACCGGATATGTAATTCAGCATAAAACCGGCGCCGGATACGGCGGAGATATCGTTCTGCTTACCAGCATCACTCCCGACGGTGACATTCTGAAAGTATCTGTTACCAGACATAATGAAACCCCCGGTCTGGGGGATCTGATCCTGCAGACAGCAGGAGGATGGCTGGATCAGTTCACCGGAGCCAATCTTTCCAACCGCAAATTTGCGGTAAAGAAAGAAGGCGGTGATTTCACCTACACCACCGGCGCCACCATTACGCCGCGGGCTGTGGTAAACGCCGAAAAAGATCTGCTTGAATACTTTTTAAATCACAAGCGACGTTTCGAACTCGAAGGATCCTGCAACGGAGATTAAGCACAGATGAAAAACTTTTTTGAACTGCTGAAAAATGATTTCTGGAAGAACAATGCAATTCTGGTTCAGATGCTCGGTCTCTGCCCAACTCTGGCGGTAACCAGTTCCGCGGTAAATGCTCTCGGTCTTTCCATTGCCACCACCTGCATTCTGATCCTGACCAACACTATCGTTTCCCTCGTCAGAAAAATTATTCTTCCCGAGGTTAGAATTCCGGTTTATGTACTGCTGATTGCCTCGCTGGTTACCTGTACCCAGATCATCATGGAGGCATTCATGTTTACTCTCTATGAATCTCTAGGTATTTTCATAGCGCTGATTGCAACCAACTGCATCATTATCGGACGCGCCGAAGCCTATGCCAGCAAGAACAATGTGTTCATGTCCTTCTTCGACGGACTCTTTATCGGTCTCGGTTATACCCTGGTTCTGGTACTGGTGGGTTCGGTCAGGGAAATCATCGGCAAAGGTACCTGGTTTAAGGGACTGGAACAGATTTTCGGATTCAGATATGCCGATAATTATGTTCAGGTTCTTGACAGTGACTGTACCCTGCTGATTGCAATTCTGCCTCCAGGAGCATTCCTTACCCTCGGTCTGCTGATTGCGCTCAAGAATTTTATTGATACCAGTATCTTCAAGAATAAAAAAGCCAATGAGACTGCGTGAGAAGTTTGAAAAAATATTTCCGATCCTGGCGGAAAAATTTCCGGACCCCAAAAGTGAGCTGAATTTCACCAATACTTTTCAACTGCTCGTAGCGGTAATGCTGTCTGCACAGGCTACCGATCAGAGTGTAAACCGTGCAACCGCAGCACTCTTCAAAACCGTATCAACCCCGGAAGAACTTCTGGCACTCGGGGAGTCAGAACTTTATGACAGCATAAAATCCATCGGTCTGGCTAAAACCAAAGCAAGAAACATAATCAGCACGTCACAGCTGCTCGTGGAAAAATACAACAGTTCGGTGCCGGATAATTTCAATGATCTGATATCACTTCCCGGTGTAGGATCAAAAACCGCACGAGTTGTGCTAAATGTCGGATTTCAACAGCCCACCATCGCAGTGGATACCCATATATTCAGAGTATCCCAGCGACTGAAACTTTCAAAGGGGAAAACACCAGATCAGATCAGCGAAGATCTGGTAAAACTCGTACCTCCTCAATATATGATGAAGGCGCACCACTATCTGCTGCTCCACGGCCGTTATACCTGCAGGGCCCAGAATCCACAGTGCAGCATCTGCGAACTTGCAGAATTCTGCAGCTTCCATAAAAAAGGCATTCATGAGAAGAAAACCGGGAAAAGACACAGGAAAAACGAAGCACTGCCAGACAGCATTAAAACGCCAAAGGAATAATTCAACATGGACAGTTTGGAAAAATTACTCCTAATCTTTACGTTTATGGTTCCGTCTAGCTATTGGACTTCATGTTGTTTTGCACACTTATCCACCATACCCGCCTGAGATGATTTCTGTTCGTCAGTACGAAGTTTTACTATCGCTTCTTTCAGCTATCACATTACTGCGACCACCTTGCGATTCGCTAACTCTTGCCGCTAGATGCTGAGTTCGGGATTTTCACCCTATAGATTGTGCACATGCCGAGCACACAAAAAATAGAGTGCCGAAGCACTCTATCCAAAATTCTAATTACAACCGGAAAGTTATTACTGACCAGCTTTAGCAGTTAAAGTAGCAACCAGTGAATCGATTGCAGCGCACTGTTCTTCACTTTCGCATTTACCAGCAAGAACACCGATAGCTTCGCCGTCATCCATGATGATAACCTGGGTTGCATCTGGGCATACAACGTGCTGTACAGGGAAACCGCTCATTGTACCAGCAGTTGGAGCAGCGCAGTTGTTTTTCTTAGCATATTCAGTAGCAATATCTGCAATTGGAGCAGTTCCTGAAGCAGCAACCTGCTGTACAGCAAAACTAACACCAAGAGCATTTTCCTGCATTACAGCACCGTTTTCGGTCTGTTCAACTACAACCCATTCAGCCATTGCTGATGCAGACATACATAAAGCAACTGCAGCAATCATTAACTTTTTCATTATATTTATATCCTTATTTCCCCTAACAGAGGAATAACCAACAAAAAATCAAACTGCTGCACAATACATTATGTTATTTCTATCCGCAATGCTCAGCAATTTTTTCCGATACCGTATACGATACCAACAGTAATTTTAGAGATTTTTACTTATGAGTCAATCCTATTTGCTGCTCACTGCCGAATTAATGTTCAGGCGGTAGCAAAACAAAAGATATAGCAGCAACCGGTGCACAGCAGAGCAGGAAGGAACAATGCCATCTTCTTCAGGTTAATCTCACCCAAAGAAGTATCAATGACGCGGTTTTCTGATTTCCCCGAACTTTTCCTGACGCATCTTGTAGTAGGCCTCCTTGCGGGCATACATTTCGGCATCAGCATGCTTGTAGAGCATTTCAAACGGAACCTTGCGGCTGTCGGCGAAACCGACGGCAAAAGTGGCAACAATGCCTGACGAACGTTTATTCATCATGGCAACGGGATCGTCCTGGGCGGCAATCAGTTCTTCGAGAATTTCAGTTCCGTTATCCAGTTCGTCCTGCTGCAGAATAGCAATAAACTCATCACCGCCGATACGGTAGAGACTGGCACTGCGTTTTGCAAACACCTTCTTCAGTCGCTCGGCAACAGTCTTGAGCAGAGCATCACCGGCGGCATGACCCATCTTGTCGTTCATTTCTTTAAGACCGTTCACATCAATCAGAAACAGCCCGATTTCATTGTCAAGGCTGGTCTCATAGAAAGCCATGGCCTGTTCATAGGCGGCACGGTTGCCCAGTTTTGTCAGTCCGTCGGTTCGTGCCCAGTAGGACAGACGGTTGCGCAGTACCCGGTTGTCAAGATAGATGGAAACATCACGGCAGTAAATCGAAACATTGCTCAGAATCGAAGGCTCGATACTCTCCATCGGGGAATGGATCACCAGACGTCCGACGCCCTCCTTGATATTGAGAGGGAATATATAAAAACCGTTACGGTTCAGATAGGTGTCAATCCTGATATTATCATCAAGTTCCGGGATTTCACCATCAATGTTACAGAATCTGAGTTTCCTTTCATTTTCAATTTTATATTCAAACAGAAAATCTTTTTTCAGATTGAACTGGTTGAGTGTGGAAACAAAGGCATCAAAAACCTGTCTTGCAGTGAAATCATCCTGAAGGACGGAACGCTGGCTGATAATTGTGCTGCTGATTTCATTACATTTCTTGGAAAGATTGAGAGCCTGCTGCAGCGATTCAGTACGTTCCTGAACCTGCTCCTCCAGCCTCTTGTTGATATTGGCAAGCTGATTGTTGGCTTTTTCAATCTCCAGGTTGGACTGTTTGAGTTCGAAGTTGGTCTGTTTGATGGTATCAACCTTCGAATCAATATCCTTCTTCATGCGTAGCAGCTGTTTAGAAGTCTCATTGAATTCATAAATAAGAAACTTCTCCTTTCCAATCACCGTCTTATGTCTGATCTCATTGATGAAATCAGACAGAATGCCGAAAGAATGGGTTATGAGAATAAAACAGGCAATAACCGACAGCCCGATGATAATTGAAATCAGGATGTTGTTCTCAATCTGTTTAAGGATGGTGTCCAGAATTCTTGATTCGATTTCATCCACGCGTTTGAGAATGCTGACATAAAGAATGATTTTGTTGTCACTGAGAACATTGTTGAATTTTACAGTTTCAGTTACAGAAATATAATACTGCGGTTCAACCTGCTGCTTGGTTGAAATATCAAACTCCGAATTATGATACTGACTGCGCACCGACTCAAGAAGATTGTCAAACGGTATAACCATGGCAATGTAGCCCCTGAGAACCTTCTCTCCGGAAACAAATGCAACTTCGGCAGATTCGGGCTGAATACGAGTCCTTCCCTTTTTACCCGAAGCCTGATCTCCGGATGATACCGGTTTCTCCACGGCTGCTTCCGAAAGCACCGGATAGGCGTAAACCGCATAGTTGGACTTTCTGCCATTCCTGCCGTTAAATATGGCCGCATTTCCCTTAAGCTGTTCCGGATCATTTCTGACAGCGGCGGCAATACTGCCGTAAAGGTTTTCCTCCAGATTGTTTTCACTGAGAACGGCATCATCAAAACCGGAGGATGCAGCAATCAGCGCTCCGTCGACATCAACCAGGAATATATCAGAAATAATCGGGTTCTTCTCCTTTACCATGTCAAAATCACCTGACATGGTTCTGATATCGGCCGGGTCGAGCTTCCGGTGCTTACCGTCATACAGACGGCGCATCAGCTGATCGTGCTTATCAATCATGGTCATGTAGATCAGATGATCGGTTGCAGTGCTGACAAGATTCTGGATCTGGGATTTAACAAAGGTGGATTCAAAAGTAAGCTGCTGCAGAACATTCTCTGTGGCAAACTTTCTGAATTCCCGGTAGTAGTTGAAACAGAAATAAAAAATTGACAGACAAAAGATCAATAGAATTGCAATCAGCAATTGTTTGATTTTTATCATATCGTTTCCCAGTGTGTTTTTTTAAATTAACTTAATTCTAGTAATACCGTGTCAAGGAAAAAAGACACGGTCAGTATCATAAATATTATAACGAAGAGCCGCAAGTTCCAACATAATTCAACAAATCGTCTCCATTAATTTGATCTGTATGCCGCTTTTGTGATGTTTTTCAAATTATGAAATTACAATTTCGTATAATAGCGCAACCTTTACTGCAGTCTCCGGACATCACTTATCAGCAAACAGCTTACGGTAAATACTGCGCATAATCTCTCTGATTACCTCAGGAGAACCGAAAACAGGAACCATCTCAACCAGCTTTTCCAGCGAGCAGGATTTCTTACTGCCTAATGAACAGCCGCGATGCGTATAATTCTGTGCAGACTCCTGATCACCGGTGAACATCATAATTGATCCGGCAATTGCGCAGATATCTGCATCTCCCAGTTTACAGGTGCGGTCTGTAAAGATTGCGGCTTTTTTCAGATTTTCATTGTCAGCATCGTCATCATTCGGATCTGTGAAATACCTGAGGCTGTAATATACGGCAAGATTTTTACATGACTCCAGATGGTCAAGACTGCAGGCCTTCTTAAAATAGACCAGTCCGTCATCCTTATTCCCGCTCTTTGCCAGCCTGAAACCTTTATCAAAGCACTGCTGTGCACCGGAACAGTCGACATGATCGTAAAGTCCCGTATGCTCCGTAGTGCAGGCACTGCATACACAGAACAGTGAGCATGTAACAATTCGCTTCAAAAACAGGGAATTCACCGCAGGTTCTCCTTTACTTCTTCATATTGTATATTATTGAATAACAGATGACGGCGCCTGTACTGCACCGCAGGGGCTATTGTAATTAATTTCAGCAGTCCAAATCAACCGTTCATAGCCGCAGGAATTAGGTATGGAACAGATCCACATCATCAAGGAACTGTGAACTGCCGTAAAAATCAGATACAGGTTCTCTGAAGGAGGATGACATAACTTATGCGATTATCTATAATTTCTGTTGCCGGAGGTCTGCTCCTCCCGGAGCAGGTTTGCATCCTGCAGCAGGATGCGAAAGTATATTGGTTGTTTTTTTTTTCGTCCGGTTGAACCGGAAAAATTTTCTATATTGCCACAACCTCCGGCAACCGTTTCCCTAATTATTCCGGTCTGTCAGTTTTTTTTACAGTTTCGTAACCCTCAAGACGCTTATAATTAGCGTTTTACAAGATTACAATAAAAAATTCGAGATAAATTCTCAAAATATTTATTGAAAACAGTTATTAGGAGAATATACTATTCTTAACGGAGGATTTCAAATGTTAAGTCAGTTCACTGTAAAAAATTTCAAGAGTATCAGGGATGAGATGGTGTTCGATATGCAGGCTGCTACTGCTATATCAGAACATACAGATCGTCTAATAACATCATCAAATAATGAAAAATTTCTCCCGGTTTCTGTGATATATGGTCCAAACGGAGGGGGCAAAACTAATGTATTAAAAGCAATTCATACATTGGAATTAAAGGTTTTGCGTCCTTTTTATATTACTGAATCTGATGAAAGAAGCAGATTTTATGTGAAAAACATCGAAATCGTTCCGTTTGTGTTCAATGAATTTAGCAAAAACAGCCCAACCGAATTTGAATTATTTTTTCAGACATCCAAAGCAGAATACCGTTACATTCTTCACGTTATCAAGGATGAAATCATATACGAAAATCTTTCCATGAAGAAATTTAAAACCCGACGTATCTCTGATATTTTTGAAAGAGCTCATGGGGAAATAATTATGGGAGACGGATTTAGTAAATTAAAAGTCAGTAATGACATTTCAGATACTCTTCCGCTTTTGTCCTATCTCGGTATTACATATAGAAAAAATGAAGTAATAGCTGATTGTATTAATTGGTTTGAAAAAGGAATTAAATTTTTAAACTATGGTAGCCCTATACAGGAACTTCAATTGGCAATTGCAAATTCAGCCAATAACAAGGAATTAATTCTTGATATGATAAAGGAAATGGATTTGGATATTGATGACTTCAGGGTTGAAAGAAAAGATAACGATTCTATTCACGTTTTTACAAATCACAATATTGATGGAAAATCCTATGAAATAGATCTTACAGAAGAATCTAGCGGAACCAGAAAAATATTCGGTCTACTACCATTTATTGCTGAAAGTATAACAAACGGAGTAACGTTAGTTATTGATGAACTGGATGCGAAGATTCACCCTGTATTACTTAAGCATATTATAATGCTGTACAACAGTAGTGAAATTAATAAACACGGAGCGCAACTTATTTTTACGTCTCATGATTTATCAACTATGAATAGTGATGTATTCAGAAGAGATGAAATTTGGTTTGTTGCAAAAGGACATGAGCAGAATTCAAAACTGTATTCATTAGTTGAATTCAAGACTCCAGGTGGAACTTCTGTCAGAAAAGACGCCAAATTTGACAAGCAGTATCTCGAAGGCAAATATGGTGCTGATCCATATCTTAAGAATATTATAGACTGGAGCGTGATCAAGTGACGAAAAAAGCAGGAATGGAATCATGGAAAAGAAAGAGACGGCAGGAATATTTAGAGAGAAAAGAGTTCCGCTATTATATCTTTTGTGAAGGAGAGCAAACGGAACCCCAATATTTTAGCAGTTTTAAGAAGTATATAGAATCTAATCCAATATACAAAAATCTAGTTTTGATTGAAATTGGTTACTATTCACAGCCTATCAAAAATTGCAGAATCGTTACCACACTTGGTAATGCGTAAATACGACTAATTTTTAAACAATTCTATTCATCCTCCAAAACCGAATTTTTTGTCCCTATTTTTTCATAGTAAAAAAGCTCGGAAACCCTTATAAAATCTAGCTTTTTCGAAGATTTTTGTTGTAATTTTAAATCAATATGGTATAATATATACCATATTGTTTATATATCTATTTGAGGTACTTTTATGGCTAATAATATTACTTACGTAAAACAAAAATCCGGAGTTATTTATGCTTACGAAAATCTCGGAACCTGGGATAAGGTTAACAAGAAACCGATATGCAGGAGACGTCTTATTGGAAAGGTTGATCCGGTAACAAAAGAAATTGTTCCTACCGACCAGCGTAACAAAAGTCAGAGTCCGGATTACGTTCAGCCTCCATATGAAAAAGGATATGAGATGCCTACGACTCTTGCCGGTCGAAAAAAGGAGATACTCAGACTTCTGAAGGAAAATTACGAACTCAAACAAAAAATTGAAGAACTCGAGAAGAAGATTGCTG
>JAEEGH010005865.1_pt1 | contig 30513 bp, 18 predicted proteins | sample 9134181 | NCBI WGS metagenome assembly JAEEGH01 (sample SAMN16246544, study PRJNA631951) | gut metagenome | biome: gut microbiome; feature: rumen; material: DP-attached | host: Bos | place: Iran: Karaj | collected 2018-10
CAGAGCGCGAGAAGGTTCATTTCTGCTAAGAAACAACGGCTATGGCAAGAATAGACATAGGACAGAATATCATGAAGCCCAAGGTGGTGCCGGCCACTGCCGAGGTCTTCTTCCAGGCTGCCGACGACCGCAAGACGGGACGCATCTGTGCAGACCTGGCAGACATGCTGGAGCAGAAGCTTCGCGGCGAGATGACAGAGGACGAGTATAAGGAAGCCAAGGGCAAGCTGAAACGCGGCTGCCGCTTCTACACCCCTCACGCCCATTTTAACAAGGGCTACAAGCGCAGCGACGGCGAACCGGTGGATTCGGGCAAGGCCGTCATCGACATGGACGGCTGTGCGGACTTCGCCCAGAGATACGAACAGCATCTGAAAGGACGCGAAAAGGAGTTGGGCATCAACATGGTGAACATCTCTGTGAGCAGCACGGGCGGCCATGTGCTCTTCGACATACCGGAGGGACTGTCGCGCGAAGAGGCGCAGCAGTGGATGGCGCACCTCATGGGCGACGCGGCCTACGACAAGGCCGTGCACGAGGCCGAACGTGCCATCTACATTCCCTGCCGCGAGTATATCCTATATATCGACGAGGCGCTGATGTTTGGAGACGAACTGCATCCGGCAGAAGTGAAGAGTGAAGAAAGCCCCCTCCCCGCTCCCCCTTTGGGGGAGTGCAAGTCTGCCGCTCCTCAAATGCCAAGTACTCCCCCAAAGGGGGAGGTAGAGGGGGCCGGTCGATTCCCAACGGCATTCCGTGGAATTTCTTACAGCGAAATCATAAAAGAATGGTGGCAACGCACCGGCGGTGAGCCCCAGGAGGGCGAACGCAACGTGAAGCTCTACCAGCTGGCCGTGAACCTGAAAGCCATCTGCGACAACAACCCTGCCCTGCTGATGCAGATCATGCCGCGCCTGGGACTCGGCGAGCAGGAGGTGAAAAACATTGTGGACTCCGCCTGCCGCGAGACGCCCAAAGGCATCAGCAAGACGATGCGCGAGATCCTCTCGATGAAGCCGGCGGACAGCGACGGAGAATCTGCCGCCAACCCGGACGGAGTGCCGCCCGCAATGCCCGAGAAGCTGCCCAAGCTGATACAGCTGCTCACCTCCAACACGCCCGCCGAATACAGGGCCGCCGTGGCGCACGCCGTATTTCCTGCGCTGGCCACACACCTGTGCGGCGTGCGCTTTCGCTACACCGACAATGTGGAGCACGAAGCCACGCTGATGAACTGCCTCATGGCGGGCACGGGAGGAGGTAAGGGATGCATCGACGAGCCCATCCGTCACATCATGGCCGACATCAAGCGGCGCGACAAGGAGAACGAAGACCGCGAAAAGGAGTGGAAGAAGGAGAACAACAAGCGGGGTGACAACAAGGACAAGATGCTGCGCCCAGAGGGTCTGGTCATACAGATCATCGACTCCGACATGACGAAGCCTGCACTGGTGACGCGCATGGACGAGGCTGAGGGGCATTTCGTCTATGTGAAGCTCAACGAGATCGATCTCTTCGAGCAGCTCAAGGGGCAGACGGGCAAGCAGCACTTCCAGCTGATGTGCCTGGCCTTCGACCCCGGTGCGGAATACGGACAGACGCGTGTGGGCACCCAAAGCGTGACGGCGCGCCCCGTGTGCCGCTTCAACTGGAACGCCTGCACCACCATCCTGAAGGGGCGCCGCTTCTTCAGCAAGGTGCTGACCGACGGCCCCATCTCGCGCATCAACTTCTGCACCATCCCGCCCGAGGAAATCGGATGCGAACAGCCCGTCTACGGCGCTTACGACGCCGCCTTCGACGAGGCGCTCAAGCCCTACATCGACGCCCTGGTGAGCGCACGCGGCCCCATCGACTGCCCGCAGGCCTTCCGGCTCATCGGCAAGCTGCAGCGCGAGTGCGCCGACTTTGCCCGCCTCAGTCAGAACGAGACCTATTGGAATCTCTCTCACCGTGCCTGCGTCATTGCCTGGCTGAAAGCCTGTGTGCTCTACGTGGCCAACGGCATGAAGTGGGAGAAGAGCATCGAGGAGTTTGTGCGCTGGAGCCTGAACTACGACCTGTGGTGCAAGATGCAGTTCTTCGGCGAAGACATCGAGCGCGCCAACAACGGCGAAGGCAGCCGCATCGGCTCCCGTGGTCCGCGTAACCTGCTAGAGCTGTTGCCCGATGAATTCACGCTGGAAGACGCCAAGCGCGTGCGCCGACAGCAGGGGCTCAGCAACGAAAACAACAGATGTCAGAAGATGATTCGCACATGGGTGAACCGTCACTATGTGATACAGAATACAGAATACAGTTTTTTCAAGGAGAGATATACAAGCGTATGAGCCGGCCTTCGAAATCGTCGCTTGCCCGTCTTTACTACGAAGACGGCATGCAAAAGGATCACATCAGCGACCGCTGGGCGCGCGAGCTCTTCAACCGCGATCTGCACTGCAGCGCCGGTCACCACAAGTCGCTCAACCACTCGCTCAAGCGCCTCAAGTGGCACAAGGGCGCCCGCCTCACGCCCCGCATGGAGCAGAAGCTCATCGCCCGACTGGGCGACTGGGGTGACGCTTCGCAATGAATAATTAAAAATGAAAATGAGCCGCTGGCGCGTAATGGCGTCGGTGGCTTTTTTCAGTTTTTTCAGTTTTTTCAGTTTTTCCACATCTTTTTTCCTCTGCGCAGAAAGATTGCGCAGAAAGTTTGTATCTTTGTGGCGTGATAAGTGTGCAGGTAGACCTCGAAAGAGGAGCCTGCCGCTCCTTTTTTTTTGCATTTTAGCGTATTTCGCGAAGGTTTTTCGTGCATTTTAGCGTATTCTGCGCCGTTTTTTCACAAAAAAAAATCGAGGCCCCTCGACAGGGCCTACAGCATCGCTTTCCCCTCACTCGTGATGGTAGGGCGTGGCACCTTGGGGAGTGGCAGGGATAAAGTTTATATGGCCGTCCCGGTCATAGCTCATCGGTTCGGCAATGACTGAGCGGCTGTAGCTGCCGCCGTCGGACAAGCCGCCGTTGTGTGAGAAGAAGAGCCACTGATCTTTGAAGCGGACGATGGCGGGATGGGTGGTGTTGGAATTGCCTGCTATCTCGCTGATGACGCCCATGGGCGTGTAGGGACCAAAGATATTGTCGGAAACGGCATAGGCAATTTTCTCCGGCCAGCCGCTGGCGTAAGTGAGGTAGTATTTGCCGTTGTGCTTATGCATCCAGGGCGCCTCGGTGAAATCCGGCACATCAATCCGGCGTATCTCACCGTCTGTCTCCGTCATGTTGTCCTTCAGCTTGGCGCAGTAACACTCGCGGTTGCCCCAAATGATATAAGCCGTGCCATCATCGTCAATCAGAACGGCGGGGTCGATGCTGGCCCAACTGTGCTTCGAGGCGAAGCAGTCTTTGTTGGTGAGCAGGGGTTTCCCCAAGGCATCCCTGTAGGGGCCGGTGATCTTGTCTGCGACTGCCACACCGATGCCGCACCAGTTAGTGGAGACGTACCAGTAATACCTGCCGTCCTTGCCTTTGGCTACATGTCCGGCGTAGGCCTGATGGCTGTCGGCCCACTTGAAGTCGTCGACGCGCAGGGGCGAGGGATATTCTGTCCAGTGCTTCATGTCGGTGGTGGAGTAGAGCAGCCAGTCCTTCATCACGTAGCCCGACTGGTTGCCGGCGGCATCGTGTCCGGCAAAGAGCCATAGCGTATCGTTCTCCACGAGAACAGCAGGATCGGCCGTGTGCTTGTCGCGGATGACAGGATTACCCGTGCTCTCGAATTCATGCGTCAGCACCCAGCCCCATTTCTGCTGCAGGCGTTCCAGTTCGTCTGCCGTCACCGACATCACTGTGCCGTGACGGGGAAAGAAGTCCTTGCGGAAGGACTCTGGTTCTTTTGTAAACGTCTTCAGGTCCTTCGACCGCTGGAATTCATAGCGACCAGAACTGTAGAGGTCGTACATCAAAATCCAATCCTCGCTGTTGTTCAGCTGGAACACTCCGCTGCCCTCCACATGTGTCCTCGTGCCAGCGTATGCATCCAAATACTCAAAATCCTCCTTATACGGTCCCGTCAATTTTTTCGACGTTGCCTGTTGGATGCCGTTCTTGATTTCCCGGCCGTTCTCGTCCTTCGTGTTGCCCTTATAGAACAAGTGGAAGACCCCGTCTTTCTCGATGATGTCGGCGTCTATGCTGCCGTATTTGGCGGAGAACAGCACCTTCGGCTCGCTCTCGAAAGCAGTAAAGTCCTTGTTGGCGTAGGCGTAGTAGGTGATGAGCGTCTTGCGGTCGTTGCGCTGCAGCGTGAAGTAGATCATGTACTTCCGGGCCTTGCGGTCGTAGATGGTCTGTGGCGCCCACACCCAGTAGGCATCGCCGAAATGCCCGCTCCAGTCCTTCGAGAGATTGATTTTCGCGTGCGTCCAGTTCACCAGATCCTTCGACTTCAGCAGCACGATGCCCGGGTTTGCACCCCATCCCTGCTTCGGGTCGTAGGTGTGCATATCCGTTGCCACGATGTAGTAGCAGCCGTCCTCACCGCGCAGGATGTGCGGGTCGCGTATGCCGCCGCTCTCGCTGATGCTGTCGCTGGCAACAATCGGTCTGTTGCCGTTCAGCGCGTACCAGTTCCTGGCGTCTTCACTCACGGCGAAGCGCAGTTGCTCCATCAGGTTTGGGTCGCCGCTGCCCTCAAAATAGGCGAAAAGGTAGCCGGCGGCCTCACCCCCTACCCCTCTCCGACTGGCGAGGGGAGTAGTTACTTGTGCCGAAGCCTGTAAGGATATTGCCATCAGGAATAGGATTGTCAGTTTCCTCATTGTTCTATAATTTCGTTGTAATTGTTCCTGTTTATCTTACCGTTTCTTGCTCAGTCCCTCCTGCGTTAGCGGTACTGCGCGGATAGTACCGTCGCTGTTGAAATGAAGGTACTCGGCACAGACGCTGCGGCGACAGTCACCACCGGGGGCACCGTCGAGGGCGTAACTACCATCGTGATAGATGTAGTACCACTTCTTTTTGAACTGTATGACGGATGGATGAATCGTAAAGCCGTGGTTGGCCGAGGTGCTGACGAAGCCGCCGTAGGTCCAGGGGCCTTCGATGGTGGGAGCCGTCGAATAGGCCATCTGCTCGGACTGCACGCCAGGGGCATCCGAGGCATAGACGTTGTAGTAGAGTTTGCCGCGTTTGAAGAGCCATGGGCCCTCGCTGTAGTTGCGCAACGGCACTTTTTTTATAGGGCCGTCCAGTTCGCACATATTTTTCTTCAGTTTCACCATATAGCAGTCGCCGTTGCCCCACGCCATCCACGGCGTGCCGTCGTCATCGATGAGCACGGTGGGGTCGATGTCGGCATTGCGGCGGTGCGAGTCGGGTGTCATGTCGTCGGTGATAAGCGGCGTGCCGTCCTTACGGGCTGGACGGAAGGGTCCGAGGGGTGAGTCACTGACAGCCACATCGATGGCATGGCGACGGTGGTCCTTGTGATCGAGCGTCACGTAGAAGTAGAACTTGCCGTCGTGCTCCACCACCTGAGCCGCCCAAGCACCGTTGGGCACGGCATAGCTGAACACATCGGGGCGCAGCACCGTGCCGTGAGCTTGCCAGTGAATCATGTCAGTTGAGGAGTAGCACAGCCAGCCAGGCATGTTGAACCATCCACCCACATCGGCCTTGTCCTCGCCCACGTAGGCATAGACGGTTTTGTCCACCACGGTGAAGGCTGGATCGGCAGTAAAGGTGTCGGTGAAGAGCGGGTTCTGGCCATCCACACGAGGCAGCGCCTCACCGCTAATCTCTAGGTTGCGGATAACTCCCCCGCGCACTTGCAGTGCATTGGGGAATCCTCCCGGGAAGCCGTGGCCTATCACCCACAGCGAACAATTGTGGCGCAGTGCCTTGCCTGGATAATTCAGGCACTCACTCTTGCCATCGACCGTCAGTTCCAGCAGCGACTTGTCCTTCTTAACATCATACCGGGCTTTAGCCGTCACCTGATACCAGCGGTCTGTATCCACCTTGGGGCCAGCCCATAGACGGTGCGGATTCTCGTTATTATCAAGAACCTCTACGAAGAAACGACCTTCCGTATTGTCATAACCCAGTGAGATGTCGCCATTGAGCGAGTTCTTGCCGATGAGATGGCTGGCCTTGCCCTCTTTGCAAACGAACACCTGCTCCGTGCCCAGTGTGCCACACCGCAGTTCGGCCTTCACCGTCCACTGTTTCTGCATGTCGGCATACGGCAGCGGATGATTGAAGTCCAGCTTGTACTCGCTGACGTTCAACTGCAGCGTCGTGTCGGCAGTCAGGCCCTTCCAGTCGGCAAGAGTGTAATGCGACTTCGCAAGTGCAAGTGATATTTGACAATTGAAAAGTAAAATAACAAATATACTGAGCAGACAGAGTCTTTTCATGACACCACGGATTTGCAGGATTAGTTAATTAAAAATTTCTTGTTTTGGAAGATATACAGGCCTTTCCTGAGTTGTGCGCGCCTGATGTCAGAAGCCTTGCAGACGATACGCCCCTGTAGGTCGTACACAAATGCATCTTCATGGAGTGTTACGAATGTTTCGTCAACAGATGTTACTTTATCCTCAAGATAACGCTCATAGTCTTCCTCGGAGATGAGTATCCACTGTGCATATGTCGGTTTCGTACTACTGGCATTTGTGCCGGTGATATACATCGTCTTGCCATTCACCTCGCCGTTTGTCTCCGTGAAGTCATTAGTGTAGATGTAGAAAAACTTGTCGGATTCCGCACCCTCCTTGGCCTCAATGGTCCATTTCGTACTGCTCTCATTACCGTCGCTCCACAGATACTGACCTTTATACACACCTATCTTCAAATAGTTGCCGGGTGTGCCTGAAATGAGAAACTTGCCGTTTTCAGGGGTAATTGTTGCCGGTGCCATCGGCGTTTCTGTCAGTGTGCGGGTTGCAGTATTAAAGAAGCTCTGGGTCAGGACATCATAGATGTAATAGTCCCCGGCTTCTGTGGGCACGGTGCTGCGGAATGAGGATGGGATGGCCTTCTCCAGGGAGATGGCGATATAGGTGTCTGTGCTCACCAGTGCCCATTGGCAGTCGTCGGTGGCTGTTGTGGCGGCGTTGGTGCCATTGACGTAGAAAATGCCGGTCTCACCATTCCATGTCTCTTGGGCCGTGCGCTGCAGACGAAAGGTTTTCTCCTTGTTCCCAACGGGTTCGAAGGCCCATACGGCCTCTGGATTACTGGAGTTGCCGTCGGTCCACAGATACTGGTTGTTCCAATAGCCGGTCTTCAGGTACTTGCCGTCAGCGAACATTATTGTGTAACCATCACCGCTCTCTGTCAGCGTCACCTCGGCGGGAGTGTCGGTCAAGCCTGGGAAGTTAGTGCTCAGACGTTCAAGAAACTGTTCCTGTTTCACATTGTAGAGATAAAACTTTCCTTCTGCCGGCTCTGAGAAATATTTTGAGGGAATCAGACCGCTTTCCTGATAGCCCTTCATCAGTCGCAGATAATAGAGACCAGGGTTCACCGTACCTTCTGTAGCAGCGAGGCGCACGACGAACTGCGTTTTCACTCTGCCTTCGGAATCGTTGACAAGAGAGGCGGGAATTGGGAATTCAATGTTGTAGAACCCATTTTCGCTCTTCTTTACCGTTGTGGGAATTTCTATGTCGGCGATATTCTCTCCATCAACCAGCAGTGTGGCCTTACGTCCGTGGTCGTCAACGGTGAAGCGGCACATGATGGACAAAGCGTCATTCACACCGTCCGGATTGAACAGGGTGTACTGTACGTAGCCACCGGCCTTTGCATCGCGGTAGCTCTCGTCCTTGTAGCTGCCCTTGCCGGAGTCGCTGGAGTAGTTGTACTCATGGCCTGCTTCACTCTGCTGTTCTCCTGGAGCCACGAAATCAAGCGTACGGGCCAACAAAGCCTCGTTGGCAGCTTCAGTCTGAGCCATTGAACTGTTTGCGAAGTTCTTGGCCGTCTGCTGATACCAGTAGCAGGAATAGCGGGCATGATGAATCTGGTAGAAAGGCTGCAGTGTCAGGGTTGTCCACTTATAGGTTCCTACGCCCGGACGGCTGGCATCAAGGGTGAAGGTGAGTTGCGACTGGTCCTGTGCCTGAATACGGCCGAGCACGTTGTCGCGTTCGCCGATAAGCAAGGGTGACGACAGCAGATTCTTCGGTGTGGTCATTGCACTGGGAGCATGGTCCATTCGTCCGGCTCCGGCATATTCGTTGGGCAGACTCTCGTCTTCTGGCGATACGTTGGCAGCAAGCAGTATGGGGCCGTATTTGAAGGCGATGAAGTCTGTGTAGTTGGGGCATTCCTCATAACGCAGTTCCATCGGCAAACTTACTTCAACCTTGTCGTTCACGGCCCATGTGCGATTTATTGTCACGTATGATGCTGTTCCTTGGACTACGTCGGCATTGACGGGAGTTCCGTTGACGCTTACCTGATATTCGCTGCCGGTCCATGCGGGATGACGCAGGGCTATGGCGTAGTTTCCGGCTTTGCCGACGGTAAGTGTCGTCTTCGCCTCGAACGGGAACTGTGTCTCCTGTGTCACGACGAAGTCCTCGCTCTCAAGCTTTGAGGGTGTGAACAGGTTCACGTAGAGTGTGTTCGTGCCATCGTGAGTATAGATGAAGTGTCCGTATTTCGAGTGGTTCTCCATACCGGTTCCTACGCAGCACCACATACCCTGATTCACCCGCGAATAGATTCGGTAGGCCTGCGGACGCAGGGTGGTGAAATAGACATATCCGCCGGTAATGGGATCCTGTGTGGAGAGAATGTGGTTCCACATTGCCTGCTCGTAGAAATCCATGTACTTGGCATCTCCTGTGCGGTCGCCCAACATCTCCGACAGTTTCAACATATTGTTCGTGTTGCATGACTCGGGACCGTCCAGGTGGTCGATATAGCGGTTGCTGCTGGCCACGGCAAGGAAGTGCTCTGCCACAGAGTTACCGCCAATGCATACCGTACGGTTTTGCGCCACGTCAGTCCAGAAATTCTCGGCTGCCGTCAGATAGGTCGTTGCCGTAGCATCCTGTTCTCCGATGCGTTCCATACCGATATACTTGGGCACTTGTGTGTTGGCGTGTTTGTTGTCAAGGAAGGTGGTGTTGAGCGTCTGCATACCATTAAGCATGGCCTGATGCGTATAGCGTTTGGCTGTGGCAAGGTATTTCTCGTCACCGAAAAGCTGGTAGGCATCAAGCAGAGACTCGTTCATACCGCCGTGTTCACAACCCAGGAATCCCTGCAGATCGGTGTCGCTAACCTTGGCGATGACATTCACGCTCCAGTCGGCGAGTTTCCTGAAGGCCTCCCTGGCATCTGCACTGCCACCGTAGATATAGGCATCGCGCAGACCTGCCAAAATCTTGTGCTGGCAGTAGAAGGGCACCCATCCCCAGTTATTCCCGATGGCAGCCGTACTGCCATTGTAGAGTTCCATCCAAGAGTTGTTGATGGGCTGTCCGCCAATGAAACCATACAGTCCCTCTGTGTTGCTGTCGTAGTTGTCCTGACAGTCCTTCATTACACTGACCATATAGTCCATGCGCTCTTTCAGCTGTGACTTCATTCCGGCCTCGCGGCAAGCAGCATAGGCTAGTGAGAGTGCCGTGAGATAGTGACCGCCCACATGTCCGTCCAGATTGAAGTTACCACTGCCCCAGTTGGGGAACGATGGGTGCTTCTGTTCCCACTTGTAGTACTTACTATCGGTATCAGTAGTTGCTGCCAGTCCCGACTGACGTACATAAGGTGTCAGCAGACGGTCAACGTCATATTGCATCAGCGTCTGGAAGTTCAGTTCCATCGCTGTTTTCATTGGGCCATCAAGCAGAGTCACCTCAGACAGGTCAAAATGCTTGGGATAGAGCTCACTTTGGGCCTTTATTCCGAATGTAAGGCTTAGGAGGTATATTATTGTCAGTATCTTTTTCATTTTGTGATATAGCTATTGAATGAATGAGGCTGAAGGGTCATATTTAGGAACTTCTTACCCAGTTTGACTGTTGCCGTGCGCTGTTCGCCTATCTGATTTCCGGCGATAACGACATACTTGCCATCGGGGCGTTGGAACACGATGACGGACATGCCCTGAGTCTGTTCGCGGGGGACGTAGCCCTGCATGCGGCTACCGGAAGGCACGAGGTTGGAGAAATGCTTCACGGCATAGTATTCGGGCGTGTAGCGGAATGAGAGATTAGCAGACTTCACTTGTACCAATGCATTCTGCTTCCAGCCCCACGTACTGCGGCCCTGGTCGCAGAGGATGAAATTCCAGATGAAGTATTCGTCGCAGCCGCGACCTATGTAGTCGGCCAACAAGTGGAAAGTGTGCTCGCCGGCACGCCAGTCCATCTGTCCGTTGCCGCACTCGCTCTCCGTGGAGATGAAACGCAGACCCGGGAAGCGCTGACGCAGGGAGTCGATAATCTGACGTCCTTCCCATTGCAGACCGACGGCTTTCACCTGGTCCTTCAGTCCGTCGATGAACAACGACACGTAGTCAAGCCGGTTGGTGTTGAGCGTGCCGATGTTCACTTCCACCTTGGGGTGCTTTGCACGGAGTGTGGGGATGAGGTAGTCGCGGTTGAAGCGCAGTGTGCCTTCCGCCGTCCAGGCACAACCCGGATAGGGGGTGTATGAGTAGGCCTCGTTCTGATACATCACCATGTCGATGGGGATATCCTCAGCGGCGTAGAGGTCGATGAACTTGCAGAACATGTTGGCGTAGGCCTGCAGGTAGCGCTGATCTTGGATGAAGTAGTTCTGTGAAGCCAGTTTCCTGGGAAACAGATGTCCGCGCTGACCGTCGTTGAACTGCATCTCGTCAGGGTCGGGCACGCCGCCGTCGTCGAACAGGAGATAGTCCTTCTCCTTCGGCTGCGTGTTGAAGGGCGAACTGGCCACGCAGTAGTCCTGATTGATCTTCATCCACGACGGGGGAGACCACGGTGACACCCAGAAGGTCATGGCAGGCTGCCAGCGCTGCGCCATCTTGATGAGCTGGATGACATTTTCCTTATCGTGCTCGATGTTGAAATACTTCAGCTGGAAGTCGCCTGCCACCGTGTCGCATGAGTACCATGCACGGCTGTAGTCGTTGGCATTCATCGTCAGGCGTCCACGTGTGAACCTCAGGTCTCCGTCCGGTGCAAATATGTCGTGCATTATCCTTTCCTGCTCCCCGGGCTTCAGCAGGCGTATGGCATCAAGGCCCAGTTCATTGAAGCAGGTGCCCCATGCCCTGAACACATGCCCTTGCTCGCTGCCCGTGAGGGTCAGCAGCGGTTCTGCGGCAGCCTTGGTGCTGAGCGAAGCCTTACTTTGTTGCCACTCGCAGCCCTCAGTGGTTGTGTAATGGGTGTAGGTCTGAGCCACTGCATGTGTAGCCACGAGACATAGTATGCACAGTATCTTTTTCATTATCATATGGTGTGTTTACTGAATAACGTATTTCTTGCCGTTTTTAATATATATGCCGCGTATTTTTTCCTCGTTTATCCTGCGGCCGGACAGGTCGTATATGATATTGTCGATGCGCTGCATCTTGTTGGCTGCAGTATCTTCCATCTCCAGAATACCCGACGGAGCTTCCTCGTTGATATATACTGTTACGGTATTGTCAAGTCCGTTGGCAGGAGCGACGGGCTGTAGCACGATGCGTGCGAGAGTCATGCCGGCAGCATCGCCGCCAACAGTAAGATTGCAGAGGGTCTCATCCTGGATGAGTTCGATTTCATCAGCAGATATCTCGCTTCCATCCATGAGGAAGGCGCTGACAACGGTGGCTCCTGTGCAGTTGTTGTAGTGGAGTTTGGCGGGCTGCTTCTGCTCCACCTTGAAACGGGCTGCCGTGGAGTCGGGCAGGTAGTAGCCCAAATGAGGCGGCTGGTTGTAGCCTACATTCTGCCAGGCAATACCCATGCGGTACACGTGGTCTGAGAGCAGGCACGGTACACGGGCATCTGTCTCACGGGAAGAGGCGAAGATGTTGAGTGTTGTCTTGTCATTACCGTTGAAGAAGATGATTTCTTCGCGCCAGTCGCCGAAGATGTCGGCCTGCAGACAGGGCGTGGTCTTCGTGCCGTTGCACGACTGGCTGTAGCCGTGCTCGAAGATGCGCTTGCCGTCCACCACCAGGCCGCCGCCGTTATATTTCTCCAGATAAGGCTGGTTGTGGCTGCCGCCCTTGTCGTTAACTATCTCGTCGTAGATGTCGCCGTCCCAGTAGATGCGGAAGTTCTGAGCGCTGGCACCGCCTACGATGCTGCCCGTGGGAGCATTATACATATTGCCGTCGCCGAAGTAGCAGAACTCGTAGCCGCGCTCCGGGGTGAAGTCGGCTGCAATACCGCGGGCGGTGTCGCCGTCACCGGTCATATGGATGAGCAGTTGTCCCGTGGCCGCGTCGCAGATATGCATGCCGAACGGGGGATCTTCGTGTATCTCAAACACCTCGAGTCCAGGACGGTCGGGCATGAGATCGCCCACGTGGATAGCATCGCCGTGGTTGAGGCCTGTACTCCAGAGCAGAGTGCCGTCGTGGTCGATGGCTGCCGAACCGTAGATTATCTCGTCCATACCGTCGCCGTCAACATCGGCGCAGCTCAGGTTGTGGTTGCCCTGAGAGTATGCCGTGCAGTGGTTTGTACCGGCATAGGTGGCCTTTGTGTATTCGCGCACATCCTTCTCCTTTTGTTCGTTGGTCTTCATCACCGTCTTGTTTGAGAGACTGGCGTGGCGCCAGCGCGTGGAGAGTTTCGAGCCGTCGAAATCCACAGCCCATGCATAGACTCGGGTGTAGTAGCCGCGGCACATCACAGCCGAGGCGTGGGTGGGATTGACAGCGTCGAGGTGGGCCACCGTAGCCAGATAACGCTCGGAACGGTTGGCATAGTCGTCGCCCCAAAGATCTGTGCGCAGTTCGGGAGATCCTCCCACGAAGCAGGCGCGGTTGGGATTGTAGTACACAGTGTGAATGGCGTGGCCGTCCTGTCCGTCGAACACGGTGAGGAATTCCGGACCGTACATCACCTGTCCGCCGCCGTTCAGATATTCCTTCCCGTTGTCCACGTTGCGTATGACATCCTCATCGGCCGCATTGCTGACATAGTTTCCGTTGCCGTCGATAGTGCCGGGACCGGTCTTCACGATAAACTCAGCCTTGCCGTTGCCGTCGAAGTCATAGAAGAGGAAGGGAACGTAGTGTGGACCCGAGCGTATGTTATGACCCATGTCGATGCGCCAGAGCTTCCGGGCTGTCATCGTGCCGTTAGATTCGATGATTTTGTAGCAGTCGAAGAAGGTGGGACCCGTGAATCCGCCCTGCGAATTGTCGGCAGGGTAGGACGGTTCCCATTTCACCACGATTTCCAGTGTGCCGTCGCCGTCAACATCGGCTACGGAGCAATCGTTGGGCGAATAGTTGTTGGTCTTGTCGTGGAAGGTGACATCTGCCGGGCGGTCGAGTGCCAGCGTGGCAAACACGTCCTGCCATGGAGTGATGGCCTCTGTGGTGCTGACGGTCTCACCGTTGCGTTTGGTGACAATCTGATACTTGGCCGTTTTGCTGCCACTCTTGTCGAGGTAACTGGTCTTATTGTTGATATTGGAGGCTATCACGGAGCCGTTCTTTATCACGTCGAACGTTGTGTAGTCGTCATCGGTATCAAGCATGCGCCATGATACGAGGTAGTTGCTTCCCGAAGATGTCTGCGGAACAGCCATCACGTGACGGTTCAGTTTCTCCTGTGCGACGAGTGTCTGAGCCACCATCGCGAGTGCCAATGCACAGATATATAATGTACGTCTCATGTCAGTTCACGATTTACTGTTTACAGTGTAATTTTCATTCTTCTCTTTTCACCCTTCACTCCTTCCCCAGGTACTCCAGTTTCCAGCTGTCAATCATCAGCCAGTCACGACGGATATATTCGCTCTTCTGGATTCCGATGCGCAGTTTGCTGTCGCTCACTGTCACCTCGATACTGTTCTGCAGGTAATATCCCGCAGCGAAGTAGGCAGCTGCCGATGACATCGTGTTGGGCACCCACCAGCTGCCGAGGTTTATCTCTCCGCTCACTCCGAGCTTTGAGGTCGGAGCTCCGGTGAAGATACTTTGCATACTCTTAGTGGTGGTCTTGCCTCCGGTGGTAACATAGAGCTTGGCATGCATCACAGCATCTTCGTTGCCGCTCATCTTCGATTCGTAGGCGGGGCCCTCCAATCCGGCGCGGTAGAAGCCCTGCACACTCAGGCGGTACACACCGTTAGGCAGACCCACCAGATTCTGGTAGTAGTTGATGGTCTCCTTGTTGAAGAATTCTGCGTTCTGCAGGTTGGCATTCACATCGATGGCGGGCGTTGTGCCGCTCCAGCCCTCGTTGTCGTTGTTCTCGTAGCTCGGGTTGGTGATGAACTTGGCCGTCAGGTCGAGAGGATTCTCTCTTGAAGCGTCCTTCAGTTCGTCCTCAATCATCTTGTTGGTGATGCTAACGATGGCTGCGGTCAATTCTTCCTGTGTGCTTGACGTATTCTCGTAGATAAGCTGCTCGTCCGCTACGTCGATGCCGGCGGCAGTAGCCTCTTCAATAAGGTCCTTTAGCTGGAGAGCTGTCTTGTAGGTGGCTACTTCGTCCATATATGTATTATAGTCGGCGATGCTTACCACGGCCCAGTCGGTGAGGTAGAGGCCTTCGCCGGGCTCCTCATCGGCAAACAGAAGAGCTGCCAGACGGGTTTGCTGTTCTGCCTCGAAGAGATCAAGACCCATCATCGCGCCGGGGTAGTTCGTCTGGTTGTAGGTCGCATTGGGAGCCACCATCATCAGTTTGAATGCTTTCTCACCGCTCGGCATCACTTGCCAGTAGCACTCCGTCACCGATTCACCGTCCACGAACATGGCACCGTTGGTGGTGATGAACATTGTGCGCCACTCAGTCTTCGTTTCAGAATAGTTTGTCAGTTTCACGGCGTCACCGTTCTGCACAAACTTCACTTTCAGCCCCGTCTCTCCGATGCTGGCTTGCGTTCCATGGTCGTTGCCTTCCGTGTAGAAACGCTTGGCACCTGTGTTGTAGAGATAGCATATCTGTCCGGCGGCGAAGTCGCCGACGGTCACCTCCGGTTTCTTCCACACACCGTCGTCCTCGTCGGTGTCGAAGTTCAGGTTCAGACGGCTCTGGCTGCTCTCCAGTGTGACGTATGCGTTGAATGCACCTACGGACGCACTGCCGCTGACACGCTTCAGTGTGCTCCCGCTGAGCACATAGCTGCCCGTCGGCACATTGTTTGTTGCCACAAAACTGCCCACCATCTGGGTGCTCACCGGTGTGGCCTTTACGTTGCCGCTGCCGCTCACTGAGGTGATGTCCTCGTTGCCGCGATACAGGTATGCCTTTCCGGCCTCGGGTCTCTTCACTTCAGTCAGGTTGAGGGTGCTGCCACAGATGTTCTTTGGCTCGTAGAACGAACCCTTGGCACCGCCCGTGATGGCGAATGGTAGACAGATGGCTTTTGCTGTGCCGGCCGTCATGTTGCCGTAGTATGTTGCCTTGTTGGCGATGAAATCAGCCGTTGCCGTGAAATCATATCCTTCACGAATCACGAGGTTGGCCACAGTGCCGCCCACGAGGTTGTTGTACAGTTTGGCACCGTTGATGGTGGTGATGGTGCCGGTGGAGGTGAACAGACGGTTGGGATTCGCTGCTGTCAGATTGCAAGTCACGGCATGTGCGGTGGCATCCACTCCGTCGGTATATTCCACGGCATAGTTGTCTGTGCCGTCGCTCATATAATAAAGGTGTACATCGGATACGCTCACCTTCCCGTTGCCCACGGTGACAAATTCTATCTTCAGGTTGCCGTCCTCATTAAGCGTAGCCGTCGCTGTGGCCCAATCCCATCCCAAGGCGTTTTCTCCACTGTTGAAGCCGCCCAGAGCCGTGTAGGGCATCTTCACGCCATTCATATTCAGCTGGTCGGTCACGGCATTTGTGCCGTGGTTCACTACGGCATTGCCGGAATTGTCGGCCAGGCGGGCACATACCGTTGTTCCGCTTGCGCCGCGCACGGCCGCCACCACCTTGTAGGTTCCCTTTGGCATATTCTTCACAGTTTGCAGCATCACGCTGCCGTCCGCGCTGGCTTCAAAGGCGTAGCCGCTGCCGCGATAGAGCTGATTCAGGCCGCGCTCGCCACCCCACCATCCGTCGCTGCTGCGCTCGAATGTCGGGTTCTGCAGCAGTGATGTGGCATCGCCTTTGGCTGCCACCATCGTTGCTTTGTTGGCTGTTACCTCTCCAGGATCCACGATACCCTCGCCGGATGAGAGATATGCCACGTAGTCATCCTCGGTGATGAGAGCCCAGCGGGCAAATCCGGGTTTTGTGCTGGTGGCGTTGGTACCATTGATATACATCGTCTTGCCGGACACCTCGCTGCTGGTCTCCGTGAAGTTGTCGGAATAGATATAGAACAGTTTTTCGGCCTCTTCTCCGGCGGCAGGTTCGATGGTCCATTTTGTGTTGCCGGCATCGCCGTCGCTCCACAGATACTGGCCCTTATACACACCGATCTTAAGGTACTTGTCCACAGCGCCCGAGATGAGGTACGACGAACCGGAAGGCGTGACGGTGGCCTTCACCTTCGGCTCGCTGCTCAGCGTGCGGATTTCCGTGTTGAGGAAGGTCTGGTTGAGCATATCATAGAGATAATACTGTCCTTCCTCCGTCGGCATTTCGCTGCGATACTTTGCCGGGATGGCGTTAGCCTTCGCAATGCCGATATAGTCGCCGGGACTGATGAGTGCCCACTTGCAGTCTTCCGTGGGCTCCGTGCCGGCGTTCGTACCATTAATATAGAATATGCCGGTCACACCATTCAATGTCTCGCTGACGATGCGATGTATCCGGTAAATGTTTTCACTACTGATGGCATCGAAGGCCCACAGGTTTTCGCTGAGTCCGGAGGTGCCGTCAGTCCAGAGGTACTGGTTGTTCCAGTAGCCCGTCTTCAGGTACTTTCCGTCAGCGAACATCAGGGTCCATGCAGTGCCGCTCTTTGCCACCTTCACTTCGGCAGGTGCACTGCTCAGCCCCGGGAAGTTGTTGCTCAGGCGCTCCAGAAACTTGCCTTGCGTCACATTATACAGATAGAATGTGCCGGACTTCACTTCGCTGAAGTAATCCGATGGAATCACCTCTGCCTTGGCCGGTGAAACAAGCAGGAGCCAAATCACAGCTGCCAGGATCCACGCTGCGAGACAATAACGTTTTGTGTTTTGCATAAATGAGTTGGATTTTATTCAGGTTAATTTCGGTTTTTCTGCTGCAAAGGCAGGGCCTTTCACCACTCTTCCCAGGTGTCACGAACAGAAATTACCTCACGGGCACCTCCTTCTACGATGTCACTTTCAGCGGTGCCGCCATTAACGTTAAGAACATTAGTGCCATGGATGCTGCCTGCTATCATTGATTCCACGTTTAAGTATGCCACTGTGTTTTGCGGCTTAATATATATCTTTTTCATTCTTTAAGTCCTCCTTTTATTTAGCGATTTGACCGTTTGTGCTGTATTTTACGCCGTTCTTCACGATGATTATCCGACCATTCTCAAGATACTTACCGTCTTTCATGCCCGTATTTTCATTTGCATTTTCTTCCTCCAAAACGTTGATTCCCGTCGTATCGTCGTCGAATCTGATGGCAACACGAGCACCCGGATTATTGCCGGAAACGGTGAAGTATGCGCGGAAGGGCTTCAGGCTCACTGCGCTGTTCACCTTGTAGAGACTGGTTGCGCCATTCTTGAGACCCACAACATAACTGGTCTGAGAATTGTGGTCAATAGCGTCAATATACTCGTATGTTCCTTTCATGGTCACATCACCAACTTCGGTGTTGGCAAGGTCTTTCTTCAATGTCACTCCTGTGGCAGAGAAACTGGTGACTGTCTCTGTTGGCTTCACGATATAAGGCTTACCAGCCACGATAGAAGATGCTGGGCCAAAGGTCAGGGTGCCGTCTTCAAATTTAGTAGGCTCCTTCACTGTCCATCCAGAAGGAATGTCCATATCGAAAGGAACCACAAAGGTATTCCAAACGTTAGCGGTCATGGACTTCAGTACGGAAACATTCATATTATTAACGTCAGTTTCGGCGCTATAGCCTGTCACTTCACTAAGAAGCTTGTTGCTGTTCTGCCATTCTGGATAATCTGTTGCTGAAATAAGCGCCCAAGCATAGTTCGTTTTGTTTTCATCGGGTTTGGTCCATCCGTTCACACCTCTCGTGCCGATTCCACTAGAATAGAGATAACGGTCAACTTCATTCAACGGGCACTTGACCAGGAACAAACCGGATACACCGTGAAAAGATTCGAAGGTCCATGCATAATCTTGAGTCGTGGCATCGGTCCAGACATAACAACCACCATATTCACCCGTCTTCAGGTATTTCCCGTCGCTGAACTGAATATAGAAAGCTCCTTCACCAGCAGATGTGAGTGTCAGCGGAGCAGGCGTTTCCTTCAGTCCTGCGTAAGCACCGTCACCTCCGCGATAAATGAAACCACCTTTTTCAATGTTGTACAGATAATAAGTTCCTTCAGTGGGAGTGGTTGTATAGCAATATGAAGGAATGGTTGTGGTGGAGGCAAGATAACTGTAGTAGCTCGCTTCTGTAATCAAAGCATATACGCCTGCATTTGCTGCATCATCCTTGTCCCCCAGATTGCTTTCATTAATTATATAATATGTGCCGGGTTCTTTCGTACCGCCATTCTCGCTAACGGTGGAGGTCGTAGTGGCAGAAATCTTATACGTCTTGGTTCCCTCGACATTGAAAGTCCACGAAAGGACATTGGTGTCTGTGCCGCTTGGCCATAGCCACATACCCTTGTAATGGCCAATTTTTACATAACAACCAGCATTACCGGAAAATTTGTAAGTACCGTCGCTATTACTTGCCAGTGTGACGGCCTGCGGATTTGTCTGCAAAGCTTTGTTCTTTTCACTGATTCCGGCAGTCATCAGGAATTTGCCCTCAGTGACATTGTAGATGTAAAACGTTCCCTCGGCAGGCTCCGAGTAGTAGCTTGACGGGATGACATCTGCCTTCACTCCCAAGACTGCGAGCAAAAGCATCAAAATCAGAGTAATTGTTTTTTTGTTCATGTTATTTGAATTTTAGTTGGTTGATGTCAAATCATAGTTATGTGATTGTCATATTGAAGAAATCTGGTGCAAAAGTACGGTCATTCCTTCACTATGCTTTTCAAAATTTTGCCATTCGATAGCATTTTTCTTCCAAAAACAAGTCCGGCGAACTTTCATTGCAAAAAAAATAGTATCTTTGCGGGGTCAAATGGCAAGGATATTGCACATATTCATGTTTCTTTTGTTTGTGCCGGCACATCACATTGCGGCGCAGGCAAATATCTTCCGTGCAAACAACTATACCACGCGGGACGGACTGGCCAGCAATGTCGTAAACACCATCATACAGGATCGGCAGGGGTATCTCTGGCTTGGCACAAACCACGGACTGACACGCTTTGACGGACATCGCTTTGAAAACTTCTATGTGGAGGAAGACGGTGAAAAATGTATAGAAGGCATCACGCATATCGTTGAGGATACCGCGCACAATGTTCTGTTGATGAGCGGCAAGGATTATCGCCTACTGTGCTTTGACCTTGGAAAGATTGCTTTTGTCAGTGCAGAAGGTATGGAGTATCCCCAGTCTGGCCTTGAAGGAGCAGATGAGACCGCTTATATCAAGAGAGCACAGGAATTGGGAATCCAACGGGGTAATATTACGAGCCGTCGCCACGATTTGCACTATGTACGCTTGAGAGACGGACATGAAATCTTTACGACGATAGATAACGGCTTCTATATCTACGACCCCGCAAAAGCCAAATTAAGCCATTTTTGCAGCACGGACGAACCCCCGGTTATCGAAAGCGACTACATTAACGACATATACCTCGACCGTTCGGGCAGCGTGTGGCTCGCCACCACCTTTGCCGGCATATACCAGCTGGACCTGGATGAAGGAGATTTGTGCTACCACTCTATTGCCGGCAGTTCCGGCAATATCCGCTCTTTCTCCGAATTGCCCGACAGCACCATTGCCATCGGCGACATGGACGGCAACGTGTTCCGCTTCGACACACATACGGGACAGAGCCGACTTATCTTCCATAAAGGTCCGCGTGCCTACGCTATGCGCACCGATGAAAAGGGCCGTTTTTGGGTTGCCACTCGTGGTGGGGGAGTGTGGGTGGATGAGCGTCACTTGAATGAAACCGACGGTCTTATAGCACGACAGATTTTCGATATCTGTCTTGCTGACGACGGCACGGCATGGATAGGTTCGTTCGACGGCGGACTTATCGAGGCCAGGGAGCAAATCAATGGCAACTTTTCCTACACTACCTATTTGCCGGAGGAAAAGATTCACCAGATGCTCATTGACCGACAAAATCGTCTGTGGGTTGCCACAGAAAGTGGAATTTTTCTCAAGGAAGGAACTGATTTTCGTACCATATACAACAAAGGCAAGGTGGTGTGCGTGACGCAAGGACCTGCCGATACCATTTATGCCGGTAGCAACGGTTATGGCCTGCTGATAATAGCCAACGACAGCGTAACACATTTCACGACCTCCGACGGTATTGCCAACAACTGCGTAGAAGCTGTCGCCGTGGACGGCGCTGGTAATATCATAGCTGCTACAGACATGGGAATTTCTGTCATCAACCGGAAAGACGGTACCGTCAGGAATGTGTTTTCCCCCTTGGGCCTGTTGTCCGACACCTACAACGAGGATGCCATAATATACACCTCCGATGGGCACGTTTTCCTCGGCAGTCAGCGCGGTCTGGTGGAACTGAGAGCCTCTTCCCTGCGTCCCCACAAGGGTAAAGAGCCCGCTCCCCGTATTACCTGTGTTGATATCAACGACGTGCCACACTATGACGGACTGACGGATGACATACAGTTGTCATACAATCAGAATAATCTGTGCTTCAATTTCTCGTCGTTCGCCTATAAGGAACTGTCGTCTGTCATCTATTCCTATTGGCTGGAGGGTTTTGACCGAGACTGGAGGCGACCGACACGTGACAGCCGTGCGCTTTATTCGGAACTAAGCCCCGGGCACTATCGTTTCCATGTCCGCTACCGTCTCTCGGGAGGGCAATGGAGCGAGGAACGCGTCAGCGATGTCCATATTGCACAGCCGTGGTGGTGGACGTGGTGGATACGAATTGTGTATTTGTTACTGATTGCACTCTTGATTTGGTACGAGTGGCATCAGTATCAGCAACGACTCTCCCTGCGCAGACAACTCGACCAGCGACTCTCTGTTCTATATGCAGTGGAGACTGGACAGGATTTCACCGGAAAGGAGGCGGATGGTGACGACGTAGCTGCAGAAGCGGAAGAGACGGCTCATGAGAAGAAAGTCAATGAGAGGAACAAGGAATTCTTGGATAAACTCGATCGTCTGATTTTACAAAACCTGCTGCAGACAGACCTCGACGTGAACTTCATTGCCCAAAAGATGTGTACAAGCTACTCGACCCTCCATCGTCGTATCAAGACGCTGACGGGTATGAGTGCCAACGAATATGTGCGCAAGCACCGCCTGACCAAAGCCATGCAAATGTTGCGCAACGGTGTCAATGTGAGTGAGGTGGCGATGGAATGCGGTTTTAATTCTCCCAGCTACTTCACCCGCTGTTTCAAAGCGGAGTATGGCATCCTTCCTTCTGAAGTTTAGGTAACGTTATCCCATACAGGAGTTCACGCACCCCCCCCCTCACTCGTGGTGGTAGGGCTCGTGGTGGAGGATGGTGAAGGCGCGGTAGAGCTGTTCGGCAAAGAGCAGGCGTATCATCTGATGGGAGAGCGTCATCTGAGACAAAGAGACCATTTCATCGGCCCTTTCATACACCGCAGGGGAGAAGCCGTAAGGACCGCCGACAACGAAAACCAGACGACGGGCGCCGGAAGCCATGCGCTTGTCGAGCCACGCGGCAAAGTCCACGCTGCGACGCTCCGCGCCGTGCTCGTCGAGCAGCACCACCCTGTCGCCCGACTGCAGACGCTCCAAGATGAGGCGCCCCTCCTGCTCCTTCTGCTGCTCCTCGGAGAGCGCCCGCGTCTGACGCAGCTCGGGGATGACCTCCATCCCGAAAGAGACGTAGTGGGAGAGACGCTTGCTATAGTCCTCGAAGGAGGCTGCAAAATGAGGGTCGGTGGTCTTGCCGACAACAAGGAGGAGGATCTTCATGAGGACAAAAGTACGGAAAAATTCGTTCGGAAGAAGCAGGACGATGGAAAAATGGCAGGAAAAATGAAAAAAACAGGAAAACTCTAAACTCTAAACTCTCAACTCTCAACTATTTTCCGTACTTTTGTATGTCAAAATGTTATAAGAAGGTGGAAAAAATCGATTCTTTAGACAAGAAAATCCTGGAGATCATCTCCAACAACGCACGCATTCCCTTCAAGGACGTGGCCGCCGAATGCGGCATCTCGCGTGCGGCAGTGCACCAGCGCGTGCAGAAGCTCATCGACATGGGCGTCATCGTCGGCAGCGGCTATCACGTGAACCCCGCCAGCCTGGGCTACAACACCTGCACCTATGTGGGCATCTCGCTCGAAAAGGGTTCGATGTACAAGTCGGTGGTGCAGGAGCTGACGAAGATCCCCGAAGTGGTGGAATGTCACTTCACCACCGGCCCCTACACGATGCTCGTCAAACTCTACGCCCGCGACAACGCCCATCTCATGGAGCTGCTCAACGACAAGTTGCAGGAGATCAACGGCGTGATGTCCACCGAGACGCTCATCTCGCTGCGTCAGAACATCAAGAAGGAGCTGCCCATCGGACAGCCTCAGGCCGAGACGGCGCCGCGCATGGAAGAGGACTGGAAAAGCATCGACGACTGATGGCGGCAATCATCGGCATCACCAGCAACTTCGGCGAGAAAGGCAGCCAGCTGGCACGCGCCTACTACGACGCCGTGCTGCGCGAAGGCGGCGTGCCCCTCATCATCCCGCCCTATCAAAACAGGGAGGCCCTTCTGGCCACACTCGGGCTCGTGGACGGCCTGCTCTTGAGCGGCGGCGGCGACATCGAGCCCTCGCTCCTGGGTGAAGAGCCCGGACGCAATCTCTCGGGCATCTGCATCGACCGCGACATCCTGGAGCTGGACCTCATCCGCGAGGCCTACGGCCGTCAGGTGCCGATGATGGGCATCTGCCGGGGCATGCAGATGATCGCCATCGCTCTGGGCGGCACACTCATTCAGGACCTGCCCTCGGAATACACCCCCGCAGAAGGCTGCTCCGCCCTTCTGCCCCACAGCCAGGAGGCCGCACGCGATGTGGCGACGCACGACGTCGCGATTGAGGCCGGCAGCCTGCTCGCGGACATCATGAAGCCCATGGGGCCCGTCGGGGTCAACAGTTTCCACCATCAGGCCGTCAAAGAGGCCGGACCCAGGCTCCGCGTGTCGGCCCGCAGCGCCGACGGCGTCATCGAGGCGGTGGAATCGGCCGAAATGAAGAGCATCGTCGGCGTGCAGTGGCACCCCGAATGTCTGGCCCAGAGGGAAGAGGCCGAAGAGCAAAGGGCCCTGTTCCACTGGTTCGTGGGCGAAGCGGAGAACTTCCGCGAGGCCAAAGCCTTCCACAGCCGCCACCTCTCGCTCGACTCGCATTGCGACACGCCGATGGTGGGCATCGAAGAGTTTGCCCGCCGCAGCGACAAGGCGCTGGTCGATGTGGTGAAGATGGAAGAGGGCCGTCTGGACGCCACCGTCATGGTGGCCTATCTGCCGCAGGAAGCGCTGACGGACGAAGGGCGCGAAGAAGCCCGCCGTCAGGCCGACGCCGTGCTCGACGGCATCGAGACAATGGTGAAGGCCAACAGCAGCCGCGTGGCGTTGGCCTCGACGCCCGACGAGCTCTACGCCATCAAGGAGAGCGGACGGCGCGCCATCATGCGCGGCATCGAAAACGGCTACGCCATCGGACGCGACATCAGCCTGCTCCGCCACTTCAAGGAGCGCGGCATCGTCTATATGACCCTCTGCCACAACGGCGACAACGACATCTGCGACTCGGCCCGCCTGAAGAACGCCGAGGAGCATCTCTGGGGCGGCGTGAGCCCCTTCGGCCGCGAAGTCATCCGGGAGATGAACCGCCTGGGCATCATGGTGGATATGAGCCACGCCCACGAGCGCTCGTTCTACGACGCATTGGAGCTCTCGGAGCGCCCCATTGTGTGCTCCCACAGCAGCGCCCGCGCCCTGTGCGACCATCCGCGCAACCTCACCGACGAGCAGATGCGCGCCCTCGCCGCCAAAGACGGTGTGGCGCAGGTGACCTTCTACGACGGTTTTCTCAAAGCCGGCGGCGGCGCAACGGTGGAGGACGCTCTGGCCCATCTCGACCACATGGTGCGGGTGATGGGCATCGAGCACGTGGGCATCGGCAGCGACTTCGACGGCGACGGCGGCGTGCCCGGACTGGCCAACGCCTCCGACATGATCAACTTCACCCGACGACTGCTGCGCCGGCGCTACAGCGAGAGCGACCTGCGGCTGCTCTGGGGCGAGAACTTCCTCCGGGTGATGCGTCGGGTGCAAAACGTATAAAGAGATGAACAACAGAGCGATATACCTGCTGATGCTGGCGGCCTTCGCCGCCCTACTCACCGGCTGCGGCGGACGCACAAGGGCGACGGCCGAGCGCGCCGGCGACACGCTGGCGATGACGCCCTGCCCCACATTTCAGGCCGACAGCGCCCTGGACTGCATCAAGGCCCAATGCGCCTTCGGCCCCAGAGTGACGGGCAGCACGGCCTCCAAGGCCTGCGGCGACTGGATTGTGGCCGAATTCACGCGAAGGGGCTGCACGGTGGAGGAGCAAAAGGGCGAGGTGACGACCTGGGACGGCACGAAGCTCACCGCCCGCAACATCACGGCGCGCTACCGTCCCGAAGCGAAACGGCGCCTCATGCTCTGCGCCCACTGGGATAGCCGCCCCTGGGCCGACAACGACGATGACGAGACGAAACACCATACGCCCGTGACGGCGGCCAACGACGGTGCCAGCGGCGTGGCCGTGATGCTGGAGATTGCCCGTCTGCTCCATGAAACCGGCGATTTGGGCTGCGGCGTGGACTTCGTCTGCTTCGACGCCGAGGATATGGGCACGCCGCAATGGGCCGACGGCGACAGTGACCGCGAGACATCGACCTGGTGTCTTGGCAGCCAGATGTGGAGCGAAAGGATGAAGGAGCAGAAGGAGAAGCCCGTCTTCGCCATCCTCCTGGATATGGTGGGCGGCTACGGCGCCACCTTCTCCAAAGAGAGCACCAGCGTGCGCTATGCCGGCGACGTGGTCGACGAGATCTGGCGCACGGCCGGACAGATCGGCTACGGCCACTTCTTCCCCGTGAGGGACGGCGGCGGCGTGGAGGACGACCACGTCTATGTGAACCGCGCCGGCATCCCCTGCGTGGACATCATCCCCTATCACGAATACGGCCCCTCCGTGTTCGGCCCCACATGGCACACCGCCGGCGACACGCCCGAGCGCATCAGCACCCAGGTGTTGGAAGCCGTGGGGCAGACGGTGCTTCAGGTGCTCTACAACAGGCAAGAAACGAACACTCCATAAAAGAAAGCAAACATGACGATCAACGAAATACAGGACGAAATCATCGAGGAATTTCAGGACTTCGACGACTGGATGGACCGCTATCAGCTGCTCATCGATCTGGGCAGCGAACAGGCGCCTCTGGACGAGCGCTACAAGACGGAGCAGAACCTCATCGACGGCTGTCAGAGCCGCGTGTGGCTGCAGGCCGATCTGGTGGACGGCCGCGTGAGGTTTCAGGCCGAGAGCGACGCCCTCATCGTGAAGGGCATCGTGGCGCTGCTCATCCGCGTGCTCGACAATCAGACGCCCGACGACATCCTCTCGGCCGACCTCTACTTCATCGAAAAAATCGGACTGCGCGAGCATCTCTCCCCAACACGCTCCAACGGCCTGCTGGCCATGCTCAAGCAGATGAAGATGTATGCACTGGCTTTTTCCGCACGATAAGCATCCCGTCTTTCTGGCGCCCATGGAGGACGTCACGGACATCGGCTTCCGTCTGCTCTGCAGGGAGATGGGGGCCGATATGGTCTATTCGGAATTCGTGTCGTCGGACGCCCTCGTGCGCAACGTCAACCGCAGCCTCGAGAAGCTCGAAGTCTCGCCCGACGAACGCCCCGTGGCCATACAGATTTACGGCCGCTTTCCGGAGGCCATGCGCGATGCGGCGCAGCGGGTCGTGGAGGAGGCGCATCCCGACGTACTCGACCTCAACTTCGGCTGCCCCGTGAAGAAGGTGGCCGGCAAAGGCGCCGGCGCCGGCATGCTGCAAAACATACCCCTGATGCTGGAGATCACGCGGGCCGTGGTGGAGGCCGTGCCCGACACACCCGTCACGGTGAAGACCCGTCTGGGGTGGGACGAGGGCCATCGCATCATAGTAGATCTGGCCGAAGAGCTGCAGGACTGCGGCATCAGGGCTCTGACCATACACGGGCGCACAAGGGCACAGATGTACACGGGCGAAGCCGACTGGACGCTCATCGGCGCCGTGAAGCAGAATCCCCGCATGCACATCCCCATCATCGGCAACGGCGACATCACCTCCCCCGAACGGGCCCGTGAGTGCTTCGAGCGCTACGGCGTGGACGCCGTGATGGTGGGACGCGCCACCTTCGGGCGCCCTTGGATTTTCAAAGAAATCAAGGACTTTCTGCGCGACGGACACTACACGCCCCTCACGGCGGACGAGCAGATGGACATCCTCAAGCGCCAGATTGCCAAGAGCGTGGAGCGCCTGGACGAGTATCGCGGCATCCTCCACGTGAGGCGCCATCTGGCCGCATCGCCGCTCTTCAAGGGCATCCCCAATTTCCGCGAGACGCGCATCCGCATGCTGCGTGCGGAGCGTGTGGACGAACTCTGCGCCATCCTCGAAGAGGTGCGTCCGCTCGTTCGACAAAAACAAACGGAAACCGACAGCATCACCAGCCTATGAACAACCCTCATCCCTTTGAAATCATGGCTCCTGTAGGTTGCGAGGAGTCGTTGGCCGCTGCGCTCAGAGCCGGTGCCGACAGCATCTACTTCGGTATCGAAAAACTCAACATGAGGGCCCATTCGGCCTCGACCTTCACCATAGAAGACCTCCGGCGCATCGCCCGGGAGTGCAGCCGCTGCGGAGTGAAGAGCTACCTCACCGTCAACACCATCATCTACGGCGAGGACCTGGAGACGATGCGCCGCATCCTGGACGCCGCCAAAGAGGCCGGCATCAGCGCCGTCATCGCCAGCGACGTCGCCGTGATGACTTATGCCCGCAGCATCAATCTGGAGGTGCATCTGTCCACCCAGCTCAACATCTCCAACCTCGAGGCGCTGAAGTTTTACGCCCAGTTTGCCGACGTGGTGGTGCTGGCGCGCGAGCTCAACATCGACCAGGTGGAGGCCATCCACCGGGGCATCGAGGAGGAGCAGATCAAGGGCCCTTCGGGCGAGCTCATCCGCATCGAGATGTTCTGTCACGGCGCGCTCTGCATGGCCGTGAGCGGAAAGTGCTACATGTCGCTCGACGCGATGAACCGTTCGGCCAACCGAGGCGAATGCATGCAGATCTGCCGTCGCAAATACCGCGTGGAAGACGTGGAGACGGGCAACGAGATGGAGATCGACGGCCCCTACATCATGTCGCCGAAAGACCTCAAGACCATACGCTTCATCGACCGCCTTTGGCACGCGGGCGTACGTGTGTTTAAGATAGAGGGACGTGCGCGCGGGCCCGAATACGTGGACACGGTGGTGCGCTGCTACAGCGAAGCGCTGACGGCCGTCGTGGAGGGCACGCTGACGGAGGAGATGAAGGACGGCTGGGACGAAAGACTCGCGCGCGTGTTCAACCGCGGATTCTGGGACGGATATTATCAGGGGCAGCGCATGGGCGAATGGAGCTCGCGACCCGGCAGCGTGGCGCGCGAACACAAGCAGTATTGCGCCAAAGGCGTGCGCTACTACACGAAGCTCGGTGTGGCCGAATTCCGCATCGAGGCCTGTCCGCTCAACGTGGGCGACAGGATACTGGTGACGGGCCCCACAACGGGTGCGCTCTACGCCACGGTGGAGGAAATACGCTACGACCTGAAGCCCGTGCAGACGGCGCTGCAGGGACAGCACGTCTCCATCCCGCTGCCGCGCAAGATACGCCCTTCGGACAAGCTGTTTATCCTGAGAGACGACCAAGAAGAATAACCAAAAAATACACACAACAACGATGAAAAACACACTGATCGGCATGATGCTCTGCCTCTCGACGGCGATGGGCGCACAAACGATGGACGCGTTCATTGACAGCCTGATGGCCCGGATGACGCTCGAAGAGAAACTCGGACAGATGAACCAGCTCTCCGTGGGCGACGTGCAGACGGGCACGCCGCTGCGCGCAGAGACCTCGCGCCTCATCCGCGAGGGCAAAGCGGGCGCGCTCCTCAACATCAAGGGTGCAGAGAAAATCCTCGAAGTACAGCGCATGGCGGTGGAGGAGTCGCGTCTGGGCATCCCCCTGCTGGTGGGCATGGACGTCATCCACGGCTATGAGACCATCTTCCCCATCCCGCTCGGCATGGCCGCCACGTGGGACCTGGAAGCCATTGAGGAGTCGGCGCGCATCGCTGCGACGGAAGCTTCGGCCGGAGGTGTGGCCTGGACCTTCTCGCCGATGGTGGACATCGCCCTGGATGCCCGCTGGGGCCGTCAGGCCGAAGGCGCCGGTGAAGACCCCTATCTGGGCGCCCTCGTGGCCCGCGCCATGGTGCGCGGCTATCAGCAGGGCCCGCATCCCATCCTGGCCTGCGTGAAGCACTTCGCACTCTACGGCGCCGCCGAGGGCGGACGCGACTACAACACGGTGGATATGAGCCGACTGAGGATGTACAACCAATATTTCCCGCCCTACAAAGCCGCTGTGGAAGAGGGCGCCGGCAGCGTGATGTCGTCGTTCAACATCGTGGACGGCGTGCCCGCCACCGCCAACAGCTGGCTGCTGGACGAGGTGCTGCGCCGGCAGTGGGGCTTTAAGGGCTTTGTGGTGAGCGACTACGCCAGCATCAGCGAGATGAAGCGTCACGGCATCGGGCCTGCAGCGCAGAATGCGGAACGCGCCCTCAAAGCCGGCACGGATATGGATATGTGTTCGGAGTTGTTCGTCCGCCTTCCGGACAGCCTGATGCCCTGGATCGACAGGGCCTGCCGGTGCGTGTTGGAGGCCAAATGGCGGCTCGGCCTCTTCGAGAACCCCTATCGCTACGGCGACCCCGCCCGCGTCAAACGGGAGGTGTACAGCCGCAAGCACAGAGACATCTGCCGCCGCATCACGGCCGAGAGTTTCGTGCTGCTTAAAAATGAAGGCGGTCTGCTGCCGCTGGAAAGAAAAGGGACGCTGGCGCTGATCGGACCGTTGGCCGATTCGCGCAGCGACGTGGCCGGCTCGTGGGCCTTCTGTCAGGACACGGCGAAATACGAGACCCTGCGCGAGGCCTTCGAACGCCGGCTCAAGGGAAAGGTGCGCGTGGTCTCGTGTCAGGGCAGCAACGTGCTCGACAACCACCGCACACAGCATGAAGTGGCGCGCGGACACGGCCTGATTCCCGTCCCCGTGGTGGACGATGAAAAAGCGCTCGAAGAAGCGCTGGCGCTGGCGCGAGAAGCCGACGTCACGGTGATGGCTTTGGGCGAAACGGCCTGGATGAGCGGCGAGGGTGCGGCGCGCAGCGACCTCTCTCTGCCGGCACCCCAAAAGCGGTTGCTGCAGGCGGTGTGTGCGTTGGGGAAGCCCGTCGTGCTGCTCAATTTTGCCGGACGCGCCACGGAGCTCTCTTGGGAGAGTGAGCATGTGCCAGCCATCATGAACGTGTGGTACGGCAGCGAAGCGGGCGACGCCCTCTGCGACGTGCTTTTCGGCGAGGTGTCGCCTTCGGGACGCCTCACGGTGTCGATGCCCAAGCGCACCGGACAGGAGCCGCTCTACTACAGCATACTGCCCACCGGACGCCCGATGGAGGACAACGAGCCCGACTATCACGTCTTCTCTACAAACTACGTCGACGTGACCAACGGCGCGCTCTACCCCTTCGGCTACGGACTGACCTACAGCACGTTCGAATACGGACGCCCCTCGCTGGAAGGCAACACCCTGAGCGTGCGCCTCAGCAACACCGGGGGGCGCGAAGCCACCGAAGTGGTGCAGCTCTACACCCGCGACCGCGAAGCCTCCGTGTCGCGCCCCAAACAGGAACTGAAAGGATTCCAACGGATTAGCCTGAAAGCCGGCGAGAGCCGGGTGGTGAAGTTTGAAATCACCGAGGACCTGTTGGGCTACTA
>JAEEGH010005868.1_pt1 | contig 30508 bp, 28 predicted proteins | sample 9134181 | NCBI WGS metagenome assembly JAEEGH01 (sample SAMN16246544, study PRJNA631951) | gut metagenome | biome: gut microbiome; feature: rumen; material: DP-attached | host: Bos | place: Iran: Karaj | collected 2018-10
GTTTTGCCGGAGCAGATTTGCGTCTGCGCGAGGCAAAAACGCAGAGCATCCTCTGTGGATGGTCGAGTATTTTAACGAAGTGCAGGCGGAAAGCTACCCGTCAAAACCGGGTTCGTATAGGTATCGTCTGCTTAAGCGGCGTACTGCGCGGAACTTCGTAAAAACCGCCTGCGCCCGGAGCCGGAAAAGGCTTCGGGCGCAGGCTTGTTTTTTCCCGGATCTCACCGATCCCCGAGCAGTTCTTTAAACGCGTCAAGCTCCTTTACAGGGGCGTAAAACGTATTGTGCGAAAGCATGTTCACAATGTCTTGTCTCAGCGTCGTCTCTCCGGTCACCGCCTGCTCGTTTCTGTCAAACGACAAAAGGTCGAACAGCGGAGCGGTGTAGGCGTATTTCCCCTCGATACCGTCATAATCCTCCGCTGAGCGAAACGCCCTGCGCAGACATTCCTCCGCTTCCCCGGTCTTCTTTTCATCCGCCAGCCACTTCGCTTTTTTGCAGTACAGGTACGCAAGCTCGTAGGCCTCGTCGAGATAGTTGCCGTCCGGGAAAAAGAGCTCGATCATAGCTATAGCCGTCTCCGTCGATTTTTTGAAGATCTCAATATCTCCCAGGCCCTTATAGTACCAGCCCAGGAACCGCAGCAGCTCTGTCAGAAGTGAAAGCAGGTGCCGCTGCTTTTCCCGCTTCTGCTCTTCTCCCTCAAGGCAGTCCAGCCGGATGTTCTCCAGAAGTCTCGCCATTGCACTGATCTTCGGGGCCCTGTCCGCGTAAGAGCGCGCCTCTTCTTTTCTGCCGCAGTCCAGCAGGCACTGCACGATCCCGACGATCGCATTGCACTTCGTTTCGTCGCCGCAGCTTGAGTCGATAACGGTCCTGAATAATTCTATCGCCCTGTCGCGCTCCCGCTCATAGGTTTTCACGTCTTTTGCGTCTTCCCGGGAGTAAAGGTCGAGCGCGCTGCAGAAAACGTCGGAAGCGTATCTTTCAAGCCAGTCCATATCCGACGGGAATTCCTTTACCGCGTCCGCCGATATTTCAAGACGCGCCTGGATGTTCCCGCTTTTGAAGGTCTCGTCGTACTGCTTTTGAAGCTCTGCCCTGCGCAGCTCGTCCGCGGACTCGTTATAGGAAAAGAGCTCGTCGGTGGTTATCCCGAACAGTCTCGCGATCGGCACGATGAGCGACAGGTCCGGGCTCGTCGCGCCGGTCTCCCATTTTGAAACGGTCTGATAGGTCACCGAGAGCTTTACGGCCAGCTCTTCCTGGGTCATGCCCCGCGCCCGGCGCAGCTCTCTGATCTTTTCGCCTATACTTTCCATTTTATACTCCTTGTTTTGAAATAAGCGGCCGCCTTCGTTTCTGTTATACCCGATCGCATCCCGGAATGCAATAACGCGTTTTTTGAGAAAAACTCGCGCCTCAGGCGAGTCGGAGACGCCCAAACGCCGCCCCGAAACAGTCTTCCGGACTGTTTCGGGGCGGCGCCGGCTTGTCAAAAAAACCTCTCGGGACTTTTTTTGACCGCGCTTTTCGCCGGGGAACGTCCCGCGGCGATTATTGCTTTGTGATTATCTGCGCGGTGCGGGCGGCGGCGTCGTAATCCACGCCGTACCCCACGTATCCGGCAAGGTCGCGCAGCTGCACGTAGTTCTCGCCGCCGATGTTGAAGGCCTTGACGGACACGGTCTCGCCGTTTACGCTCACCGGCTGGTTGCTGAGCACGCAGGTATCGGAGCGGTCCTCCCCGATCTGCATGTCGGTAGCCTGAGCCGCGTAGCTCTCGCCGGTGGCGATGAGCACGGTGCGGGAGGCGCTGTCGTAGTCGACGTTGTACTGATATGCGCTGCCGTTGAGGATGCAGGCAAGGTCGCGGAGCTTGAAGTAGTTGTTGCCGTTTACGTTGTAGTGGGCTATCGTCACTTCTTCTCCGTCCAGCGTCACCGCCTGATTGGAGACCATGCAGACCGTTTCCTTCACTGTAACGATGCCCGCCGCTTCGCCCACGCTGCCCTTCACTACCAGATAGTAGGTGCCGGGAGCGGAGAAGGAGATGTCGAAGTATCCCCCGTCGGCGTCTATGCCGGTGTCGGTCAGAGCGTCGAAGGACGTGCCGCAGTATACGTCGCCGTCATATCCCTCGGCGCTGTAATTGTAGGAAGCGTCCATGGCGAAGGTTTTCGCGCAGAAGGTCAGCGTCTCGCCCGTCACGGCCTCGGCCGCGGCGGGGTACATGGCGCTCGTGCTCTTCCAGGAAGAGTCGTAGGCAAGAATGTAATAGCTGCCGCCTGCCTTCGCGGGGGCGTCGGCGTCCGTCCAGCATTTTTCCTCTGTCGGATCGAAGCACAGAGCGCCGTTCTGAGGCGTACGGCCCCATACCTTTTCGAAAGACCGGAAGCCGTAGGTCGTATCGTAGATCGACGCGCCGTCAAGGCCGGCTTCGAACTCAAGCTCATGTACCTTCATTATGGCGTCGCCTACGGTCATGCCCTTCTCATAGGCGACGGGATACATGACGATGGGCGCGCCGCTCTTGCCTGTGGCCGCGGCCTGCCCGTCCTGTACGGTCACGTAGACATAGGCGGGGTCGAGGGCGGCAGCGGCGGACACGGGCTTGATGATCCTGTCATAGTTCGCCGTGACAAGGACGTTCCTGGTAACGGGAGCGGAAAAATCGAAGGGGACCTCCTCATGCTCGTTCCAGTAGTACCAGCCGGAGAAGGTATAGTCCTCGATCTCGGGAGCCTCGACGGGGTCTACGGTCCTTCCGTCATCCACGTACACGCTTTTCAGCGTATCGTAGTCGCCGTGGCCGATGCGGAAGCGAACGAGCCAGGGCCCGTCGACGTGCATTTTCTGCCCGTCGATGGTGCAGTAGTCGAAATCAAGCGTCTTGTCGGCGCCGATCGTAACGATGAGTCCCTTGTTCATAACGCTGGCGGAGCCGTAGCTCGGGCCGGTATATTCCTTGTCCGAGGTGCAGCCGGCGGCAAGGTAGGTGAAATCCAGCGTGCGGAGAGTGCCCTCGGGATCGATTACTATCGCGTCTCCCGGGAACTTGGGAAGATAATAGCCGTCGTCATACTCACTGTGGTTGTGGCCCCAGAGGAAAACGATATCACGGTCGTCGCCGTACTTGTTCAGCACGTCGATGACTTCGCCGGCATGCTCGGCGTAGCGTCCGCCGTACCAGTTGTGAAGCGGGAAATGGGTCAGGATAAATACGGGGACTCCGGCGGGAGCGGTCTCCAGCCAGGCGTCCAGCTCGGCGATATCCTCTTCGGTATAGTCGTTTTTGTAATCCGTGCCGACTATGCTTCCGGCGCCGAAGCAATAGATTATGTAATCGTCCGTCACCAAGCCCTCGCCGATCTGCCTCAGGCGCCCGGCGGACTCATAATCGGAGTAGGAAGAAAGATAATTTCCGCCGGCCCAGGTGGCCCACTCGTGATTGCCCAGAGTATATATCGCGTCGCCGACCTTGCCTTCGTCGATCAGTCCGTCCATGTAGGTCATGATCTCGCCGGTCCAGGTCCAGAATTCCTCCGGACCGGAAGCATAGGCGGAGCCCATGTCTCCGCAGAAGCCGAACGCGTCGATATATTCGATCCCGGAATTTTCAATCCAGGTCTTCAGGTTCAGGTTCACGCCGTCATAATGCACGTCGGAGGTAAACGCAAGGGTGATCGATCCGTCGGCGTTCCTGACGGAGTCGCGCCTGACGGTATCCGGCTCGGGAAAATCGATCTTTTCGGCGGGAGCGGAGTCTCCGGAGCCCGTATCGGCCGCGCCGGCGGACGTTCTCGCGAAAAGCAGTATCTTTCCGGCGTCGGCCTCGCTGTCGGCCTGTCCGAAGCTCGAGCCGTCGAATTTCAGATAATATTTGCCGCTGTGAAGGGCTACGGTCTCGCTCTCCGCGTCGTAAACGAAGGTGCGGAGCATGGAGCTGTCCCATACTATGAGCCCGCCGGAGCTTGCGAAGACGAACTGACCCGGGCTTGCCAGGCTTTCCAGGTGATCCTTCCCGTCCGGTATCCAGACTGCCGCGTCGTCCGCGGCGGCGGTGTCGCCCGTGACGGCGATCTCCGCGGAGCCGAGATTGCCTCCCGAGCAGGTCAGCGCGTAATACTTTCCGCCGTACTCGGTGACGATCAGATATTCTTTGCCGCCCTCCAGCCCTCCGGCCTTGACAAAGGCTTCGGAGCCGTCCCCGGCGGCAAAAGCTCCGCTCGCCAGCGAAAAGGCGATCGCGAGCACCAGCAGCAGGGACCATAGCTTCTTTCCTGTTTTCATGTGCTTCCTCCTTTTGTTATGCTTTCGGAAATATTATATGAACATCCCATAACATTTTCAAGTTTTTTTGTTACTTTTGCGAAAAAAGCGGGAAATTGGCGCGCGCGGCCGACGTGATAAACGCGCCGACGGCGGAAGAACGTCGGCGCGCCGCGCGTCACCGGGCCATCCGGCGGGTATAATTTTGCTCCGCGCTTAATTTTCGCGTTTTTGATGACAGTTAAGGGCGAAAGCCGGCGAAACGATTTGCACGTATCTTTTTCCGCGGAAGACGCGTGTGATGCTCGCCGCCGCGAAGACTATACGCCTTACGAGGGATACCGAAAGGAGAAAAAAATGAAAGAACCTTCAATTTGGGACAAAGTATTCGGAGACGCCAACGAGCATTTCGTCGGCGACGAACTGAACCGGGACAAGCTGCAGACGCTGAACACGCTTCGGGATCTATGCTATAAGCTCTCTGCGATAGACCGCACAATAAAATATACCCCTCGCCCTTTTGACAACAGAAGAATATCGGCGTCGGTAATCGTTGATCTGCCGGATGTGCATGCTTTTGAGAAAAAAGAAGCAAAAGAACTTGTTTCACAGGCGTTCACGGCAGCCGACTCGGTTATAACTTCAACTTCACCGGGCAATCTGCGTATCGCGTTTTTGGTCAAGAAAATGTGGAACACTTATCATTATGAAGACTATACGCCTTACGGCGAAAACTGAAAGGAGAACAAAACATGAACAAGCTTGAACTTCTGGAGATCATAAGCGAGCTGATCGCCGACAACAGCAGCATCGGGGCCGATCCCGATGATGAGATCCTCATCGACGGTCTTGAGGACGTCATGCTGAACGTCAATGAGACGGAAGGCGATATTACCCTGCTGTTCACCGACGGCAGCGTCAGCACCATTACCGTAAAATGACGAGAAAACACGGATAGGCGGAGTCCGCCCGTCCGCCGGGGCGGATAAGACCGACACAGACCGTTTTTGTCCGGCGGGCAAAAGCGGTCTGTGTCACGTTCGGGACCTACGGTCAGTACGATGATCCCGTCATACGCAGCGCCCGCGCATTTGTACGTCGAAGAATGCCGAAGATCCATTGACTTTTGCCTCCGAATGCGGCTCCCTGCGTGAGGACGGAGATTGTTTATATCTGAACTCGATCGGAACGTCATAGTCAGGCCGCGGAGCTCTGCGCCGAACTTCGGGGACGCTCACGCGGAAGAGATCACCGTTTACGCGGAGAGCTTTGCCGCCTCAAGACCGCTTCTGCCGCGCGGGAAAGAAGCCGGATCGTACCGGCTGACATATATCAACACAGGAAATAAGGAGAGTACGAAATGAAAACAGAATGGACAGAAAAAGAACGCTTTGATCTTTGTGCTAAGCTTGAAGGGATATTCGGAGCTGATCTCGACCCGGATGAGTACGACGCCATTTTCAACGCGATCAGCATAATCAGTCCGGCTTATGCCGAAGCGATCGAAAAAGAAGAAAAAGAATTCGTCAAAACAGCGGAAGATGTTTTGCGGGAGATGGAGTAGAAACGAAAGGCAAAAAACGACAACGTGCTGCAGTTATATTGATCCCGGCGGATCGGTTATATTGTCCCTGCGGGACAGTTATATTTTGCGGCAATGCCGCAAAGTGATATTATATTCGCCTCCGAAGCTGCGCGCAGCGCAATATCACTCGGCGTAAGCCGAATATCACTGCGGCGCGATCAAACTCGCCGCAGGCGAATATAACTAAAGAAACCTGATTTGTCGGACAAATCAGGTTTCTTTCATGGCGGAGAAGTCGGGATTTGAACCCGAGCGCGCTTTCAAACGCCTACTCCCTTAGCAGGGGAGCCCCTTCGGCCACTTGGGTACTTCTCCAAAGCCTAAAGAAATATAACACAGCTTTGACGGTATGTCAACTAAAACTTGAATATCACGCCCACGGCGGCGGAAAAGAGTATAAAAACGGCGGGATGCATATTTTTAGTTTTTTTAACAAAATTTGTCAAAACGAAAATAACCGCGGCGAGTATCAGGGCTTCGGGGGCCGCCGTGAGGCTTCCCGTCTCCGCCGTCAGAAAGGTGATGCGGCACAGCGACCACAGCGCCGAGGCGATCAGCGCCGCCGAAGCGGCCCGCAGACCGTAGAAGGCGCGGTCGACGAGCTTTGCCGAGCGGAATTTCTCCAGCACGCGCGAAACGATGAGTATGCAGATGAAGCAGGGCAGGACAAGGCCCGCGGTCGCGCAGAACGCTCCGGGGACGCCGGCCGCCGTAAAGCCGGTATAGGTAGCCATATTCACGCCTATCGGCCCGGGCGTGGACTCGGACACCGCTATCATGTCCGCGAGCTTTTCCTGCGTGAACCAGCCGGTGCGCGCGGAAATATCCTGCAGGAAGGGCACCGTCGCCATCCCTCCGCCGAAGGCGAACAGCCCGGTCTTGAAAAACTCGAAAAAGAGGCGAAGATATATCACGCTTTCCGCCTCCCTTTCACGGACTGTATCGCCACTCCCGCGGCGCCCGCGGCGGCGACGAACAGCACCGGCGACAGGCCGGTGAGGACCGCTCCGAAGAAGACCGCGGAGAAAACGATCGCCGCGGCGGCGTCCCTGACCGCCTTTTTCAGTATTTTGACGAGCGCGTTCAGAATGAGCACGCATACGCATACTCTTATACCGGCGAACGCGCTTGCCACGTACGCGTTGTCGGAAAAGCTCTGTATAAACGCCGCGACGGCGAGGATCATAAGGAACGAGGGCGTGACGACGCCCAGGGTGGCGGCGAATGCCCCGGCAAATTTTCTCTGCTTCGCGCCCACAAAGGTCGCGGTGTTCACGGCTATGATGCCCGGGGTGCACTGAGATACCGCGAACCAGTCCAGCAGCTGCTCCTCATCGGCCCATCCGTGCTTTTCCACTACCTCGCGCCTGAGCATGGGCAGCATGGCGTATCCTCCGCCGAAGGTGAACAGGCCCACTCTCGCGAACGCCAGGAAAAGCTCCCATAATTCCCTCATAACGATCCTCCGCGGAACGGCGCGGATTGCGCCCCTTGCAGCTTCGGGCAGCGCGCCGGTCGTCTGTATTATATTGTGCCCCGATAGGCGCTGTCAAGCTTCGCCCGGCCGCGCGAATGTACATAATCCTGTTGTACATTCCCGAAATAATTGATATAATGAACACGCTCATCCCGCCCCCGTCCGGCGAGGCGCCGAGATCCGGGACCGTCCGCGGGAGGGGTATAACGAACAGGATAAAGGAGCGTGCTTACAGACGTGCTCAAGTATAAAATGACCATCGCGGGCGTGGAGAGAGAGCTCCCCATCTGCCCGATCAGCGACGAGCTTTCAATAGGCGCTTTCGTCATCATCGGCGACTGCGAGCTCACCTCCGCCTGCGCGGAGGCGCTGCTGAAAAAAGCGCCGGAATACGACTATCTCATCACCGCCGAGGCCAAGGGAATGCCTCTGGTCCATGAAATGGCGCGCCTGAACGGCGACAAAAAATACTTCGTCGCCCGCAAAGGCGCCAAGCTGTATATGACCGGAGTTCTGGAATGCGCCGTCAGATCCATAACCACCGCAAAGGAGCAGCGGCTTTATCTCGATACCGCCGACGCCGAGCTCATGAAAGGCAAGCGCATCGTGATAGTCGACGACGTCGTTTCCACCGGCGAGAGTCTGCATGCGCTTGAGTCTCTCGTGAACATGGCGGGCGGCAGTATAGTAGGGCGCATGTTCATCCTTGCCGAGGGCGACGCCCGCGGCCGTGACGACGTCACCTATCTCGAGCCCCTGCCTCTCTTTCGTCCCGACGGGACGCCTCTGGAATAATGGACGAAACGCGCGTAGGCTCCCTGCCGCCCGCCGACCGGGTAGAAGCGGCAGAAACCCGGCCGCCGCTGTGCGAGTATCCCCGGCCGCAGTTCATGCGGCCGGACTGGCTGTGCCTCAACGGTCAGTGGAGCTTTGAGATCTGTCCCGAAGGAGAGATGCCTCTGCGTCTCACCGGCACGATAACCGTACCCTTCTGCCCCGAGTCCGTCCTTTCCGGCGCGGCCCGCGGCCCGAGGAACGGCGAAATGCTGTGGTACGGGCGCAGCTTTACCCTGCCCGAGGGCTTTATGAAGGACAGGCTGCTGCTCAATTTCGGCGCGGTCGACCAGTGGTGCGAGATCTTCATCAACGGTCAGCTCGCCGGCACGCATGAAGGAGGCTATCTTCCCTTTTCTCTCGATATCACGCAGTATGTCGATCCCTCGGCCGAAAACCGCATATCGGTCTCGGTATACGATCTGACCGACGAAGGCCCGTACGCCTGCGGAAGGCAGTCTCTCTCCCCCATGCCGGGCAGCGTTCCCGCGCAGAGCGGGATATGGCAGACCGTCTGGCTGGAAAGCGTGCCGGAGCGGTATATTCCTTCCGTTTCGATCACTCCCGACCTCGACGGCGGCGCCGTCCGCGTGGAAGCGCGCGGCTGTCCGAGGCTGCGCTGGGTGCTGTTTGCCGAGGGGCGGCATATCCTCAACGGCGTCGCCGACGACGACGGCACGGCGGAGTTCTCCGTGCCCGACCCTCGTCCGTGGTCTCCGGAGGATCCGTTTTTATACGAGCTCGTGCTCATTTATGAAAAGGATATCGTAAAGACCTACTTTGCCATGCGCAAGATCTCCGTTGAAAACGGCTCCGTCATGCTGAACAACAAGCCCGTTTTTCTCTCCGGCGTGACCGACAGCGGGCTGTGGAGCGGCGGGCTGTATACCGCGCCCTCCGACGAGGCATTGATATCAGATATAACCGCGGCAAAGCAGATGGGCTTCAACCTGCTGCGCAAGAGCGCAAAGGTCGAGCCCCTGCGCTGGTACTATCACTGCGACAGGATCGGCATGCTCGTATGGCAGGACATACCCGGCGGAGGCTCTCCCGGCAGCCGCCTCTGGACCGAGCTCATCCCCCGCCATACCCCCCTGCGGGTAAGCGACACCTCCGGATACAGCCGCTTCGGCCGCGGCAGCGGCCGCGACCGCGCCCGTTTCGTCACGGAAACGGAGCAGACGGTGCAGACTCTTTACAATTCCCCCGGCGTGATATGCTGGAGCCTTTTTGACGAAGGACAGGGGCAGTTCGACTCCGTCCGCCTGTCCGAAAGGCTGAAAAGACTTGATCCCACCCGCCTTGTCGACCATGCCAGCGGCTGGCTCGATCAGCGCGCGGGCGATTTCAAAAGCGTGCACGTGTATTCCGGCGGCAGGATACGCGTATCAAAAGACGGGCGCGTTTTTGCCGTTACAAAGCTCGACGGATTTTCATGTCCCGCGGAAGACGGCGAAGCCGCTTCCGGCAAGGTCCGCGGGCGGCTCCGCGCGGAGCCCGGCAAGCTTGCGGAGGCGATCGGCAGTCTTTATGACAGGCGCGTATTTCCCGCGAAGGAGCTCGGGATGTCGGTATGCATCTACTCGCAGCTTACCGATACCTCCGAGGACAGCAACGGACTTATCAGCTTTGACAGAACGCGCGTCAAGGCGGATATCGGGCTGATGCGTCAGATGAACGAAGCATTGAAAGGAGAAACGATATGACGCTGACATGGTACGGGCATTCCTGCTTCAGGCTTGATTTCAACGGCGAGACGAGCGTCGTCTTCGACCCCTACTCCCCCGGCAGCATACCCGGCGTTGAGCTGCCCGACTCCGTCTCCGCCGACGAGGTCCTCTGCAGCCATGACCACGGCGACCACAACGCCGCGGACCGCGTCAGGCTTTCCGGGCGTCTGCCCGCCTTCGACACCAAGGTCCTTTACGGCTACCACGACAAGGAGAAGGGCAGGGCGCGCGGAGCGAACAAAATACACGTCGTCAGTTTCGGCGGCTTCAGAGCGGCGCACTTCGGCGACATCGGCTGCATGCCCGACGCCGGACAGCTTGAGCAGCTTAAGGGCCTCGACCTCGCTCTTATCCCCGTCGGCGGCTATTACACGATAGACCCCGAGGAAGCGAAGGAGCTCATCGGGCTCATCGGCCCGCGGGTGACCGTGCCCATGCATTACCGCTCCGGCGATACCGGCCTGAAGGCCATAGCGGAGCTGTCGCAGTTCACTTCCCTTTTCGATCATGTCGAACGCGCCGGAAGCACGCTGGAGATCCTTCCGGAAATGCGCGGCATATACTGCATGGAGCTCGGGTGAGCCTGCCTGTAAAGACCATGTCCCGCAGGGAATGGCAGGGCGGCTTCGAGCGCAGCGTGCGCATGCTGCGCCTGCCCTTCGGCGACGTCGGCCTGCTGCGGTACGGCAACGTGACGCGCCCGGTTATCAAGAATTCCGTTCCCGTGATCGCCGACGGGGTGGAGTGGCTGCAGCTGGCGCCCCGCGGGGAAAGCTGGTTCATGACCGCCATGTTTGACCGCGGCGAGCTTAGCCAGTACTATTTCGACATTGCGGACGAGCTGTTTTTCGGCGAGGAGGCAAGCTTCACCGATCTCTACCTCGACGTTCTTTTCATCCCCGGAAGCAGCCCCGTTCTTCTTGACCTCGACGAGCTCAGCGCGGCGAGAGACGCGGGAGTCATAACCCCCGCTCAGGCGGAAAAGGCCCTCGTCACGGCGCGCCGCCTCATCGGTCTTCTCAAAACGCGCTCCCGGCAGCTGCGCTGCTTCTGCGAGGAATACAGGACAAAGCTTCTTTCGGGAGCGTGACCGCTCCCGAAAGTAAAAATTCGCCGCTGAGGAACTTTCGTTTCTCAGCGGCTGAATTATATACCGCATATCGTCTTCGGCTTCCGCAGCCTTATTTTGCGAGCGCGTCGGCTTCGGCCTTCAGCGCCTCGATGCGCCTCGAGCATTCCGCGGCCGTGTCCGCCCTGCTCATGAGATAAACCTTTATTTTCGGCTCGGTCCCCGAGGGCCTTACGATGAAGCGGCCTCCGTCCTCCAGCTCGAGGTACAGCACGTTCTCTCCGCGCATGTCGAGCTTTTCCTCTTTGCCGCCGGACGACGCAATACCGGACAGATAATCCCTTACGCGGGTCACCTTTATCCCGCCCAGCTCCTTCGGCGGGTCGGAGCGCAGTTTTTCCATGACCGCTTTCATTTTGCCTATGCCGTCCACTCCGGGCATCATGATGCTTACCGTCTTTTCCTCATAATACCCGAGCTTCTTATACAGCTCATTCAGAGCGTCGATAAGGCTCATGCCCTTTTCCGCCAGAAACGCCGCCATCTCCGCCGCCATGACGGAGGCGGTCACCGCGTCCTTGTCGCGCACGAAATCCCCGAAAGCGTAGCCTATGGCCTCCTCGAAGCCGAAAATGACCGTTTTCTCTCCGTTTTCGTATTTTTTCATGCGCTCGGCGATGTATTTGAAGCCCGTAAAGGTGTCTTCCGTCTCCACGCCGTGCCGTTCCGCCGCCGCGCGGGCCATTTCGGTGGATACTATGCTCTTCAGCGCCACGGCGTTTTTCGGGAGCGTCCCGGCTTCCTTCATGGCGCTTATAACGTAATCGAGGAAGAGCACGCCCATCTGATTGCCCGTGAGCAGTCTGAATTTACCGTCCGCCGCCCGGACCATTACGCCTATGCGGTCGCTGTCGGGGTCCGTGCCGATGATAAGCTCGGCCTTTTCCCTTTCCGCCAGGGCAAGAGCGCGCTCGAAGCCGACCTCGAATTCCGGATTGGGGTTCTTCGCCGTCGGGAAATTTCCGTCCGGCTCCATCTGTTCCTCGACGCATATGAGGTTTTTAAGCCCCAGGCTCTTCAGCGCTCTCGGCACTATCCTCGCTCCCGCGCCGTAGAACGGAGTATATACCGTCTTTATATCCGACCGCGCCGCCGCGCCGGGACGAAGACTGTGCCTGAGCACGTTTTCAAGGAATACGGCGTCGGTCTCCTCCCCTATCAGCTCCACGGTCCCCTCGGCGACGGCCTTGTCCATATCCGCCAGCGGTATGTCGCCCACCGCGTCGGTCTTCGCCATGATCTCGGCGATCCTTCCGGCAAGCTCCGGCGCGAGCTGAGCCCCGTCGGGGCCGTATACCTTATAGCCGTTGTACTCCTTGGGGTTGTGGCTCGCGGTTATGTTAATCCCCGCCGCGGCCTTATACAGGCGTATGGCGAAGGACAGCTCCGGCGTCGGTCTGAGCGCGTCAAAAAGGCGCACGTGTATGCCGCGCGCGGCCAGCACCGCCGCCGCGTCGAGGGCGTAATCGCGGCTGTTTATGCGGCAGTCATAGCACACCACCGCTCCTCTTTCCGCGGCGTCTCCGCCCATGGCAAGTATCGTTTCGCCGAGAGCATAGGTGGCCTGACGCACCGCGTAGCGGTTGATGCGCCTCGTACCCATGCCCATTATCGCGCGCAGTCCGGCCGTGCCGAAGGCGAGCGGAGCGAAAAAACGGTCCTCGATCTCTTTTTCGTCGTTTTTTATCGCTTCAAGCTCTCTTCTCTCCTCTTCGGAAATATACGGGCTTGAAAGCCAGTGTTCATATTCCTGTCTGTAATCCATCGTCTTCTCCGTCGGTCGGTCCTTCATCCACGGGCTTGAGCAGCTCCCGGGCAAGCTCCAGCATGGTCTCGGGCACCAGCACGTCCATTCCGGTCCCGGCAAAACCGAGTATCACCTTTGCGAGACTGCCCCCGGACGTGAACGACTCTATCGTGGGCACTCCGAAGGAATGCAGCAGCGACAGTGTCATTTCATAGTCCAGCCTGCTCCCCGTCACGGTGGTCAGCAGCGCAGGCGGCACGGGCTGTCCGTCGTCGCCCACGGGCCAGATATCGTCCGAGCAGTCGTCGCATTCCGAAGTGCACGCCGAGCAGTCGCCGCTGCAGCCCTCCGGGTGCTCTCCGCCGCATTTTTCGCAGGTCGGCTCCAGCAGCTCTCCGCACACCGGGCAGACCTCTCCGTCAAATTCCTTTTTGCATTCGCTGCACCATGCCATTTTCTCTCTCCCCTTTTCGCGCTACTTATGGTATTTCGAGCCTTCGGATATCTTGAACGCCCGGTAGAGCTGTTCCAGCAGCATCACTCTCGCCAGGTGATGCGGGAACGTCATTTTCGACATCGACAGCTTCATATCGGCGCGTTTTTTTATCTCTCCGTCAAGTCCGTATGAGCCGCCGATGATGAAACACAGTCTGCTCTTCCCGCTTACCGCGCACATATCGAGAAAGCCGGAGAAGCGCGTGCTGTCCATCTGAGTCCCCTCTATGCACATGGCTATGACCACGGCTCCGGACGGTATGCGCAGGATGATGCTTTCGGCCTCTTTTTTCAGCGCGGCGGCCGTTTCCGCCTCTCCGGGAGAGGACGGCAGCCGGCTCTCCGGCAGCTCTTCCACCTCAAGACGGCACAGCGGTCCGAGGCGCCTGATATATTCGGCGGCGGCGTCGGCATAGTGCTTTTCCTTTAGCTTGCCCACGCATATGATTTTTATGTTGAGCATGGCGTACCTCTCATACTTATAGGCGAAGGGAGTCGAACCTCTGCCGCCCGAGAACGTATCTTTTCGGCGCCTTTTGCCCTTTTTTCTTTGCAAGGCGACAGCCTTGCCGCATCAAAAAGAACAAAAATCACTCGAAAATCTCTCGCTCTCGGGTGCTTTGCAGTTTTCACGGAGCCGATTTGGGCTGAGACGAGACGCAGCCCGCAGGGAATACTTCCGTATTTTCAAGGGCTGCAACGAAGTATCGGCGCAAATCAGCCCGTGAAAACCGGTAGGTGTTCAACTCCCTTCGCCTATACCTCTATCACCCTGCTGAACGCCGCCCTCGGCGCCGTCTCCGCCGGGAAGTTCCCCAGACGTTCTCCCACCGCCCGCAGGGCGAGCTCCGGGGTGTTGTTTTCGGCGCTGAGATGCGCCAGCAGCAGCCGCTTCATGCCGCGTTCGGCCAAAAATTCGGCAAAGGCCGCGCAGCTTTCGTTCGACAGATGCCCGCGGCTGCCGAGTATCCGCGCCTTCAGCGGATACGGATAAGGACCGGAGCGAAGCATTTCAACGTCGTGATTGGCTTCCAGCACCGCGGCGGCGCAGCCCTCCGCCGCGCGTTCCACCTCCGGCGTGACGCAGCCCAGGTCCGTCACCACGGCGAGCTTCTCCCCGGCGCCGCGCAGGATATATCCGAAGCTCTCCGAGGCGTCGTGCGGGGTGGCGAACGGCGTCAGCGTCAGCCGTCCGAGCGTCGAGGTCTCCCCCGCTTCCATTGTATGTATGCGCCGCGGATCCATTCCCGAGCTTATCAGCGCCCCGGCGGTGCCCCGGGAGGTATATACCTCCGCGGCGCACGCTTTCAAAAACACCTTAAGCCCTCCGATATGGTCGCTGTGCTCATGCGTTACCGCGACCGCGCTCACGTCCTCCGGCCGCAGTCCGAAACGCGACAGGGCTTCCTTTATCCTCCGTGCGGAAATACCCGCGTCCAGCAGGATGTGCGTTCCGCCCTCGCTGATCAGCGCGCAGTTTCCCGAAGATCCGCTGGCAAAGCTTATATATCTCAAAATATCAAATAGCCAAGCGGCGCGCTCACACAGGGTGACGACATCCCCATATGAGCGCGCCCAACACGCCTTTTCCCTTCTGATTTATTTCGTATTAGGCGAGGGCCCTGCTCTTTTTGCGGCTTTCCGGTTCAGAGTCCTCCACGACGGCAATATCGGCTCCCACGCCGCGAAGCTTGCCTATCATATCCTCATATCCGCGCTCGATGTGGTGGATGTCCTCCACCCTTGTCACTCCCTCGGTGCACAGGCCGGCAATGACCAGAGCCGCGCCCGCCCTGAGGTCGCAGGCCTTCACCGTCGCTCCGGACAGAGCGGGAACTCCCTCGATCACCGCGTTTTTCCCGTCCACGGTTATCTTCGCGCCCATACGGCTGAGCTCTCCGACGTACTTGAAGCGGTTGTCCCACACGTCCTCGGTCACTATGCTCGTTCCCTCGGCGCAGCACAGGCAGGCCACCGCCTGCGGCTGCATATCCGTGGGGAAGCCCGGATACGGCATCGTCTTGATGTTCACGTGTCTGAGCGGCCTGTTCCTGCGGATGAGCACCGCGTCGCCCCTGTCTTCCGTTTCGGCGCCCATCTCCTCCAGCTTGGCGGTGATGGACAGCAGGTGCTTGGGTATAACGTTTTTTATCAGCACCTCGCCTCCCGCCGCGGTGACGGCGGCGAGATAGGTGCCGGCCTCTATCTGATCCGGGATAATGGAATATGATCCTCCCGCCAGCCGGTCCACTCCCATGATGCGTATCACGCTCGTGCCCGCGCCGCGTATGTCGGCGCCCATGGCGTTGAGGAAGTTTGCCAGGTCGACTATATGCGGCTCGCGCGCGGCGTTTTCTATCACGGTCTTGCCTTCGGCCCGTGCCGCCGCCAGCATGATGTTTATGGTGGCGCCCACGCTCACTACGTCAAGGTAAATATTTGCCCCGTGCAGTCTGCCGTTTTTCGTCTCGGCGCATATATACCCGCCGTCCACTTCGATCTCCGCGCCCATGGCGCTGAGTCCCTTGATATGCTGGTCTATGGGACGTACTCCGAAATCGCAGCCGCCGGGCATGGCGACCTTCGCCCTGCCGAAACGGCCCAGCATCGCGCCGACGAAATAGTACGAGGCGCGTATGCGCCGCATAAGCTCGCTGTCTCCCTCTCCGTAGCTGAGGTTTTCGCAGGAGATCTCCATGGTGGTCCTGTTCACGCTGCGGACCTGCGCGCCCATATGCGTCATGTTGGTGAGCAGAGTGCTCACGTCGCTGATCTGAGGAATATTTTCTATGCGGCAGACGCCGTCGACCATAAGGGTCGCGGGGAGTATGGCTACGGCGGCGTTTTTCGCGCCGCTGATCTCGATCTCTCCGTACAGCTTCTTACCGCCTTTGATAACTATTCGCGTCAAGGCTTCCGGCCTCCGTTATCTTTCTGTAATGGAAACGATGCTTTTGGTCATACTGACTTGGTATTATACATTATTTACCTCAATTTGTAAAGTCTTTTTATTCCGCGGCCGCTTCGCCGCTGTCGGCCCAGACGCAGTAGGCGCCGCTGTCGGCGGATATCCTCCATACGGGCCTCAGCTCCGCGGACGCCGCCGACACGCTCATCATATATCCGGGGCTGATGCCGTCTATGCGGGTGCAGACTATGCCTTCTTCGACGACGCGCTCGAGGAAGCGTATCAGCACCGTGCTCATCGTCGGATACTCCCCCGCTCGTCCCGGGCCCGGCTCGCCCATCAGTCTGCGTCCGGATATCATGATTCCGTCGTCGCCGCGCTCCACCTCGGCTCCGCAGTTGAATATCTCGTTTTTCCCGAAGAAATACGTATATTTCCCGCCGTCAAATCCCGACGGCGCCGCTCCCACGGCCTCCAAAAGCTCCCCGTCGCTGCGTCCGTCGTCATAGAGGCAGGCCTCAAAGCTTCCGCTCGAGCGAAAGCGCACCCAGCCGTTCGCGTTCTCGTAGTAATAGATATTGCCTCCCTGGTCCTGCTCCTTCGCCTGCCCTATCAGGGCGGCGACCAGCTCCGCCTCGCCGGATCTTGAGCGGACCACGCCGTGCGCCTCCAGCTCGCAGCGGCGCGGTATTATACCCGGGCTTATCTCAATGCCGTTGTTCGCCATTATTTCGGTCAGCTGACTGCGCTCCCTCGCCGCCGCGCCGGCGTTGCTCACGCCGTCAAATATCAATATCCCGCCGAAGGCGAGATTTACGCACAGCAGTATGATTATCGCGGCGCTTTTCAGTTTACCCGTATCCATAATATCTCCGTTCGTGCCTTGTCAATGCACCGTCCACCTCGGGAAGAGCAGTTCTCCGCCTCCGTCGTAGTATTCCAGCGCCGCGCTGCCGCCTTTTTTCATTTCCGCCGCGGCTGCAGCGGCCTGCAGCTCCGGAAGCAGCTCGCAGTCCGCCGCCGTCCTTGTATACGCCCTCAGCTTTATGCGCAGGTACACAAGCCCCCCGTTTTTGAATACCGCCTCGGCTGCCGGCTCGCCGTTCTGGGCTACCTTCAGTCCGTCGATGAAATAATCAAAGTAAAGCCTCGCGGAGCCGTCGGACTGTTCCATGCCGGTGAAATACAGTCCCTCGTCCCCTTTTCCCTCCGCGCGGATGCCGTCAAGCACGCTTCTCGCCTTTTCTATCATTGCGGCGACGCCGTCGGCGCGTATATGCGGCTTGTCCGAAGTATAGCTTACCGTTCCGTCCGCGCCGAACTTGACTATGCCGTTGTCCTCGGGGTATACGACGGTGCCGTCCGCCTCGGTATAGCTTACGGACATCGACATATCCGGTATCGTTCCCGTCCTGCCGCTGCGCCCCGCCGCGGCGCGGACGGTATGCACCTCCGGCAGGGTCTCAAGTATGAGTTCGTATTTTTCGGCGTTTTTCAGGCTGTCCTTCTCAAAGGCGAATACCGCGCCGTTCGGGAAAAAATCCGACAGCTCCGCGGCGAACGAGCTCCATCTCGACATGGTCGAGCAGGTATGAAAGCCCTCCGAGTTCTGAAACGCGATATGCACTCCCCCGCTGCCGTCGGGCGACAGCATCATTCGTCCGGCGCTGCCCTTGACTCCCGCTCTCAGCTCTGTCCCCAGCCAGAGAGCCAGAGCGTCGAGAGGTATTTCGCAGCCGTAATCGAGAAAAAGGCCCGGGCCGGACAGCGCGGTCATCCATGCGCTCTCGTTCATCTGCGCGGGCCTCGACGCGGAGCCGAGAGCCTCGCTCAGAGCCGCGGCGGTATGTCCGTACAGCTCCGCGATCTCCGCCGAGCTGTACTTCGCTCCGTAGCGCAGACCGGTAGAAGCGGAATATGCCGCCGCCAGCGGGAAAGCCGCCGCAGTATATTCCGCCGGGTTATCCTCCGGGGCCACCGGCGCTTCGCCGTGCCGGCCCAGATTGTCGAATATCCCGGTCATGCCCGCGAGGAACGCGGCGCTTGCTGTCAGCAGGACTATCAGCGCCGTCTTGAAGCGTTCTTTTCTCTTCATTTCTCCGGCGCCTCCGCCGACGGAAGCACCACGGTCATGACCGTGCCCTTCCCCGGCTCGCTTTCCACGTCTATGCGTCCGTTATGCCGCTTGATTATTTCCGAGGCTATCGACATGCCGAGTCCGGTGCCGCCCTGCGCTCTGGATCTTGCCTTGTCCACTCTGTAAAAGCGGTCGAATATCCTCGGGATATCCTCGGCGGGTATGCCTATCCCGGTATCGCTTACCGATATCCTCGCTTCGCGTCCCTGCTGCCATACCCTCAGAGCGATGCTGCCGTTCTTCGGCGTATAGCGCACGGAGTTTGAAAGGATATTTATGATCACCTGCTCTATCCTCGCCTTGTCGCCGTCTATCATCACGGCGTACGGGGGCAGCTCTATGGACAGGTCGAGCTCATGCTTGGCCGCGTCGAGGCGCATGGCCTCATATACGCTCTTTGCCGACTCCACGGCGTTGAAAAGCTCGGTTTTCAGCTCCATCTCCCCGGCGTCGTACCTGCTGAGCGCGAGCAGGTCCTGCACGAGCTTCGTCATGCGGTCGCTCTCGCTGAGGATCACGGAAAGGAATTCGTTTTCCGTATCTCTCGGCAGCTCTCCGCCCGCGTCGACAAGAGTCTCCGCGTAGCTTCTTATATTCGTGATGGGCGTTCTCAGCTCGTGAGAAACGTTGGCGACGAATTCCTTTCTCATCTCGTCGCTGCGTCTCTGTTCGGTGATATCGTGGATCACCGCGAGTATGCCGCCCGGAGCGCCCTCGCCGTAAAACGGAGCAATGAATATTTCCAGAAATCTCTGCTTTATGCTCCGTTCGCCCTCGATGACCTCGTCGCCCTTCATCCTCAGCACGCGGTCGAGAGGGGCGATGTCGCCGAAGATCCCGTCAAAGCCCGGCGCGGTATCCGCCAGCTTCATGCCGAGCATGCGCTCGGCCGCGGGATTGTAATGGATCATCTCGCCGTCGCCGGAAAAGGCGACCACGCCGTCGGTCATATGCAGGAAAACCGTTTCCAGCTTGCTGCGTTCGTTATCTATATCGAGCAGCGTGTCGTGCAGGCGGTCGGCCATATCGTTGAAGCTTCGCGTCAGCACGCCTATTTCGTCTCTCGACTGCACCTCTATGCGCTGAGAAAAGTCTCCCGACGCGACCCGGTCTGCCGCCTTCGTAAGGTTCTGCAGCGGTATGACCATGGTCTTCGACAGCAGGAACGAAAGCAATATGCTTATGATGAGTCCCACGATAAGGGCCTCGATGATGATGAATATTATCTCGTTGGTCAGCTCCCGGACCGTGTACTTGTTGTCTCTGACGCTTATGATATACGAGACGTCCCCGCCGTCTATCGGAACGGCGACGTCCATATATTTGGCGGTGCTGTTGCTGGCGTAGCCGTTTTTCCCGGTAAGCGCCGTGACGATGTTCGGAGTTATCTCGGCGCTTTCCTCTCCTCCGGACGCGGCAAGCAGTCTGCCCGTCTCTCCGTCGAGCACGTAGTAATTCCTGGTGCCGAAATCTATGCCGAGAAAGCCCGAATATGCGTTGAGGATGCTGTCGATCTGCGCCGCGCCGTCGTCCGAGGCCGCCGCCTCGCGCAGATCTCTCACGAATTCCTCTCCGGAAAACACCGTCTGCATCTGCTCATAGAATTCGTTGAGGTAAAAGCCCATAACTCCGCGGATAAGGAACGCGCTGACGACCGTCATCAGCGAGATTATGAGCAGCAGCAGTATGAGCACAAGCTTCATATGCAGTCCGCGATTATTTATGGCCCTCACCTTCTTTCCCCGGGATCGTTTATTTTGATACAGCCAGATAATATCCCGCTCCGCGCTTGGTGCAGAGCAGGGTGGGATTTGCCGGATCGTCCTCCAGCTTTTCTCTCAGCCGCCGCACGGCTACGTCCACGGTACGCGTGTCTCCGTAAAAATCGTAGTTCCACACGTCCGCCATCAGCTCTTCCCGCGTAAAAACGCGCCCGGCCGACAGCGCCAGATACTTTATCAGCTCGTATTCCCTCTGCGTGACCTCGACCGGCGCGCCGTCCTTCATCACCGTCATGCCGTTTGCGTCCACGCTGATGCGCCCCGCCCTTATGATCTCTCCGGAGACGTCCGGAGCGGCGCTCCCGTCGCTCAGCACGGCCGCGCTGCGGCGCATGTTGGTCTTCACTCTCGCGAGCAGCTCCCGTACCGAAAAGGGCTTTACTATATAATCGTCCGCCCCGAGCTCAAGGCCCATTACCTTGTCCGTTTCCTCCTCGCGGGCAGTCAGCATGATTATCGGCGTCAGCCTGTCGCGCCTGCGTATCTCGCCGCATACCTGAAAGCCGTCCATATACGGCAGCATCACGTCTAAAAGGATCACGTCCGGCGCGGAGTCCAGCGCCCTTTCAAGGCCCTCCCTGCCGTCGTACGCGGCGATCACCTCGTAGCCCTCGCGCCTGAGGTTGAAAGAGAGTATATCGACTATGCTTTTTTCATCGTCTACGACGAGCACACGTCCTCCCATTCCGGCCTCCTCCTCTCATTTTTCCAGAAACGCCGCCGCTTTCATGTATATCGCGACGGTCTTGGCGTCCGTTATCTCGTTTTCGAGGATCAGCTTTTTCACCTCGTCCATCCCGTACGACTCTATCTCCAGGAATTCGTCCTCGTCAAAGTCCGTCTCTCCCTGAGTGAGCCCGCGGGCAAGGAACAGATACAGCACCTCAGTACAGAAGCCGGGCGTCGTCACGATCGCGCCGAGCGGTATGACCTCCTCCGCCGTGAGTCCCGTTTCCTCCTTCAGCTCCCGCACGGCCGCCGGAAGAGGCTCCTCGCCCTTTTCCAGCTTGCCCGCCGGGGCCTCCAGCAGCGCCTTTGAATGGGCGTAGCGAAACTGCCTTACAAGCCTCGTCCTGCCCTCGCCGTCCACCGGGAGTATGACCACTCCGCCGGAGGTATGAACTACCTCTCTCGTGCTTCGCGCGCCGTTGGGCACGCTGATCTCGTCCACGGTCACAGTCATCACTCTGCCCTCGAATACCGTTTTTGAAGACAGTCTTTTTTCCGTCAGATCCATATTCTCTGCCGCCCTGACGCGGCCTTCCTCCGTTTCAGCCGTTTTCTTCCTGCCACTTTCTCAGCGCGTCGGCAAGAGCCGTGCTGCCGCCGGGATCCTTCTGGCTCCTCATATATCGCGACACGTCCGCCTTTCCCGCGCCGCGTTCCTCGCGGCGTTTTTCAAAATCGCTCAGTTTTTCGCGGAACCCGCATATACACACGAACATGCGCTTCTCGCCGTCTCCCCGAAGCTCCATTTTCTTGTGGCAGTTGGGGCATCTCGCGTTGGTCGCCACCGAGGTGCTCTTGCGCCATCCGCATTCTCTGTCGGGGCAAACCAGCATTTTTCCGCCCTTTTTGCCCTTTACCTCCAGCAGGAATTTGCCGCATTCGGGGCACTTTTCTCTGGTCACGTTTTCATGCACGTAGCTTTTTTCGCTTGCCTTGACCTCTTCCACGAGGCGCGAAGCGTATTTCCGCATTTCGGCCACGAACAGGTCGGCGCGCTCCTCGCCCCTCGCGATCGCCCCGAGGCGTTTTTCCCATTTCGCCGTCAGCGCCGCGCTGCGAAGCTCCTCCGGCGCCAGGCCGACGAGCTGTATCCCCTTGGCCGTGGGTATGATGCTCTTGCCGTTCCGCTCGGCGTAAAACGCGCTGAACAGCTTTTCGATTATATCCGCGCGGGTCGCGGGCGTGCCGAGACCTCCGGTCTCCTCGAGCGTTTTTGACAGCTCTCCCCTGCCCATGCCTCCGGGATGCTCCATCGCCGTGAGCAGCGTAGCCTCCGTATAGCGCGCCGGCGGCTTCGTCCTGCCCTCGACGGCTTTCGCGGATATGAGCTCCACGGCGTCTCCCTGTCTGATATCCGGCAGCACCTGTTCCTTTTCATCGTCGCCCTCGTCCGTCTCGTCCGCCGGCTCATAGGCTCCGTACGCCGCTTTCCAGCCCTCATTTATCACTCTCCTGCCCATTGCGTGCAGCGTTTCGCCTCCGCAGCTGAGAGTGAGCTTCAGCTCCTCGTACTCGTAGGGCGGCATCAGCACCGCCATGAAGCGCCGGGCGACGAGGTCGTAAATATTCATCTCCGGCCCGCTCATCCTCAGGGTGTCCGGGGGCTCCTCCGTGGGTATGATGGCGTGGTGATCCGTGACCTTGGCGTTGTTCACTATAAATCTCGTCTGCAGCGGTCTCGCGCGGAGTATGGCGGCGACGGTCTGGGCGTAAGCGCCGAAGCGCATCGCCGACAGACGCTCCGGCAGCGTCGGCGCCACGTCGTCGGAAATATATCTCGAGTCGGTGCGCGGGTAAGTGAGCACCTTATGGACTTCATAAAGGCTCTGCATCAGAGACAGCGTCTCCTTTGCCGTATAGGCGTATTTCCTGTTGGCGTCTCTCTGGAGCTCCGTAAGATCGTAGGCGGCCGGGGGCGGGGTGTTTTTGTACGTTCTCTCCACCTTTACCACCGTCGCCTTTTTCCCGCTCAGCTTTTCGGCGATCTGCAGCGCGCTCTCTTTGTCGAAAATACGCGCCTGTCCGTTTTTGTCCCTGCGCGTTACGCTGAAGCCCTTGCTCTTGGCCTGCACGGTCCAATACGGCTTAGGAACGAAGTTTTTTATCTCTTCCTCCCGCTCCGCGAGCATGGCAAGGGTCGGAGTCTGCACTCTTCCCGCGGAAAGCGACGCGCCGTAACGGCAGGTCAGCGCCCGCGTCACGTTCAGCCCCACGAGCCAGTCGGCCTGCGATCTGGACAGCGCGCTGAGATAAAGATCGTCATACTCGCTCGCCGGACGCAGCTTTTCAAAGCCCTCTTTTATCGCCTTGTCCGTCTGCGACGATATCCACAGTCTCCGGGTACGGCCCCGCCAGCCGGCCTTTTCCATGATCCAGCGGGCGACAAGCTCTCCCTCGCGTCCGGCGTCCGTCGCGATGATGAGCTCGTCTATGTCCTCGCGGCGCATAAGCGACTGCACCGTGCGGAACTGCTTTCCCGTCTCCTTTATCACGACGGTCTTCATTTTATCCGGGAGCATGGGCAGATCGTCCATGTTCCATTTTTTGTACTTCGGGTCGTACGTCTCGGGATCCGCCAGCGTGACGAGATGTCCCAGCGCCCAGGTCACCACGTACCGCGCTCCCTCGGCGTAGCCGTCCGCTCCCCGGCCGCAGCCCAGCACGCGGGCAAGCTCACGGCCTACCGAGGGCTTTTCCGCCAGCACGAGAGTTTTGCTCATCTGCGTCTGTTCCTTTCGCTCAGTCTGCCCAGACGTCTTGCCGCCTCCGCCGCGTTGGCGGACGAGGTGGCGAGATTTATGCGTATGTGGCAGTCGTCCTTCCCGTCCTCGGGCGGGAAGAACATGCTCCCGCAGTCCACTGCGAGACTGAGTTCCTTTTTCATGATATCCTCAAGCTCGTCGGCTTCGGCGTACGCGGAAAGATCGACCCACTGAAGATACGTTCCCTCGAGCGGCGACAGCACCGCGTCCGGCAGCAGCCGCTCCGTTTCGCTTCTGAAAAGCAGCGCGTTGCTCTCTATCTGCTTTCTGCAGCCGTCCAGCCATGCCTTCCCGTCCCTGTACGCCGCCGTTGAGGCAAGGTATCCGGTGATATTGCTGCCCCCGTGCAGCGTCCGGGCGTATTCGTCGTATCTCGCGCGCAGCTCTTCGCTTTCCGCTATGGCGGCGGAAAGGCTCAGCCCCGCGAGATTGAAGGTCTTTGTAGCGGCGGTCAGCGTGACGAGCCTGCCGTTGTCCCCTCCCGCGATCGCCGTAGGGACGTGCCTGTGGCCGAAAAGCTCTATGTCCTGATGTATCTCGTCGCTTATAATATAAACGCCGTGCCTCGCGCAGAGCTCCTTCATCGCTCCGAGCTCTTCCCTCGTCCATACGCGCCCCACGGGATTGTGCGGCGAGGACAGCACGAGCGCCTTGACGTTCTCTTTCTTTATTTTATCCTCGATGTCCTCAAAGTCCGGAGTGTAGAAGCCTCCGTCATTTTTCAGACGGCTGCATACGAGACGGCGATGCGTATCGTTTATCGCGCTCATGAAGGGATAATAGCAGGGCGTGAGTATCATGCACGCGTCGCCCTTTTCAGTAAGCGCGCTTATAAAGCGGTAGATCGCCGTGACTACGCCGTGGGTATGCCTCAGCCATTCCGGCTTTATCTCATATCCGTGGCGCTCCTTTTCCCATGCCGTGAAGACCTCCGTCCACTCGGCCGGGGGGATGAAATAACCGTACAGATTTTCCTCCGCCGCCTTCATCATGATCTCGCGCACGCTGTCCGGGCAGGCAAAATCCATGTCCGCCACCCACATCGACAGCAGCTCGCTCCCGTACTCGGGCGAAAGGGCGTCCCATTTGGCGCAGCCGGTGCCGCGTCTGTCTCTGTAATACTTCTTTTCGAATTCGGTCACGTCGTCCGCTCCTGACGTATAAAGTTGGTCGATATCCTTCTCTCCGGCGTCGGGAAGTCTACGCCGATTTTTCTGCCTGCTTCGATGCATTTGAGCAGCCATGCCATATTGTTCCCCAAAGTGCGCATTATCTGCATGCCTTCTTCGTCCCGGCGCACCTCGTCGGGCGTGTTGCCGTGCACGGTGTTCCAGTACTGCGAGCTGACCACCGGCATGGACGAAATGGTGAAGTACTTGTTCATTATATCAAAGGAGGCCGTTCCTCCGCCTCTGCGGCAGGAGAGCACCGCCGCCCCCGGCTTGCCCGCAAAGGCCTTGCCCGCGTAGAAGACCCTGTCCAGCAGCGAATGCATGTTGCCCGCAACGCCCGCGAAATGCACCGGCGCTCCGAAAACCACTCCGTCGGCTCCCTCTGTTTTCTCTATCACGGTGTTCACGGGATCGTCGTTGAAAACGCACCTGCCCGCGCCGCCCCTGAAGCAGCTCCGGCAGCCCGTGCAGCCGTTTATCGCCTTGTTCCCTATCCAGAATATCTCCGTCTCTATACCGTTCTTTTCGAGCTGTGCGGCGACCTCTTCGAGCGCCGTGAACGTGCAGCCCTTTTCATGGGGACTGCCGTTGACAAGCAAAACCTTCATTTATACCATTCCTTTCGTACGGGCGATCGGGCTGTCACTATTCCGTTTTTTACAAAACAGGGGCGCATAATTCGTTATGCGCCCCTGCCGGCTTGTCAAAAATCCCGGCGGGCTTTTTGACAAGCCGCCCGCCGCGCATTTTTCCTCTGTAAAAATGCGATTATCCGTAAAGGCTCGACTCTCGAGCCTTTACGGACGGCGGGCGATCTTACTCGAGGCGGGTCTTGCCCCCTCGAGCTCCCCCGCTGCTTCGTATGGGCGGCCGGGAGCACAGTTTTTTTAAGTCTCAACAGGGGCGCATAACGAATTATGCGCCCCTGCAATTTGCTGCTCGGGTAATGCGGGCCGTATCAGCCCTTGTAGCCCTCCCAGATGGCCTCGAGGAACTTCGCGGCGTCCTCCACGGTGAGCTCCTTGTCGGCGTAAACGGGGCACTTGGGCCAGAGGTGACGGGCGGCGACCACCAGGGGCGCGCCGGAGATCACCTGCTCCTTGGTGGCTCCGTAGCCGGCCAGCGTCTTGACCTGGCACTGACGCATCATATCGTGGATAACGTCGCCTATCTTCTCGGCGACCTCAAGATTGCTCTCCTTGCCGGTGAGCTCCACGCGCATGGCGTCGGCTATCTTCTTGATCTCGCCCGGCACCGCGTCGGCCATCAGCTTGAGCAGCTCGGGAGTGACCCAGGCGCACTCTATGCCGTGGGGCGTATGGCAGGTGGCGGACAGAGCGTCGCAGGTGGCGTGTCCCAGCTGGATGTCGGTATCGACAAAGGCGAGACCGGCCCAGTTGGAAGCCAGAGCCATCTCGCTGCGCGCCTCGAGATTATCGCCGTGATTGAAGCACTCGACCAGGTTGTCGCGCACGCGGCGCAGAGCGCTGAGAGCCAGCAGCTCGGAGTGGGGGTTGCGGTCCCTGGCGGTGATGGACTCCACGCAGTGGGCCATCACGTCGAAGCCTGCCTGAGCGGTAACGGAGGGCGGGCAGGTAAGGGTAAGCTCGGGGTCGATGATGCCGATGGTGGCATGGATGAATATGGCCTGCTTCTGTCCGGTAGTCTCGTCGGTGATAACGGAAACCATGGTGCCCTCGGAGCCGGAGCCGGAGGTGGTGGGAGCCAGAAGGATGGGCACCTTCTTGGGCTGCATGGTGGGAGGAGGCGGCGGCAGATACTTCTCTATCTTGTCCTCCTTCAGATCAACGAGAAGGGCGACGGCCTTGGCAAGGTCCATGCAGGAGCCTCCGCCTATGCCGAGAACGGAGTCGCAGCCTTCTTTCTGAGCGAATACCGCGGCGGCGTTGATCAGGCCGGAGGGAGCGTCGGGCTTGACCTCGTTCCAGTAAACGAAATCGATGTTATGCTCCTTCAGGCTCTTCTCTGCCTTTACGGTGTTGCCGGCCTTGGTCACGTTGGGTCCGCAGACAAAAAGCAGCTTTTTGCAGCCGAGCTTTTCCAGTTCTTCGCCAACGCAGCCTATGGCGCCTGCGCCGAAGATAACGGGGTTGAGCTGAGTATACTTGAAGATTCCCATATTTGCCTCCTTATGTTTTTTTCGGGCCGGCGTGCGGCTTTTTGCCGCGGCGTCTTCCCGATTTGTTTATTTATATGGATTATACTACTCCGGCGCTGTTATGGCAAGGTTTTTGTCCCTGTTTTTTCCTTTCCGCGGAGAAAGAATTCAACATTATGCATATAAACATCTTGCAATTATCTCATTCATCTGTTATCATTAGCTAATAGTTGGACCTGCTTAATATGTTTACAAAAAAAATTAATATATGGAGGAAAAAACATGGCAACCAAGAAAGCTGTAACCAGCGACATTCTCAACATCGTCCCCATCGACCTGAGCAAGACCTGCCTCAAGACCGATTCTCTTGCGGGCGAGGTCGCCGTTATCACCGGCGCGGCGAGCAACGTGGGTCTCGGCTATGCGCGCGCGTTCGCGTGGGCAGGCGCCAAGGTCGTCATCGCCGACCTCAATGCGACGGCCGGCGCGGAAGCCGAGCGCGTGATCAACGAGGAGAACGGCGAGGACTGCGCTCTGTTCGTAAAGACCGACGTTACCTCCGAGGCCGACGTCAAGAACCTGGCCGCAAAAGCGTTCGAGAAGTTCGGCAAGGTCGACCTTCTTATCAACAACGCGATGAACATGCGTCTGAACGGACCCATCCTCAGCTCCCCCGTGAGCGACCTTGAGTCCTCCTTTGCCATTTCCGCAAAGGGCGTCATGCTCGCCATCAAGGAATTCGTACCCGCGATGATCGAGCGCGGCCACGGCGTCGTCACCTACAGCGCGACTCAGTTCCACTACGCTCCCCCGATGGTCGGCGGAAGCATCTACACCGCCGGCAAGGCGGCCGCCACCTCCGTCATCATGTCCCTGGCCAACGAAGTGCGCGGCAAGGGCGTCTACGTATTCTGCCTGACTCCCGCCGGCGTAGGCCGCATCGACTTCTCCAAGTTCAAGATGCCGCCCGCCGGAGATATGCCCGCTCCTCCGGTCGATATGCCCCCGCCCCCGGCCGGCGCTCCCAAGTTCGACATGTCCAAGATGCCCAAGATGGACTTCTCCAAGATGTTCGCGATGCCCGGCTTTGACAGCATGGTTCCGCCCGAGGCAGGCGGCGCCGGAATGGTCTACAGCGTCCTGCACGCGGAAGAGCTGCACGGCTCCGGCATAACCATCCACGACGCTCTCGCCGCCATGGACTTCCCCTATCCCAATCCCGAGACCATCAGAAAGGCTCCCGAGGGCGCGCCCGCGGCTCACCGCCTCAGCGACATGGAGCTGACCATGGTGTTCTGCAGCATGGGCCCCGGCTTCAAAAAGTAATCGCATTTTACATTCTTATCGCATACGTTATCCGGCCCGGCAGGGATCCCTGCCGGGCCGGGATTTTCTCGGCTTGCGGCCCTTCGCGTCTCCTCCGGACGCCGCCGATACGCCGGAGCATGAAATGTCTATTGACAAAAAAGCAAAAAGAGCTTAAAATCAAGACGTAGCTTTTCCGATTTAATTTAATAAGGCATAAGATAGAGGCGCGGCAGACATGAGTAGCGTTGTGCGAAAGGGGACGCCGCCGAAGACGGCCCGCACTGCGGGGCGTCTGGGCCGGGGGAGAATATCCGTCGGACTGTCGCAGAGATGCGGTGAGCTGTCAATGACCGATCGTATACCCTTTGCAAGTCATGGGCGGTATTGCCTGTGACTATTTTAATATTACAGGATTATAGGAGAGTGTAAACATGCAGAAAAAAGGAAACCGTACTGCAAAGATAATTGCCCTTCTGATAGTGCTCGCAGTTATCATTGCCGCCGCGGTCTACGCCCTCACGGGACATGAGCTCGCTCAGTCCTTCTGGGCTCTGGTACCGCCCCTGATAGCCATAGTGATGGCCTTGATAACGAAGGAGGTCTATTCCTCCCTGTTCGTGGGCGTGCTGGTAGGCGCTCTGTTCTATACGGGCTTCCGTCCCATAGGCACGATCGACACCATCATAAACGACGGTCTCATCGGTTCCCTTGCCGACAGCTGGGACGTGGGCGTGCTTCTGTTTCTGGTCATGCTCGGCATGCTCGTTGCTCTTGTCAGCAAGGCGGGCGGCAGCGCGGCCTTCGGCAAATGGGCGCAGCGCAACATCAAGAGCAAGGCCGGCGCGGCCTTTGCCACCTTCATTCTCGGCGTTCTTATTTTCATCGACGACTATTTCAACTGCCTCACCGTGGGCAGCGTCATGCGTCCTCTTACCGATAAGCAGGGCATATCCCGCGCAAAGCTCGCCTATCTGATCGACGCGACCGCGGCCCCCGTTTGCATGATCGCTCCCATATCCTCATGGGCCTGCGCCGTGGCCTCCTCCGTAGAGGGCACCAAGATCGAGGGCGCCATGAGCGGCTTCACTCTTTTCGTCAAGGCAATTCCCTATAACTTCTATTCTCTGCTCACCATAGTGATGATACTCGTGATCACCTTCGCCAAATTCGACTACGGCCCCATGGCGATCCATGAACGCAACGCCAAAAAGGGCGATCTGTATACTACCGATGAACGTCCCTTCGCCGCCGCCGAGGCGGAAGGCAATCCCAAGGGCCGGGTCATCGACCTTGTCCTTCCCATCGTGATCCTGATCGTAACGGCGATCATCGGCCTGCTCTACACGGGCGGACTGTTCGACGGCGAGGGAGTATTCGACGCGTTTGCGAACTGCGACGCATCTATCGCGCTTCCCTGGGGCGCTCTTATTACCATCATAATAACCTTCATATACTATATGCTCCGCCGCGTGATGAACTTCAAGGAGTTCATGGAATGCGTGCCGCAGGGCTTCGTAGCCATGGTCCCCGCCATTCTCATTCTTTCCTTCGCGTGGACCCTCAACGGAATGACCGGCATGCTCGGCGCCAGCGATTACGTCGGCAGCCTTATGGAAAGCGCCTCGGCCGATCTCATGAACATGCTGCCGGCTGTCATCTTTGTCGTGGCCCTGGTGCTCTCCTTTGCCACCGGCACCTCCTGGGGCACCTTCGGCATACTCATCCCCATAGTCGCCAATATGTTCAGCGTAGACTCCGAGCTGCTGATAATCGGCATATCCGCCTGTCTGGCCGGCGCCGTCTGCGGCGACCACTGTTCGCCCATCTCCGATACGACCATCATGGCCTCCACGGGAGCTCAGTGCTACCACGTCAACCATGTTTCCACGCAGCTGCCCTATGCTCTCACAGTCGCAGCCGTGTCGTTCGTATCCTTCATAATATCCGGCTTCGCGCAGAATATCTACATCGCTCTGCCGGCCGGCATAGCGCTCATGATCTGCACGCTGCTTGTAATACGCCTGGCGACCCGCTCAAAATACGCGGACAACTGAGTTCCCCGCATCAGAGCATTCCCGATCCCCCTCCCGGAGCTTTCCGGGAGGGGGATCGGATCGTCTGCAAAGCCGCGGGCTCTGCCGGCTGTTTCCGCCCGATCCGTATGGCGCTCCCGGCCTGAAGCGCGGCCTCAATGATCTGCCTGAAATGGTTTTGCCGGGTTTTTCCCGCGTCTCGCGCTTGACCGTTATAAGAGCATCACAAAAACGCAATGTCAGACTGAGATATTTGAAAAGCGGGGCATGGCCGACAGTTGTCAGTCATG
>JAEEGH010005869.1_pt1 | contig 30503 bp, 31 predicted proteins | sample 9134181 | NCBI WGS metagenome assembly JAEEGH01 (sample SAMN16246544, study PRJNA631951) | gut metagenome | biome: gut microbiome; feature: rumen; material: DP-attached | host: Bos | place: Iran: Karaj | collected 2018-10
ATTATCAAAACGATGTCCACAGCTAGGGCAAAACAAAGCATCGTCATCAACTTTCGCTCCACACTTTTCACAATACATATCCTGCTCTCCTTCCAATAAACGTGCGCTATTTCCCATACTATTATTCTATAATACGGATATTTGTGATGATATTAAAAAAACATTAAATTTCAGCAATAAAGGGGGATTGCAGACAAATGCCTCCCCCTTTTTTATTTCTTAATTATTTGAATATCAAGATCCATGTTCCCATCTATTCCACTAACACGACCTTCGTTGGTATATTGCCAGAACACAAAGTGATATGGTGTCTGCGGTAATTCTTCGTAGTCTGCATACCAAATAGGAATATCTGTTAATTGGCTTAAATCAAATTCAAAAGCCTCCCACAGCATATTGCTATATATCATTGGTTCATAGCCATTTTCTCTGATACTATCGCAAAAAACGATGGTGTTTTTTGTAAACTGTTCACCAGTCACTTCATCTGTTCTAGCAACATCATCAAGAATGCTTTCTGGATCATAAACTACCGGAAGTTGGAGTGTATATCCCTCAAGGGTAGAAATAACAAATTTTGCCTCTTCCAATGCTTCCTCTTCATTAATAGCCTGTGAGAAAAAATAAACCCCGACGTCAATTCCAACGTCCTGCGCTCCTTTTATATTCTCATAGAACCTTTGATCCAGATTTATATTACCAGCCTCTCCATAGCCTCTATACCCCAACCTAATGAAAGCGAAATCTATTCCTTCAGATTTAACCTTTTGCCAGTTGATTTTTCCTTGATGCCTGGATACATCCACACCTAACCTTGAAGAATAACTATCGTCTTCATATGTAAGCTTGTATCCATCGTGTTTAAAGCTATCATTCATGTAATCATGTTTTGGAACATCCGGCTTTATGGTTGTTTCATAGTGTTCTCCAAAAACATCGACAAAATCCAGTGTTACAACTGTTGGTTCTTCATCTGAAATACTCTCTTCTTTAGAGCTCCCTTCAGTAGTAACCTCTTCAGATGCCTCTGTAATACTCAAATCTTCTGCATTAGTATCGTCATCCGCCTGCTCTAATGTATCCTCAGGCAGTGATTCACTTGTAATATCAGTTTCTGTATCAAGTTGTCTATCGGATGTGTTTTTAACATTGCTCCCACAGCCATCTGCAATACATAACGAAATAATCAAAAGAGATATAACTATTTTTTTCATTTTTATCCTCATATCATCTATTGGAAGAGGCATCACCATTCTTCATCATACTCATCAGCAAGTATAATTTTACCGTTGTAATAAAGGTATTCCTGTACTTCTACTGTCTCGTCACCAAATCCATAATGCATAGAGTGGAGAACTCCATTCTCATCAAAATAGGTTGAATAGTAATACTCATCGCCAACATTAAGATTGACGTACTGACCATCTTCTACTGTTACAAAATATGTACGAGTATCATGCGCTGAGAAAAAGTTATTGATTGCAATAACCTTTTTTCCACCTTTAAATGTCTGTTCCTCTAAGTATATAAAGCAGTCTTGAAATAAGGATTCATCCATAGATTCAGCACCCTTAGAAGTTACAAACCATATCTTATATGGTGATATACAATCAAGAATACCCGACAACAACTCTTCTGCGTCAGCAGCGTTCTCTGATGTTGCTGCAAATGCCTCTAGAATACCATCATCATCAAAGTCGTCACATATAAAATAAAGAATCGTTTCCTCTGTTGATTGTTCCAAAATCGCCCTGAGATCAGTCTCTCCAACAGAGGCTACTAATTCCGTACTTTTTTCACTGGTTTCATTTAAATTCGGATTTGGATCTTCTTTCTTAGAAGAATCCTTCACCTCTTCCTTTATATCATTCATAGAGCTTTCTACAGTGCTCTCATTAGTACTATCTACAATTTGTTCAGCAGCTCTGTCAGCATAACCATCAAACAACCCGCATCCGCTTATCATAAACGCCACAATCATTCCTACTAGCACAGCTTTTCGTATTCTCATTTTCTATTCCTCGTATCCAAAAAAACGTCAACATATCATTTATCACAATCATTTAATCTATCAGATTATTGATAATGTGTAAATAGATAAACTAAATTACATATAAGATGATTGTTTTTGTAAAAAACTTTCATAATTATCATATTTTATAAATTTACCTATTCTAAAACTCTTATTACTTGTGGTAACATCCAAAATGCTCAAAACGAAATAAAGGAGAAAACTACTAATGAAAAAAATCAGAACTATAATAATATCAATCATTGCACTTACTCTCATGCTGTCTTTATGTGCCTGCGGTTCAAATTCAAAAGGTCTTAGTAATACAACATGGAACGACGATGAAGAAACGATTACTTTTGGTAAAGATGGGAAATTTTCAGCCACAGGCAGATACTTCTTATCCGGCTCTTGGTCTTTATCAGACGATGTTGAAGGAATAGTCCTCTTAAATCAAGGCCTGTTGGGCACTGAAGAATATTATTATGAGATTAGTGATGAAGGTGTTCTTACATTAACTAATGCCTATAAAGATAGTTCTACTGGTGAGTGGACTAAGGGATCTATGATATACGACTTTGTTCGTGAAGGTAAGAGTACTGATATACTTAACAACAAGTAATTTCACATTTATCACATATATTAGAGCCCTAAAGTTAAGCTTTAGGGCTCTTTCTTTTTTCTTCGTAAAGTACAATTGAAATACACCATTTTGCAGTAAAAGATGCTTTTAATTGTATATAACAAGAGTTATGAGAAAGATGAAGCCAAACTATTTTAATTATTCTTTGTTTTTTCTTCCTTCAACAACTCTGCATCTGTAGCTGTATTTATGCTAATGTTCTCCAACATGTCTAATACCTCATAGCAAAATAGAAGCATACCGCCAGCCAAAAGAGAACTTAAGATACCTGCAATCAGAACAATTGCTCCTCCACCTTTAATACCTAAAAAGATGGATCCAATGACACCTAAAACTATAATCGCGAATCCTCCCATCTTTAAAACATCTTATACTCACTTGTTACACTGACCATCATAAGGTTCCTCCTTTTTGCTTTTTATTTCAAAATATCATTCAGCCCATTTTCAAATACCTGTACTTCCATCAATGCCTTTTCCAAACCTGAGAATATTTCTGCCTTATTAAGGTCATCTGGTATCATTACTTTCTTAGTCTTAAAAACTACCCACCATTGCCAATCGTCCTTAGCTGGTTTTGTATCAACAAGCTCACTAATAGTTCGGCACATGTTTAGCTGTTCTTCAGACATGTTCCTGGAACTGAAGCTCAATTTGATATCAACGTCCTTTCCATTACGATTAACTATTTCATAGAAATAATGGTTATCCGTATTCCATCCACTTGGAGCATCCTTAAGATCTGGTAAAATCTTAGACATTGTTTCTGTCATGAATCTTGTGTATGTCCTGTTGCACTTTTCAGGATATTCAATAATCTGCGGTGAACTGATAGTCCATTCTTTTAGGATTTCTGCTATTTTGATAAGCCTGTCAATCTCTTCCTGTGGTCTTTTAGGTGTATCATCTTGTGGGAATTGGTCCTGAAGATATGGAACTAGCGTAGTTCTGAGCTTGTAACTCCATTCTCCAAGAAAAGCAGCCATCTTATCCCAATCTGCTTCATTGGTGATGCTCACACCATTGAGTAGATATGAAATCCATGATGCCTTATAATCATTTGCCCTATCCCAAATAAGCTTTGTTCCAAGCTTTTCCTCAATTTCATCCTTATGTGAAATCAGGATATCAAAAGCTTTTTTGTTCTTCTCCTGTTCGCTCTTTCCAAGATAAAAGTCCACTCTGGCATTATCATAGTTGGCAACGCAGATCATCTTGAAGCCTCCGATACCAAAATATCCAGAGGATTCATTCGATGTGGTCGGATTTACATTATTGTAGGCTTCATTATTATTCTTTTCCCTGATTACCGGAAGAGCCTTTTCCCAGAATTTCAAGCGCAGAGCATATCTGCCGCCCTCTACCATTTTTGCGCTGGTAACATTTTCTACAGGAAGATCCTTTGCGTCCCATATATCACGGACCAGATCCTCAATCTTCTGAGTTCTGGCATAAATATTTCGTTCATCCCATGATGCGTTATTATCTTTGAATATCTCTTTTGTAAGGAAGAGATCAGCAAGATCCTTTATTCCCTTTCTTCCATGTTTTCCGTGCACCTTATCATAAAATGCGCTGTTGCTGATAGAGGTATTGAGCTTGGAATTAAGGAGCGTCATGTTACCGATTTCATAAATAGCATGGCTTCTTGCTCTTTCAATTTCATCAGAATCCTCTATCTCATTACCATCCGTGTCATAGGACGTAACATCATTCCAGTTCTGCATCCACTTCTGTGGCATGATGTGTTCAAGCGTATATCCATATTTAAGGCTCTTGATGTCGAAATTCTCAGAGCTTCTTATGAATAGCTCAACCCAGAATAATAGCAGTGTGGGCAGCTTATTTGTTGTCATCCTTCTGAGACCATCAGCAAAATTGTTCTCAGAAATATAGATACAGCTATCAAACAGATCTGTTGGAGTCCTTCTGTTATCGACAAGCTGCTTACATTCATTGTTATAGTTTTTGTTACTTCCTTTGCAAATGGCATTAATGACCACATATTTCTCTATGGCAAAGAATCTGCCCTTTATATCATCATCAGAGATCTTTCCCTTCCTCCACGCATAAAGCTGCTGGAGAAGATAAGGGTAAAAAGTTGATACTTCCAATACATTGCAGATGTTGAATACCCTGCCTATATAATTATCAAATGACAGGAACTCTTCTCCATCTGAGAAGTATTCTCGGAACACCCCGGCATAGTCATGCATCTCGTCCAAAAAAGCAGACAACTCTGCTTCTTTCATTTCAGAGACTTTTGCACGATACTCATTTGGCAGTTCTGACATATTGTTCTCTGCAGGATTGAAAAAGCCTTCCACAACAGCAAATGCATGGAGAAAAGTCTCGATATTACTTCTCTTCATACGTCCATACTGCCTCTGAGTTTCCCAATATGCGTTAGTAGCATCATCAGCGATAAATGCATCAACCCATGTAGATTCATACTTTGATACAGCTTCTTCATCAACGTTACTGTAGTTTGAGGTCCTTAAAATCTCAACATATCTTTGATATAGAAGGTTCTTGATCGTATCAGCACTTGATAATCTGACACCGGCTGAGTTTACAGTATCAAAAATAGCCTGCTCATTGTCGGTAACATCAAGGTCGATATTTACAAGAAACTTGATCTTATCAACCGTAAGCAGCTCCCATAAATAATCGATAGTATCTTGCGGATAGTCTTCAAGCGCATCCCTGAAGAATGCATAAGCCTTTATGATGCCACTAGTATTGTCATCATCCGGGAGATTTACAAACTTCTCCCATTTATCGTCCATAGCCAGTTCACCGTTGATAACCTTTTCAAATGCTGGCTTATCAAGATGAGAATGGTTTATCTTTACATGGAGAGTCTGTTTGATACCACCTTCAGAAACAAACAAAAGGCTTTCCATCTGGACCTGACATTTCTTCAAGGTATCAGCATCCAGACCATAGTTTGCAGCCTGCTTTTCAATATGGTCATAGCAGGCACGCAGCAGAACGCTAAGCGTAGTAAGCCTCTGTTGTCCGTCGATCACAGAATATCTGGACAAATGTCCCGCACTTGCCAGCTCATTTTTCAATATTATGGATCCCAAAAAGTGGTTCTGGTTCCTGCTAGTGAGGTTTGCAAGAAGATCACTCCAGTTGGTCTCATTCCATACATATGCTCTCTGAAAGAAAGGAATATCATAATAGCTTGGTGTTGTTAAAAAGAAAAAAGATTTATCTTCTGCTTTCATAATAAATGTCCTCTTTGTAAAGAATATTCAGTGCAGGCTCCATCTTTCAACAGCTTCATATGCAAGTTCGCCACATTCAGGACAGAGCACTGGTCCACTCATATACTTCTTGAACGCGTAGCTATTACCACATAATGGGCATGTCTCAATGAAATGAACATTCAGGTCGTATGCATGGTTCATATCCTGGCGTGATATTGTGCGTTCTCTTATCTCACTCACCCTATTACATCCGAAACACTTATATAGGGCATACCCCAGGTAAGCTCGTGTATTACCGTCTTCTGTAGTCAATAGTCCTTGAAGCTCAGGACCATACTTACCATTCTTTAAATCTGATACATAGGCATCATATTCCGGATCGCCTTCCTTCTCTCCATTGCCAAAGCAAATGAGAAATTTCTTTAACGCTTCATTGCCACGACCATATACATGCTCATATCCGCAATGCTTACATCTAAACTTTAAAAACTCATTCATTTAGCGATATTTCCTTAATCAAGATATTCCTCATATGGCTCCAACGCTCTGGAAGCATATTCCAAAGCCCTTGGGATTGCAGAATATCTCTTCAATATATCCTTATATTCAGCAGCCTTCCCAGCAAAGTCAGCATTCTCTAATCTAATTATTCCATTAGCTATACCCACCGAAAGGCTGACCTGCGCCTGCTTTTCAGGGAATGTGGCAACAATGTACTTTTCATCGATAGTATCTATTGTGCCCTCGCCATACTTGTTATGAGTTACCTTATCCCCAGGCTTTGCCATATTTACAAATATTGCCAATGCATCATTTAACTTATCAACTTCATCCTGTGCCTTATCATATGCAGCCTTCAGATCCTGAGCTTTCTGCTTTTCCATCTGATACAACTGTTTTTCTTTAGCATTTCTCTTAGTAAACTTAATGCCATCAAAAAGATCGTATACACTGCAGCAGAAAATTAGGTCAAAAGCCAGGATATGCTTCTTAGTATCGGGATGAAGTTCCCCGCCTGTCAACTTAAGTCTTCCGTCAAATCGGCTCATATCAGTATCAATAAGTGGCTTACATTCCTTGATATTGGCTATCAGCTCATCACACATCTTATAGTAAACATCAAGTTTTATATTATCTCCAACACCCCAGTCATCCAAAAACTCAGCGCAATCCGCGAAACTACGGCTGTGAGATGCTTTATACATATAATGATGGTCCGGATCATTTAAGAAAAGAAGCGTAGAAACAGAATGTGAGTCCTGCTTGTATAAATGGCTCTCCGGAAAATATTTATCCAAGAGCTCACCAGTATGCTTAAAGAAATCGGCAATTATCTCCATCTGGATATGTATATCTCCACCATCATTTGAATACAGATCCCAGAGAATCTGCCTTACTGTAGCTGGCTCATTTTTCGCATATTCAATAAGTCCACTTAATGGCTGTGTATAGCTGTCTATAAGATTAAAAGTACAGCCCTTCACCTTCTTCAGGGCATCAACAAACATTTCATCGTCAGCATTTAATGCCTGATCCATGAGGATAGGAAACTCATGGCATACCTGCCATTTGTAGTATTCCTGATTATTCTCGTTATTAATGAATTCAAACTTATCTATATAGTTTTTAAAGATATCACTGAGATTATTCTGATTCATGAGCATCCTTTCGCTTTAGAAAACATAATCAGCAAACAATATAATTATATCATTGTTTACTTTATTCCGTTTATCATCTCGTGGAAGCGGTCAACTACAGCCAGGATATCTTCAGGAAGCCTCTTTCTGCATTCAGTTATCATCCACTCAGGGATTTCATAGAATGCTTCTCCCATACTTCCAGCTATACATGTAAGAGTATCGCAGTCACCACCTAATGAAACCGCTGTCCTTATTACATCCTCAAAATCATTTCCCTCAAGGAACGCTGTGACAGCCTCAGGTACAGTTTCCTGACAAAGCTCTGTGTGCCTATACTCAGGACGGATCTCGTCACATGTTCTTGATAAGTCATAACCAAATTCTTTTGTAATGTATTCACGGATCTGGTCCTTAGTTGCATTATGCCTTGCCATGAACATTGCCGCAGCTGTGGCTTCCGCTCCCTTCACACCTTCAGGATGATTATGAGTTACTTCTGCTGTCCATCTGGCCACTTCTCTTGTTCTTTCCATAGAATCATAAAACCATCCTGCAGAAGCTACTCTCATGGCAGATCCATTGCCAAAACTCCCATATGGATTAGGATCATCAAGCATCAGCCACCATATAAATCTGTTTCCATAGCCGGCATCCGGATATTTTCTTCCCCAGAATTTCATACTCTTTACTATTTCAGCCTTCATATTCTTTTCATCAGCATCAAGTCCGGCATTCATTATCCCCTCTGCCACAGCTATGGTCATGACACTGTCATCTGTAAACTCAACCTGATCATTAAACATATCAAAATCTTTAGACTTATTCCCCCTGTCAAATTCATAAGGTGCTCCGATCATATCTCCAAGTAATGCTCCGTACATCGTATTCCTCCTATATCTATGTTCTCAGGGCTTATAAACGTCTTTTACAGGTCCTGGCTCATCCATAAGTTTATATGCAGCGATAACTTCCAAATCACTTTCATGATACTCAAGCAGATAATCAGTAATCGAATCTTTGATATCATCGCCAAATTCGACAGTAAACCATCCTCCCCCATGTTCAGATACTATGGTCCCGATGCTCCCGGCCTTAACACCATGATCCATGTCATCCCTTTTAACTCTAACAATATCCAGTTCTTCCACCTTTTCATTCCTTTCCAACTGAAACAAGCATATCTCCGGTACCTTCAAAGTCATCAAAATAGTGCAACCTCTTGTAATAGGGACCCCACTTTACATTATCAATGTTGCCTTCCGTGTATAATTCGACAAACTGAGAAACCATTTGAAGCGGAACTAACCAGCCATATATATTGAAAGTAAAGCCTTTCATCTTACTGCTTAGTTCTTCTTCACTATGGGGTTCAAAAAAGAATATACATCCAGTTTTTACTGGAGCAACCGTCTGCGTTACATGAATAACCTGTAGATTCCGATATTCTGATGTAATAAATCTTGTACCAAGAAAAGAAATTGCTTCTCTTTCTTTAGCATTTCCACCTTTTTCATATACCATCAGCCAGGAATATTCCATATTCTGCACCTCCGAAATATCCCAATCAACTACCAGAGGTTCCTTATCAGGTTCTTTTATTATTCTCACAATTTGATATCTTTCAGTAGTCATTGTATATGATTCCTCATGATAAGAAGTCGCCTGCGATGCGACCAAGTCTTACATATCATCGAGCTCGTCTTCAAACTCAAGCCATCCCAAGAGCCTATCTTCTTCCCGTTCTCTTTTAAGCTGCTCCTGTTTACGTTCAAAATCCTTACGTTCTCTTTTACTCATATTGCTTATAAGATTATTATACTGACTATCAGTAAGCCTTACATCTTTATCCCGTTTACCAAAGAACATAGTATTTACCTCCATTCTCCATCCAACCTGCAGATTTCAAAATATTCACATGTACCGCAGAAATGCTTACAAAACCTATTCTTTTTATTCAGACTCTTTCTGATCCAATATAGAATCCGTTCCATGGCAGCCTCCTCAAAATATAAGAAACAAAAACAGGGCAAATGCAGCAATCAAAAACAATGTGAAATACACTGCCCCCAACGCAAGTCTAGCGATAAATACATCAAACTTATCCGGGGGTCTTCTATTTTTATTCCCAAATAACAGTAACCATGTAGAAGTTTTCATATGCCTATCCTTTCATTTTGAGGGCACAAAGGCGGGGTACCAATATATGATCAGTTCCCCGCCCCAACTTTTTTCCTTACCTTGTAATCAAATCATAAACCTTTACGAGTCCAATAATCACCACATCTCAAGCTCAGTATTTATCAAGCGTTGCGATTCCTGTATTTTTATATAGCCTCTAACCCCAGTAAATAAGCACAATCTAAAGCGCCTGTTTTCAAGCATTATTAAAAAGTCTCAAAGCATCAGTACTTCAAGACTCTTTATCGCTTATATGATGTGTTGCACCTGCTACTCATCTACCATAACCATGTTTTTTATAGAATTTTCATTTGGAACACTCCTGTTTTCAATGATAGAGTGAATATAGTTTAAAAGAATTTTTACGGGGTTCATGCTATCCATGATCTTATTTGATGATCTGCCTTTGGATAAAGAAATACTTGATGCACTTAGAGAGCTGAGGATAAACTATTTCTTTCAGCCTACTTTTCGCGCAGAAGGAAAAACAATATTTGCAAGGGAAGCTCTGATGCGTCCACTGGACATGAATGCTATGGATTTCATTGAAGAATATACCAAAAAAGATAAGCTCCATATCCTTGAAGTAGCAACTTTCCTTGACGCCTTCAAGGAATATGAGCTTCGCGGATATACTGAGCACATATGCCTCAATTCTTTCCCATCAGAATGCTACTCTCCTTCTGAAACAAAGGCTTTCGCAGATTACTACGGCGATCCTCGCGGCAAAGGAATTATTGAAATCCTAGAACACCCATTTATTTCTGAGTTTGCCTGTAAAATGAAAAAGGGCAACACAAAGGGTCAACGATTAAAGATTGCCATAGATGACTTCGGAACTGGGTTAAGCAACATGGTCCTTGTAAATTAGAGAAAAAAGTGAACCACCATATTAAAATAATCCATGAGTACATATCCGAATTGATCAAAAATAGTGCTTTATGATTACTTTTGGATATACCATATCAAATTATAATTATAATCAAATTATTTATTTACATATCTTTCCTGCTATGTTATTATTTTTATTGTTGAATTAAGTATTTTTATAAAGTCGTTTTTTGTAGCCGAAATTCTTATGTTTAAGGATTTCGGCTTTTTTTCGTCTTTTGGGAGGTGATCAAATTTGAGAAACACTGTAGATAAACTGATCAGTCTGTTCTGTATCATCGTATTTGTAACATTTCTTGTTAATCACGGCTGCATAGATTTCAGCGCAGTTGACTGGATAAGAAAAACCACAGTTGAAGCAATTAAGAGCGAGGAAGGACAGCAATATGTCGAAGAGACAAAGGAGATATCCAAAAACGTCTTCAAAGATCTCTTCAATGGTCTAAAAAACTTTATTGTTGGCCCTGAAGAAGCCGCTGAAAATGATAAGCTCCAGGAAGCCACTCTTCTTTCCTGCGTAGATGGTGACACACTAAAAGTTAAGGTCGATAAATCTGAAAAAACAGTAAAACTCATCGGTATTAGCGCACCGGATAATAATGTTTTCTCAGAAGATTACGCATCCATCGCAAGCGATTATACAAAGGCTCTATTGGAAAAAGTCAAAACAGTTTACCTGGAATATGATGTGAACAGCGAAGATACGGACGGAAACACTCTCGCTTATGTATGGCTATCAAGCAATCCCGCCGATCCAGAGAACAACATGCTGAACGCAGTACTTGTTAAGAACGGATATGCTGATGACGTAGTATATATGCCTAACAACAAATATGCAGATGTATTCATGGAATTAAGGCAGGAAGCTGCAACTTCAAACACCGGTCTTTGGAAAAACAACGATGTACAACACGCATGGAACTAATGCGATCAGATATAACAACACTACTAAACAACGAAAAGAGGAAACCATCAATGAACAACATCGTAGCAACAAAAAGAGTAAGAGCATTTACAATCAACCTCTCAGACTGGTTCTATGAAGGACAGACTGTGGACATCAAGGACAAATCCGTAGGCGTTTTAAGAAGTGCCATGATTGAGTATATTGATGAAATCAACCAGACCTTCATCGCAACTCTAAATGATCGTTCCTACAAACTCTCAATGCTCAAGGTAGAGGATATTGCATCGGTAAATAGACGCAGAATCGCAGTTTGACAATTATTACTCTGTAATATAATATATTAATTGATTTAAGGTTGCTTGACGTATAAAAATGGTTTTTCCTTTTTTATGGGTTTAAGTGCTGAAAAAGAAGCGGAATTGCCACCGCTTCTTTTTTTGTAAAAAAACATATGCCATAAACTGCCTGATTCCCTGTGAATTAATACTCATCCCAAAAATCTCTGAGAAGATCCGCTTTTTCAGGATCTGAAAAATCACTGTCATACGAAGACACAACACGTCCCTTTATTTCCGGATCAAACTGCGGTAGCCTGCTCATCATGATATGATGAAGGAGCTTTTTCATGTGCCATTCAAATGTCTCTGGTTTCTTCAGGTAATGACTTGTCACATATCTGTCAACATAAGCTTTTATATGATTCCTGTCACCAAAATATTTTTCACTTTCAATTACTACTTTTTCATCTCGATTGGTAAAGCCAACATAATAGGTGATCTCTATCGCATTGTCGGAGGTATGCAGGATAGGCTCTACTTTAACGACTATCATAGGATATGCAAGGTCAAACTCGCAGATATCTTCATCCTGTAATAGTTCTTCAAATACCGGGATGTCCTCATAATGCATATGATACTCATACATCACTATCTTGTTTTGATCAAAAACTCTTATCTCACTCACAAAAAAGCGCCTCCCGTCTCCTGTTTTCTACATCATAAAATGGAGCGGAAAGCGCGTCAACAAGCACAAAACATGTTATTCGTTTTCACCGTTTGATTCCAAAAAGGTAGTATACAAAGTGCATAAATTTTACTTCTGAAGCAAAAAGTTTCTTAATTCTTCGAATGGTATAACATCTACTTCAGTATGGCTCTTCTCTCCCATCCTATAATCCATAAATATCGCGCAGTGCTTTGGAGAATCATCGAGCATCACGGATGCTGTAATAAGATCTGTTATTATTTTGGTCTCAAAGTTGTCATGATCCCGGAATTCTTTTTCTGAAGAAAAGAAATGAGTATAAATTATTACTACCTTTTTTGTATAAATGATATCCTTCCTACCAGAAAAATACTCAGAAAATGCCGGTTCATACATCTGCCTAATATCTGCATTAGTATAAACAGCTGTATTGTTCTGTCTTTCTATCCTCTTAGGTAGAAGCGATGGAAAAACTATATGCAACCTGTCTCCATCCATAGAGAACACAAGCTTCTCTCCAGCTATCCTGTTTATTTCCTGTTTTCCTGTAAAACCTGAGTATCTTCCGATTTCAGATGTCTTACTGACAATCTTCTTAATAATAGAATTCAGTCTTATAAACTCATTATTTACAAAGTAAGTATTGGGCGAATCCTCAAACATCATTTCCTTCAAGAACTCTGCAGATTCTTTTAGAGATGATATATGACTATCCAGCGTCTTAAACATCTTAGAAACTGCTCTTCTATTGTCTGATACCGCAGCATCTTCAGAAGTACTATCTTTTTCATATTTTTTTAGTTCTTCATCTGTTATTTTCGAAAGGACCACTAATATTCCTCCAAACTCATGTCCGTCACTACATTATTTTTTATATTATACAAATATTTATATACAAATTCCACCCGCTATAATTGATTATTTGCCAGTTTTATTGTATTATTACTATGTTTAGTAGTTTAAATTATATTATTGTTGCAGGCAGGCAGATTATTATCTACCTGCCCTTTTTTATTAATCAGCTATTAGACAGCAACCTAAATCACTTAAACTCAAAAATGAAGGAGGTAAAACGATGTACAAAGGTTATTCATGGAGCTGCTCGGATGTGTTGTCAATTCTTGGAGTAAGCTTTAACCCAGACAAGGAGGAACAGACTATTCCGTGTCCTTTCTGCGGCTCTAAACGTTTTGGAATGAATATCAAAAAAGGAACAGGCCACTGCTTTAAATGCGGTGCAACAGCAGATTCAGCAAGTTATTATGCTGCGTCTACAGGCCAGTCCCTAAATGACGCAAGAGACGATATCAAGCACAGACTAAATATCCCGGATGAGTACGGCAAGCTCCCTGAGAGAAAAGTCTACAAAGAAAGGAAACAGGAAAGTCTCGCTCCAATTGAGGTGCGCGACAAGACCTACAGAGCTTTTCTTGAAGAACTGATTTTGTCTCAAAAAAACTACGATAATCTTAAGGCAAGAGGCTTTTCAGATGATGATATTATGGCAAGGAGATACAAAACATTCCCTTCAGCCGAAAACACATCATTTGAGGACATTTGCAGAAGGCTAACAGCAAAAGGATGTACCCTTTCCGGCGTTCCAGGCTTTTATAAGAACGACAAAGGCGAATGGACTTTTGTAAGAATCACTCCCGGAATCATAATACCGCAGATAGGAATCCATAATCAGATTGAGGGATTCCAGATCCGAAAGGACGATGACCTGAGACGTGAATTTGACGGGGAGCTTGAAGCTAAGATTGTCTGGTTTTCCAGCAAGGGAAAAAGCCATGGCACAGGCTCTCATGTGACTGTTCACAATGCCACGGACTTTATCTACAATAGAGAAAAGGGTCAGTACGAGCCTGTTCTTCATGGAGATAAGGTCACCCTTACAGAAGGCGGAATGAAAGCCGACCTTTGTGCATGTCTATTAGACAACCATGCTTCTCTTATAGCTGTTCAGGGCGTTCACGCTCTTAATCCATTAAAAGAAGCTCTTCTCTCACTTAAGCAATATGGTCTCAAAACCGTAAATGTTGCTTACGACATGGATTATCTTACAAACCCTAACGTCAAGGAAGCAATGGAAAAGACGATAGCCCTTATCAAAGAGCTCGGGTATAACTATGAGAATCTTATGAATTGGGAATATAAGCAGAAGGACGAAAACGGAAACGAATTCTTCCTAAAAGGCCTTGATGATTACCTGGCATTCCAGCAACGAGGAATCAAACCTGTAATCGTAAAACACTAAAGCAAAGGCTGTCTTCCAGATCGGAGGCAGCCTTATCCTACAAAAGGAATCACATTATGAATTATCTTATATCAGGCCTAATAATATCCTTAATAATTCCCATCTGGGGAGTATTAATATATCTTATAAACACCTGTCTTTATCGCATTATTGCAAAGATCACTTCTGAGAAAGTTGCCATGATTATAGTGAACTGGCTTACTGTTCCCGGAGTCATCCACCACGAACTCGCACACGCATCGCTCGCTGTAATTACCGGCGCACATATTACTGAATTTAGACCATTCTGGCCTGACAGATATACTGGCAGCCTTGGACATGTAAACTTTGTTGCGAGAGGTCCTCTTATCACCAGATGCTTACAATATACACTAATATCAGCAGCCCCGGTTTTACTTGGATCCATTAGCACTATTGTTCTTGTAACTATTTCCTTAAGGGCATCTCTTACACCAACAATGCTACTTCTGCTCTATTATATGGCTTTTTCTGTATTCATCCATGCTTCAATGAGTTTGGCAGACGTAAAAATTATGCTACGAGGCATTTGGGTTCTTTATATGATATCAACTGCCTTTTGCATCTTTTCAAAGTTAGATCTTATTCTAATTGCAGATAGCATCCTCAAGGCGATTTGAATTCATTCAAAAAGTGCGGGATGTTTTAGAAAAGAACCGTTGTCAGCATGTAGATATAGGAAAACCTTTTGGTCTTCGCCGCCCTGTACGAGCAGAGTGAGACCAACTGAAACGTAAGCAATGATCCATTTTGGCATTTAGAATATGGGTCGGATATGATAAAATCAACTATATGTGTATTTTATGTATCACAGTGAAGCAAACGGCAAATTTATTTTATGGAGGTATTTATGGCAATGAACAAAGTAGTTGTTGCAGGCGGCGGTGTATTGGGGACACAGATCGGTCTTATGTGCGCATATACCGGTCACGACGTCACATTCTGGCTCAGAAGCGAGTCTTCAATCGGAAGAACAACTCCAAAGATCAATCTCTACAAAAAGGCTATGCTTGATGACCTTGCCGCAGCAAAGAACCTGATCGGCAATCCACTTGGCAAGCTCCTTTATCCTAAGGGACTTATCACCGCTTGGGACGAAATCACAGCTGAGGCTATTGACGAGCTTATCGCCACAGGCGACAAAAACATGACTGACAACGTACATATCGAACTTGATATGGCTAAGGCAGTTTCAGGTGCTGATATTGTAATCGAATCAATGGCAGAGGATCCGGATGCAAAAATCGATGTGTATGAGCAGATGAAGGACCTTCTTGATCCTGACACAATTCTTGTAACCAACTCATCTACTCTTCTTCCAAGCATGTTTGCACAGTACACAGGAAGACCTGAAAAGTATCTTTCACTCCACTTCGCTAACACGATCTGGAAGAACAACACCGCGGAGATTATGGGTCACCCTGGAACAGATCCCGAAATCTACAAGAAGGTTGTTGAGTTTGCAAAAGAGATCAACATGATTTCTCTCGAACTCAAGAAAGAACAGCCCGGTTACATCCTTAACTCCATGCTTGTTCCTTTCCTCTCAGCAGCTCAGGCTCTCTGGGCAAAAGAGGTGGCTGATCCTCAGACTATCGACCTTACATGGCGCCTTGCAACCGGCGCTCCCAAGGGACCTTTTGAAATCCTCGACATCGTAGGCCTTGAAACAGCTTACAACATCAACCAGATGAAGCCCGAGGCACAGGATCCCGATTCAACAATCCACAAGATCGGCCTTCTTCTCAAGGAAAAGATCGACAAAGGAGAGACAGGAATCAATGCCGGAAAAGGTTTCTACGAATACAAAAAATAATTAAGTAATGGCAAAGAAGCTGCTGATTCCCGCCAATTGGGGGGGTCAACAGCTTTTAATATTTAAGCTATATTTATATATTTTATGAAATAAATGAGTCGACTCCCTATCCCAGATAGGGTGGGAGTTTGCGAGACTCGAAGCAATTGGTATAGTTTCACCGGTTCTCAGTGTAACTTGTGACTACAAGATATGCCAATCTTTCCCCCACAAAGATCTTACAAGACATGTTGCCCCTATATACAAAAAGTGATAAGATAATTTTGTTTAGTAGTTATTTGTCATTACATATTATTGCTTGTATTCCTCGGTTTATCCCGGGGATTTTTTATTTTACAGCAAGGAGCCACTGCTCTTAGGCAAGAGAGCAGCGGCTCTTTTTGTATGTATGGCAAATTGGAAAATCAAAAACCAATTAAAGGAGGACACTAATATGTCAAAAGCAACCACAATCTATTCACCAGCAAACCCGATCGAGCTCATCGATACTACAGGCATGAGCAATGAAACATGGCTGAAGATCAGAGAGCATGGTCTTGGGGAAAATCCAACAGATAAGGAGTACATCCCTTACACAATCACCGGCTCTGGAGCCTCTGCTGCACTCGGAGTAAATCCGTGGGTATCAGATGAGGAGTACCGCGACAAGAAGATGGGCGTAAAAGCCGTACTTGATGTTGCATTCTCAGAAGAGAGCAAAGCTGCAGGCCATGTATTTGAGCCCTTTGTCGCTATCAATTTCATGCGCTATATGCACATGAATTTCCCGGAGACAAAAGTAAAACTCATAAAGGACTGTATGCGTGACATACTTCCCTATCTTGAAGATGCCTGCCCAGACAAGGATTCCTATGATTCCTTTGTAAAGGCAATGGATAAGGTTATAAAAAATTTCCAGAAAAAATGGAAGCTCAATCCTTCATCCATGTACAGATGTGGCATGGAAAAATACTCATTCGCCCTTGCAAACATCGATGGACTTGTTGAGATTAACGGAAAGACCGGTATCTTTGAGGCAAAGACAACCTCTAACAAAGCTACAATAAGGAATTACTGGGAACTTGGTAAAATCCCGCCATATTACTATTGGCAGCTTGTATTCTATATGGCTGTCATGAACCTGGATTATGCGTACATCACCTGTATATGGGGAGTAACGCTTTCCGATATGGCTGTGATATACCTTGAGCGTGATCTTGAAGTTGAAGAAGAGTTCATGGACTACCTGGCACAGTTTGTTGAGGATATGGAAGTTGGACTTCCCCTCGAAGAATCAAAGTCAGATCCTGAACTTGTTAGTCAGTACTATTACAGACTGTACGGACCAGCAACAGGAGATTCATCTACTCCAATCGAACTTCCGCCTTACTGTAAGAAGGTCGTCCAGAAAGCCTTAAACCTCGACGAAGAGATTGAAGAGGCTGAAAAAGCACTTGAAGAACTGCAGTCCAAACGCGCTGCCCTCTTTAATGAGATCCAGCCTATCATGGGAGCAAATGCTTATGCAACCATAAAAATGGATGATGAATCCGTTTATGGAATCAAGCTTAAAACTCCAACGAAAAGAGCAGCCTTTGATGAAGAGAATTTCAAAAAAGATCACCCTGATCTCTACGAGGAATTTTCAGTTACATCCCTTGACACCTCTAGTCTAGGAAAAAAATACAAAGCGATGAAGTCCAAATATACACTTCCCGCAGAACCTAATCCAAAAGGCCAGCCTTCTCTTGAGATATACAAATACTCAAAGAAAGCTTAAAGCCTTAAGCAACTTTTATTACATGGGGTTATGGAAATATAGCCCCATGGGAAAGGAAAATATGGACGTACTAAAAGTCGTCAAAGATTACATCGATGAAACCGGAAGTACCTGGTACAAACCGCAGCCAAAATATAAACGTTTTTTTGACGGCGGCGTTCAGCGGAAAGTACTGGTCGAAGAAAACGGCTACTACTCCCTTCCGGAGATAGCAAAGCAGGAGAAAAAGATTGCAGAAATGGCAGTTATCCATACGCATTATAGCGAGGATATCCGGAAAACATACCCAAATCAATTTTTGGATCTGTATATCGGCTTTTATGAGGATCAGGAAGGAATAAAGCTAGATGAATGGCAAAAAGATGCTGTTTATCGTGCTGTCAATAATAACCTTTTCATTCTTACGGGAGGCCCCGGAACAGGAAAAACTGCAACACTTAAATGCATTCTCTACTGCTTAAAGAGAACCTTAAAGACCGAGGACATAATATTCACAGCCCCAACAGGCAAAGCTGCCAGAAGGATCACAGAATCCGTTGATTGTCCTGCATGTACTGTGGCAAAAGCTCTTGGTCTTAGGGATGAAAACTCTGTTCCTAAAAAACTGAACAATGCCTGCGTGATAGTTGATGAGATATCCATGCTCGATACTACAACTGCCTATGCATTGTTTACAGGCATTAGCCCAGAAACAAAACTCATCCTTGTTGGCGATATAGACCAGCTTCCATCAGTCGGATATGGCTCCGTTTTGCGAGATCTGATTGATGCAGGGCTTCCCTGCACTAAGCTGGAAAAGACATTCAGGCAAGCTTCTGAAAGTGGTCTGTTCGCAAATATATCCAATATAAAGTCAGGTCTTCACACCGGCTTTGAAGAAAGGGATGACTTTAATGTTATAAGGGCAAAAAATACTTCTGAAGCTAAAGACATCATGGTTAAAGCATTCTTAGAAGCTACAGAGACGTATGGCCTTAGTAATGTAGTCTGCCTTACACCTTACAGAAGGAAAGGTGATGCGTGTGCGATAAAGCTTAACAGCATATTGCAGGCAATCATCAATCCGCCAAAGGATGGTGGTCTGTGTGTTACATATACCACAGAAGAGGAAAATGGCTACAGATACGAACAGATACTCCGTGTTGGTGATCCGGTAATGCAGCTGGTAAATGCGGAAAAAGTAGCAAATGGTGACGTTGGAACTGTTTGCGAAATAGACAAAGAGCATCAAAAAGTTCGAGTAAAGTTCATAGACTGTACTGTTACCTATGGCATAAACCAGCTTTCGCAACTTGCACTGGCTTATGCTATGTCCGTTCACAAATCTCAGGGGTCAGAATATGCCTGCGTAGTCACATCTGCGCTTTCAGATGACCTGCAAATGCTATCCCGTAACACTATCTATACCGCTGTTACAAGAGCCAAAAAGAAATGCATTGTTGTAACTGACAACGGCACAGCAAAAAAAGCTTGTGAGAAGGAATCAGGCTATGAGCGTATCACAAGGCTTGCTGATGAAATCAACTATCAGAAAGCAAGACTCGACTTGTTTTTAAAACTGATGTGAGCAACCTAAATCAAATTTAACGTAAAGAAAGGGAAAAAATCATGAACGAAAGAACAGAAAGAAAGACCGAAGAAAGAAACTTATTGGCAGCTTACTATGGCTCAAAAGCCTTTGTAAAAATCAAGCAGTGTTTGGAGATTGGTAAGATCCAGTTCTCTTTTGTAGACAAGGAAAATAGCAAAAACCATGTTGACTGCTACATGGAAGCTGAGGAATTTGGTGCAATACTCATGGCTGGCATCAGAAATGGTTCACTCATCAAGTCGATAATGACTGAAAAAGCTAAAGGTGAGCAGTATCCAAAGGCTGTTTGGCAGTCTCCTGTTGGAGGTAATGCTACAGGTAATAACGGGAAACCTATCTCCCGCTATTTCGAGATTTCACCAGCATCTTCCGGAGAAGTTTTGTTTACAGCTCATACATTTCCTGCTGAAAAGAACAGCACCGGTGCATTCATCAAGGTGAAGGGTTCTAAAGCTCTCATGTCCTTAAGAGTGCCTTGCACTTACAATGATCTGAAGATCCTTGGATATAAATGGAGTTTTCTTGAAGCAGATTATATGTCAAAGAAATACTCTGTAGAAAACATGAAGTCTGACTATCAACCAAAATACGACGATACAGATGTATCTTCACAGGAAACTGAAAAGGAAGAATCACCTAATACAGCTGCGGAATATTCTTATGCTTCATCAGATGACGATGTCCCCTTTGTTGGTACAGACAACGTTGAAGCTCAGAGAAAAGAAGCTGTTATAGAAACAAAAATGAAGACCGTGAAGCTTGTTGCTACTGATGTACTTACTCAGATAAATGGCAAGAACATCAAGGTTTGTCATGTAACAGAAGGCACAGTTGAGCATAGACTCATCTGCCTTATGGATAAGATAAAGGATTCTAAGTTTTCTGGCTTTGAGTCCCAACTCGCATCCAGAGTTTCATCCGGAAAGACTTTGGAATTCAGAGCTGAAGTTGCAGAAAAAGGCAATGATCTCTATTTTCATAAGTTTGCTTAACTCTTTCTAACAACAAAAATGGCGGGTATCACTTCAATTTGAGTGTTTACCCGCCATTTTATTATCCCTTATTTATCAGCCAAAATACTTTTTTAAAATATCATACTGAAAACTGAAATCTATCTGGCCCATGTACTTGCCCATTATCTTATCCTTTGATACATATGGTTGTTGCCAGTATCTTGAGTCATTTGAGTTTTCTCTGTTATCCCCAAGAAGGAAATAGCATCCTTCAGGTACTTCAAATTCTTTGGAGCAGTTTGTTTCTATCTCAGAAGGAATATATGCTGTTTCATCACAGAACTGGTCATTCACTACCACATATCCATCCTTGAATCTGATCTTATCACCAGGCATTCCAATAATCCTCTTGCCAAAGTATGAGGCATATTCATCTGAATAAAAAACAATTACATCTCCACGGGAAGGCTCATGGTTTACATAAGCAAGTCTGTTATAGAACACTGTATTTCCAACATCAAGTGTTGGCTCCATTGAACCACTCTGTATTACTGATACCATTATGACAAACGTAAGAATGATATATGCTGCCAAAAGAGGAACAGCGAATGAAAGCACATCCCATACTATGTGAGGACCTTTCATTATATCTTTCTTTTCTTTTTTAGTCAGACCAGAAATATCTACATCATCAAATTCTGTATGGTCCTCGTCTACTGCCTTCTTCTTTTTTTCATACTTTTCCGGGTTATTCCTTCTTCTTATTACTTCGAAGGCATATATAGCAAGGATGCCAAAAAGTGTTGCGCATATTATAATCTTTAGCCATGGAACCGGCTTTTCTTCTGGAATAACTCTCTCAACCGCTATATCATACTCTGTCTCATTACCGGCTTCATCGGATGCAATGACTGCTATCTGATTAACACCTTCTTTGAGCTTGTACGCATATTTGAAAGTGTTATCGCCTTCAACTTCAACCTCAGCACTGTTGATCATCAGTGTTTTAAAATCATCAACAGCTCCCTCGATTGTAATACTCTCATCCTGCGTAACAATATCTTCGTATGAAGAAACAAGTTCAAGCGATGGGCTTATGACATCCTTATCTACGGAATGTTTTGTAGAACGCATATTACCATCTTTATCGACAATATATGTGACTATCTCATTTGTGCCAACTTCGATAGGAACCTGGAAATCATAAGTTCCAGTTTTAAGCATTCCTGTGCTTTCTACTTGCTTTCCATTTACAAGAACTACAACACTATACTCCTCTCTTAACTCACATGACACCAGCATGCTGTCATGATTTGTTATCGTAAGTTCTTCATAAGTTACAGTAGCATCTGGATGATTGTCATATTTCAAAGTAAATGTGCTTCCGGTTCCTTCCACAGAAGAACTCACCGCCGGAACAATTGATACCATAATCTCCTGTACGCTCGGATCAAGCGGACATGAATAATAATTTCCCTGGACCTGTGCAGTATCAATCTTTTGAAGATTCTTTGCATTTACTACTTCAATGTTAACAGTACCGCATGTGGTGTCCGTCCATTCTGCAACAAAGCTGTCATCCTTGAAGTATTTCTTAAGTCCCGCAATGTCTGTTACAACTTTTAAATCCTCGTTTACATTTACAAGAGTTTCAGTGGATCCCTGAAGCTGTACCTTAACAGGACTTATTGCCCTTCTCTGAACAGGCTCTTCTATGGAATCAGCTTCTCCCTCGCCGGATTTATTAGATGACTCATCATCAGATACTATGTCCGGATAATCGACATGTACTTCCCACTGACCTACCTCAACATCATTTACAACGCTCTGTACCTCATTAGCTGATGAAATAATACCTTTATACTCTTTTCCAGATGGCGATTTAATAACCACCACATAATCATCATAGTAGTCAAAGGTAAGTGTAAATTTTGCAGAAGTGTAGTTTTTGTTTACCGGAACCATTATGGTCTTTCCATCTTCAGCATATGATTTAACACCAAAATGCGAAATGGATAAAATAAACACCATTACAGCAAGCGAAAACAGATTTATCAGTCTTTTCATGTTATACTCCCAAAATAAATTTTTGAGTATATTATATATATATTTATACCATGTGTCAATTAAAGCAATACCTGACAATGAGGTTCACGGTGGACCTTTATGCCCCCAAAAATATAACACATTATCAAAGTTTATCATTTTTTAACAAAATTCGCCTACTTATGTACATTCTACGCCTTCTATTTTCTAAGTTTTGTGCTATAATTCAATATAATATTTCAAAAATAATATATATATCTGTAAATAAGGGGAATGAAAATGGCAAACAGAGGAAGCGAAATAACAGGATCAAGGCTTAAAAGCCTGAGAGTTGAAGCGGGACTCAACCAGAAAGAATTCTGCGAAAAGTTTTCAGATTTTTCTGTTCGAGACAATGAGCTAAAAGCTATGACAGTATCTAACTGGGAAACCGGCAAGGTGCTCCCTATCACAAGCGACATCATTAAATTAAGCGATTTTTACAACGTTTCATCTGATTACATACTTGGTCTTTCAGACAAAAGAGGCGACGAGGATGCTGATAACGTAACTTCCATCCAGGACAGAAAGATTAAAATTCCTTTCAACAAATTAAAAGACTATGACGGAAAACCCGTTTTTGTTAGTGGACCAACAGGTTCAATATCTCCTCAGTGGGGAATCCTTTTGTATAAGCAAAAGGTACTTGCATGTCCTCATGACAACATGCGACTTTCACTTGATAGCAGATTCACCTATAGCACAACAGTGCCTGAAGAACTTGTTACCAACAGGGACACAGCAACTTATTACCTTGGACTTGAAGATGTAAAAAATATGGATGAGGTATTCATCGAATCTATCTCGCTCGATCCATATCTTCGTGGGCAGGTTACTGGGTGGTATCATCACACACCCGAAAAAACATGCCTCATAAATGACAGAGGCTTGACATTAAGTTACGAGGGTCTGGACGTATATTACAGAGCACCTGGCATTCGCAAAGCTGCTCTTGGCGCAACCAAAGCCGCTAAAAGGAACAGTGGAAAATCCAAAAAGAAATAAGACTCAGCTCTCTTCATAGCACTCCTTCCAAAGGCACATCAAATTGGTGTGCCTTTTTTCTTGCATAAATATATAATATGATATAATATATGTATTAGTGTAAGGAGGAAACAAACCATGTCACAAATTACTTGTAAGTGCGGAAATATATATGATTCAGGATTTAAGTTCTGCCCTGAATGTGCAGCGCCCAATCCAGAATTTGCAAAGAAACAGTCAGCCGACTCACAATCACCTAAACCAATGAAAAAGAAATTTACCAAAGTTGGCGAGAGCAATTTAAGCAAAAGCTCTTCTGAGAAGGAAACAGCAACCCCAAAACCGGCTGTAACTCCAGTTACTTCTCCAATGCAGAAGACAGTTGCTCCCAAAAAGAGCTACACAATTGTGAGACAAACTCCTGTTGTTGCATCAAAACCCGTGCAGCAGAAACAAGTCCAGAAAAAGCCAATTCCTCAGCCGGAAGAGATGTATGAAGAATACGAGGATGAGGAAGAAGAGGCACTTGAACCTCAGACAAAGAATAACTACGAAGACTATGATTACGAAGATGAAGAACCTCCTGTAACAGATGCTTCCGCTGATGATTATGCTGAAAACGAAGATTACGAGGATGAGTACGAAGACGAAGAACTTGAAGAAGCACCTGCTCCTACCCCATCTCCTCTTCCATTTAAAGGCAAAGGAAAGGTTCTATCAGCACCTACTATCAAAAGCACAAGGAATGTTGCGAAGAAAACTGTTGCCGTAATGCCTAAGACAAAACCGGTAACACAGACTAAATCTTCCCTCGGCAAGAATAAACCTGATTACGATCCGAATCATGATGGGTATTATGATGACAGACTCCCCGCTATCCTGGATGAGGTCACAAAGACATCCCACATGGATGTAATACTGAAAATAAGCCTTTCAGCGGTATGTATCGCAGCACTCATCACATATTGCATTTTCTATGTGCAGGTTTAACAAGGAGATACGAGATGGATATAAGCAAATTCAAATTTAAGAAACCGGAGCTATCATTTTCAGATCTTGACACTCCATATCAGTACCACTTCATTAAGGAACTGGCATTAACCGCAGTAGGGTTTGTAGTTTCTGTAATATTTTTTGCCCTTATTAAGGAATGGATCTGCATCTTATTTGCCTTTCTTGCCGCTATCGGATACTCGCTATATGTGTTATGGCAGGTATATAAATCACTATCCAACCGGGTGCTCGTAGTAGATGCAAAATGTATTGATCTTGAAAGAAAAGAAAATAAACTTCTTGGTTCTTTTTCAAAGGATTCTACAACATCAAAGACTTGTAACTTGATTCTTGAAAACGATCAAGGCCTTAAATTCACTCAGCCAGTAGCCTTTTCATCCAGCTACAAAACCGGTGATACCATTCGTATCTATGCAGATGAAGGCTCAATAAGCCAGCTGAATCAAAACACATATACAGTAATAAATCCTATCTTTATGCATGTTCTTAAATCTTAATATTTACAAAAGCTACTGATAATGATATATTTTAACTGTTATTAGTAGTATTTATTTATTTCATATTGTTGTTTGTAGAGCCTTGGATTTATCCAGGGCTTTTATTTTTGCAAAGAGTCATCGCTCTAAAAAACAAGAAGAGCTATGGCTCTTTTTATATATATCTAACTTATGAAACAGGCATGGCCTGATCATATATAGCACTTAACCAAATCAAAGATAAGAAAAAGGAGAAAACTATCATGGCAAAATTATTAAGCAAGGAAGAAGTAAAAGCATTTGGAAGCATTAAGGAACTCAGGGACTTTAATAATCTCCAGGAAATGACATACAACTGGGTTGAATTTGACACAGTTGATGGCGAATATGTTCCACTAGAGGACAACCCAATCTGCATCCCGGTCATAAGAGATGACCTTCATATTTCTGAAGATGTCACAGACGAAACAATATCCGATCAGATGGCAGATACAAAGCTGGCACTCAAATATCCAACCGGCGATGAACTGAAATGTTATCCTGTTGGCCCTACCGCATATCGTGGTGTACTGGAACGTGTTGGCGGAACATGCCCCGCTCTTACTTCTCTTAAAGAAACAAGAGCAAGAAACGAAGTTAGTCCAACAGACAAAGCTGCAATATGTAACATGCTCACAAAATACACAAAGGGCAAGAGCCTTTTGCTTGTAGGTGACGAGTTGGTGCTTGCTGATTTATCAAGCGACTATGTAAGGCTTCCTTTCTCAGAAATCTTGGATATAACCGAAAATGAACTGGGAGAAAAGTTTGAATATGTAAGATATGTTCGTGGGACGGTTTCCCATGAATCATCTTCTGCGGAATTTATTTTCCAGGATGATGAAATCGACAGCAACCTTTTGGATGCATTCAGTAAGATTGGAATTGACACATCCGATTACAACGCACACATAAAGGTATTAACATCAGATGTTGGTCTTTCCGGAGCAAATATCTATCCTTTCATCAGAAGTGAAAAGACCGGAAATCAGATTAGTATAGGAACACCCATTAAGCTTGAACATATCGGAAATGCTGATATGGATAAGTTTAAGGCTAATCTCCTCTCCTGTTTCTCTTCGTTCGTGGAATGCTCTGAGCACCTAGATGCAATGAGTAATATCAAGATCCACAACCCTGCTGATACACTTTATAATATCGGGCATAAGGTTGGACTTCCGGAAAAACTAATCAAAGAAGCATATGAAGATTTTGACAATGAGTTTTCATTTACATGTAAGGGTACAGATGTCTATGTTAAGTTATTTGACATTCTGGATTCTTACATCTCTGACGAAGAGGTATCAGACATTCGCCAGATGCAATTAAATGAAAACATCACAAGAATCTGTTTTTACAGTTTATCAAAATATGATATGCCTGCGATTTAAAATGTGTCATCAGAGAGTCGATATTTTGAAAATCGGCTCTCTTTATATTTGCCTTTTTTAGCTGTTTTTATCTTCTGCTGTATTCCAAAGCGTTTTGTCGATAGGTCTTCGTATTTGGCGCCAAATTTTGTCATTTTGGACTATATGTCATCATTCTCGGGTCAATTCCTAGCACAATCTGCGATAATATTTAATTTTGTAATTATGTCACACATAATTACAAAATCATACATGATGAATATTATTATTTTATGTCACTATGTAAATATTATATTAATCTTTTAAGTCCCTATGTTATTTTGTATTTATGTGTTACTGTATTTATGTTTAGATGTTATTATGTTATTGTGTATTTATGTAATTGTGTATTTATGTATTTATGATTTTATGTTTTCATGTAACTGTGTGTTTATATTATTATGTATTTATGTATTTATGTGTTTTTGTTATTATTATTTATTATTGTCATTATGTTTTTATGATTGTATGTAATTATGTAACTCATTCACACATTATATTTTATGTAACTATGTATTTATCATTTTATTATTTTATGTTATTATGTATTCATGTTATTTTGTATTTATGTTTTTTTCTATTTATGTAACCATGTCATTATGTTTTTATAATTAGATGTATTTATGTTTTAATGTTTTTATGTTTAGTTGTATCTATGTTTAGATGTATTTATGTTTATATGTATTTATGTTATCCTTATTTTATGTATTACATCAAACAAAAGTGACATAAATAGTCAAACAAATTATTCTAATAATGTTTTTATGTCACACATATTTACATAGTGATTTTAATATCGTGGGAGGATTAGAAATGGCCTTAAAAATAGGAATTGTAAACCAAAAGGGTGGAGTAGGTAAAACAACCACCGCGATCTGTTTAACTGATGCATTTACACAAATCGGTTACAAAACACTAATCATTGACTTTGATCCTCAGGCAAATACAACTGGAGTTTTTAATGTTGGAAAACCTGAAAAAACAATTTATGACAGTATAATCAAAAAAGTCTCTTTAAAAGAAGTCGTAATCAAAGGCAATGCCATGGGCGACCTTGTTCCATCTAATAATGATTTCAAGAAAGCAGCAGCTGATCTAGTTGTTGGAAAAAACGGTGAAAACAAACTCAAAAATGCTATTGCAGAAATTGAAGATGATTATGAGGTTATAGTCGTTGATTCTGGGCCTACTGCAGGAATAATGATGGATAATGTACTTGCTGCTGTTGACGGAGTGGTAATCCCAATGGAACCTGAACAGTTTGCTATCGATGGCCTGGTATCCTTAATCAGCAATATCATAGAGGATAGGGAAGAGTTAAATCCAGATCTCGCAATCTATGGTCTGCTTCTAACAAAATACAACAAGGGCAAAGCTCCACACAGAAAAACCTATGAGCAATTCATGAACCTTGATGAATCCATTATCCATAAGTTTAAAACCATCATCCGGGATACGGCAGCAATCCCCAGTGTACATGGATTTAAAAACATTGACACACCTAAAGATAAATCAGAGGAAAGAATCCTTAACGCCCAGGGCTCTATCTTCAAATATGGTGCAAACAACAACGGAACAAAAGACTATTTGGCATTTGCAAAAGAATTACTGGAGGTGATCAAAGATGAATGATATGTTTGCAGGACTTCAGAAACTGGACCTAAAAGGTCAGAACAATAAAAATGAAAAGGCAGAAAAACCTGTAGTTGAAAAAAAGACTACTGAGAAAGTAAAAGAAACAAAAGCTTCTGACGAAGCAAAGGCAGTAACACCAGTAAAAACCGAAGCGCCTATTGTAGAAGATGCTCCAGTAAAAGCAAAAACTGAAATAGCTTCCAACAAACGTGGACGTAAACCAAGTGATAATCCAATGGAGCGAGACTTTATTTCAGTCAACATTGGTGACGGAGTAAGAGAAGACCTTGTATATCTTTGCCGCAGGCATGAAAAGCAGACCGGAAAAAAAAGCGTAGGCCTTGCAACATACATTAGGCATCTTATCGAAAAAGATATTGCTGAAAACAAGAAATACCTTGATGCAGCAAGAGCTTTTGAAAAAGAATTTGAATAATACAGTCAAAGCCTCCATGAATGAGCAGCACTGAAAGGAGCATAGGAAGTATATGCCTGAGATAAAAAGAAAATCCATCGATATCTCGATGGATAAAATCGATTACAATCCGGAAAATACTAATATTTTTAATATGGACGAAATAGAAAGTCTGGCAAAACGCATTGAAGAAGAAGGATTCACTTCAGCTATTCTCGTGTATCAGAAAGACGATGGTAGATATGAGATTCTTTCCGGTCACAGGCGATATGAAGCAATGAAACAATTAAAGGCAAAAACTATTCCTGCTGATGTTTTATCAGGCATAGCCTCAGATACACAGAGGGATCTTATCCTTCTTAGCAGTAATATGGCTAATAGAAAACTTGCTCCTCTTGATATGGCAAGAGCCATAGAATTCTATAAAGGTATACTCGATAGGGATCCTGACTTTAAAGGGAATAAAAAAATAGCCACTGCAGATTATTTTGGTATAACGCCTTCAAATGTTCAGAGATATTCTGTTATCCTTAAGCTTATTCCGGAACTCCAAGAATACTGTAAAAAGCCTAACTTCCCATATTCATCGCTAAGTAAGGCTGCAAGCCTGACTAAGGAAGAACAGAAAGAGCTTTTAAATAAGCTAATAAGACTAGAAGCTGATGAAAAAAATATCAGCGAAGAAGAAGTTGATAAAGACGAGATTCTTTTCTCCAGAACTAGGGTAGAGCAGATTATCAACGGAATGGTTAAAACAAAAGAAAATGCACAAAAGAAAGAACGGAACGATAGTGCTGTTGTCTTTCCAATGAATGCACCAGTTGATGAAGTTTCGGAAGCGCAGGAGAATTTTGATGATCTGATAACAAGGGACGATTCAATGATCGAAGAACCCACATTTGATTTTGATAATCTGATAAGCAACGCAGAAGAATATTCAACAATAAATCTCGCTGGATTTGACCAAGCTCGTGTAATGATAGAAAGCTATAGAAACATGGCTAAGAGTAATGCTGATAAAAAAGCAATAAAAGAAAAAATAATAGAATTAAAACAGGTATTAAAAGAATTAGAAAATAGCATATAAGCACATTTAGTAAGAGTCCTCAAAACAATGAGGGCTCTTTTTTAGAAACCATTGACATATTTTTAAATGTATTATATGTTTTTATATATTTTATTAACTTTTTTATCAACTTCGTCAGTATAGATGAAAAACTATAAAAGTAAAAAAGAATGTAAAAAAAGTAAAAGGGGACCTCAAAAACGCAGTGAATAAGCGGCATTAAGAGATTTAAGCATGCCAAAAATATTAGTACTTTGTGTCTTTGATATGAGTAGGTAGGTCGTGAATATTAGTGGTCATGCTGAAGATATTAGTAGTCATGCCAAAAATATGAGCAACCATGTCAGAAATATGAGTGCTAATTAGAAAGAATACTTTGTTTAAAATCTAGAAAGAAGCATGTCATAAAAATGAGTTGCTCTGTCAGGAAATGAGCTCTGACATGTAAATTATACATCAAAAATGATTTTAGATAACAAAAATCTCAATGTTTGAGAAAATCTATAAACCGAAAA
>JAEEGH010005873.1_pt1 | contig 30497 bp, 21 predicted proteins | sample 9134181 | NCBI WGS metagenome assembly JAEEGH01 (sample SAMN16246544, study PRJNA631951) | gut metagenome | biome: gut microbiome; feature: rumen; material: DP-attached | host: Bos | place: Iran: Karaj | collected 2018-10
CACCGGCTGACGGTACTTGAAGATGTTGTAGGCCATGCCGTCGTACATCTTCTTCATGAAGTTCGAGTCCATGAGCATTGTCTCGGGCACACCGCACTGCTCAGCACACCGTCCGACGAAATCCTTCTATAGGGCAGGTTCCACCGTCTTCCAGTAATTGCCGGTGTAACAGTAGATAACCTGTTCGCCATGAGGACGCAGACTGTAGTCCGCGTTCCACAGCGAGTCGTCGGAAGAGCGCAAAACCTCTTTCTCGACCAACTGCATAATCTCCTTCTGACAACGGCCTTTTGTGGCAGACATCAGCGTGTCGATCTCTGCTTCCTTAGACACTATTCCTTCACAGATACGATCGAGGATAAGTGTCTTTAGGGGGGACCCCATGATACACAAAAATGATCATTGGAACCGACCCCTCTATGTCATTGGAACCGACCCCTCTATGTCATTGGAACTGACCCCGTGATTCCGTGGGTGGCTTTTTAATATTTTTCTCTATGCTTGTTGCTTAAAATTCATAGGTCAGTCCTGCGCGCAGTTCAAAGGTCTTCATGCTCACGTTATCGTGGTCAAAATAGATGGAACGGCGGTAGAAATAACTGCCATACAGGTCTACCAGCAGCTGTCGCGTGATGTTCACTTGCAGTCGCGGGTTCAGCACCACCAGTGTGTTGTTGCCCGCGTCGCCCTGCGCATTCACGAAGTCCAAGTTGTCCATCTTGCTCACCGCTTCCTCGTCGAATCCCTTCCACGTAAACAGCTTATATACATCGGCATAGAGCGACAGCCTGCCCCAGTTGCCTAATTCTACGATGGAGTGCAGCTTGGCGGAAAATCCGCTGCCCAGGCTGTAGTCGCGCTCCTTCACGTGGTAGTGGTCGCTGAGCGAACCTCCCAGAATGATGCCGTTCACAAACAGGCGCTGTTCCAGTGATACCCCTCTCGTCAGGTGCGGCAATCGGTACACCAGTCCGGCACCCACCGATGCTGCCTCGCCGATGCGGTAGGGAATGATGTTCTTCTCTGCTCTTATCGCTTCCGAGTTGTAGAAGTTGAAGTGCTGGTAGAATCCGAACTTCATCAGCAATTTCTCATTCGTGCAAACGGGTGTGTTCCACAGCTGTCCTATCAGGTGGATGGCATTCACCAAGGGCTGACGATTCGAGAATCCCAATGTCACCTCGGCATTGAAGAAATCGTACGGCTTCCGTTCGTCGCTCAGCGGGTCGCCATAGTGGAACAGCAGGTTTACGTAGGGATTGTACGCCCCGTGTTCGAACGAGCCTTTCTCCGCCAGATAGCGCATGCCTGCCGATGCCTCGAATCCCAGTGGTATCGCATCGTGGTCGTGGTATTTGTGCTTCGTCGGGCGTACCAGCCATGCTTTGCCCGTCATCAGTCGGTTCACCAGTCGCACGGGGTTCACCAGTCCTGCCACCACCTCGCGCCACACGCGGCTCCACCCGCGCTTGCTGTCGTCCAGCACGATGGACGATATGCGGTATGTCGTCTCTCCGATGGCTGTGCCGCCGATGCTTGTCGCCAACAGGTCGTTGATGCTGGGCGGCGTGTTCTCGCCAAGGAATTCCCACATCAGCGAACCGCCCAGTGCAAACGGGTAGGATTGCCAGAAATTCATGCCGTTCGTGCGTGCCGCGTTGAAGTACAGGTTGCCGTGATAGGGGTGTGCAAACAGGTTCGTATTGAAGTTGTCGTTGTCCCACACGAAGCCCCGTTGGAAGTTATCGCGAATGCTGTTCAGCGTGGTCTTCGCAAAGTCCTCGCGCAACACGAAACGGTCGAAGCAGTGTACGATGCCGTTGATGCCTGCCACTTCCGCTGCTGCTCGCCACGGGTGCGGCTTCGGATACCTCGCTGGCTGTGGTGTCAAAGGGGACTGCTGTTGCGTCAGGCTGGGCTGCAACACCCCTGTGGTGTCCGCCCCGTTGCTTGTCTGCAACCTGGGTTCGAGCATCGCCTGACCACTCGCCGTCATGCTCAGCCCTACGGCAATCATCACCAACCACATCTTCTTCATCTCTGCATTTCAGCTATTTTTAACCGCAAAGATATGAAATAAAAATGAATTGACCATACATCACACCGATTTTCTTGTGTGATTCGGTTTTGAAATCCCCATGATATTCAAAAAAAACAAGTTTTCCCGTCGGAAGTTTGGAACTTTCATTTTCTTTTCGTATCTTTGTACCCGAAAGCGTGCGAGATTTCTATATAACTAAACTAAAACAGTATGAAACAGCTTTACACTCTAATGATGGCAGTCATGATATCCATGACATCTTTTGCCCAAACCCAGGTGGATGTGACCATCTCACCCGCCTCTGGTGATATCTCTGCAGCATTGAATGCGGAATTAAAACAAGGACAAACACCCAAGAATATCACGATTAATCTGGTGGAAAATGGCAGTTACACGCTAAGTACCCCCATTTCTCCGGCAGCCAGTGTGATTATCAATGGTGCACAAGGTGCCGTGATTGATGCCTCTAACCTGACAAGCCTACCCTCTGGTAAGAAGAGTGATGAGGAAAAAGGCACCAATTCGTTTATCGTGATGTCCAATAGTCCCGCCACCAGTCAGACCAATGGTTACTATCGTGTCAACGAGGTGACGATTAAGAATGTGACTATCAAGGGACTGAAGAACGCCCTGTTCTCCGACCATGAGGTAAAATACTGCATCGTGAACTTCACGATTGACAATGTGGTGTTGCAGGCAGAAGCCGGTTCCAAGCAGGACGGACTGATAGCATTCAAGAAGGGTGGATACAAGGATTTCACCATCAAGAACTCTACTGTCTATGGAAACAACTCGAAAAATGCAAAGTGTTTCACCGTCACAAAGGCAGATCTGAAATCCATGGGCTATGATGTGACGAAGACACGCCACAACGTCACGTATCTGAACAACACCTTTGTCAATGTGCTGCCGTTGACCAGTGCAGAGAAATGGGCGACAGAGGCTTTCAATGGCGTGGGTTACGTGACATACGATATCCAGAACAACATCTGGTATGGCTGTGGTACTGATATCGCAATCGGTGTGGTGGGTAAAGACATGGTCCCCGAGGCCAAGGCACTTTTCTCTCAAAACACTTACTTCAATCCTGACGAGAACTCTACTGAAATGAAGGATCAGGCTCCGTTGGAGAGTGTTACCGACAACAGCAATAATATCCTGACCACTAATCCCACCTTCACAAACATTGAAAAAGGTGACTTCCACCTGCATCCTGGTTCGCTGCAGGCCAGATATGGAACCGGCGATCCGCGATGGCTGGTGACATACGATGCCACGAAGGCACTGCCTGCCGATATCGTGATGAACCTGCACAAGGCAGAGAATATCTCTGACATGCTGAACGCTTCCATAAAGAGAGTGGACAAACTCGGCGATATCTTCATCACGCTGGCTCCGAATGCCAAGTACATCCTTACCAATACCATCAAGGCACCTGGGTCTGTGACCATCACAGGTGAAGGCACGTTGGTCAACTGTACGAGGCTTAACGGTCCGATGATTATTCTGGAGGGAACGAATAGTATGGCTGACGTCGTGGATAAAGACGGAAAAGTCGTTGGCAAAGACAAGAACTACCGTCACGTGGAGACTGTGAGCGTTACCGGTATCGAGGCTACGTTGAAGAACACCTCTACCTTCTTCCGTGAAACGCAGAAGACATTGGTGGACAATTTCATCATTAGCGACTGTGTGTTTGAACTGGACGGGAATGATTGTCTGCTCGACTTTGCCGGATATCCTGCCAATCTGGAGATTGCCAATACGACGCTCTGGTCGGAAAAGGGGCATACGGGCCATTTGCTGCATGCTAGTGGACGCGTAAAGAATTTGGATCCGACACAGAATACGCTGACGCAGTCCATGACGCTCGACCACTGTACGCTATATGGGATTGCCCAAGGTCAGGACATTAACCATCTGGCTGGACAGAGTAGTAGGTCGCTCGTCATGACGCTGACCAACTCGATCATCTACAATTGTGCAAAAGACGGAGAAGAGGTCAAAGGCTGGTTGGGTGGCGCCGCTACCGACGGTCCTACGGTGACCTATGATCATAATACCTATTGGAGCAACGGGAAATTGCAGAAGGGCTGGATAGACGCGGATATTGACGGAGCTGACCTTACAGGTACCGCTTATATGTTTGATCCCGGATTCTTCGATGTCGTAGGCGGTGATTTCGCCATTGCCACCATGTCACCACAGGCAAAGGATTCTGAGACCAGTATTCAGAATGGCGACCCCCGCTGGGCTACGTGGGCAGCAGGTGATTATTACATCACAACATCTTACAATCCTGCCCAAGGTGACGTTTTGGTGAACAGGTCATACGCCAACGCAGGAACGGAAATTACCATTTCTGCCCAACCGGCTGAGGGCTATGTACTGGAAGCCATCGTCGTAACTGATGACCAAGGCAATGAGGTGCCGCTGAATAATGTGATGCTTTCACGTCGGCGTGCTGCTGATGAGGGAGATGAGGAGACCGAAGAAATCGAGGACAATATCGAGTTGAAGGCCTTTAGCATGCCTGACAATTCAGTATCTATTGCCGTGACGTTCAGTGAGTCGACTACAGGCATCCAGAACGTGAAGACGACAGCCTCACAGCGTCAGGACGGTATATGGTATACGTTGAGTGGTGTTCCTGTCAAGACACCCACAAAGGGCATCTATATCCATCATAATAAAAAAGTCGTCATTAAGTAAGGATTCTTATGAAAAAGTTATTACTTTTACTGACAACAGTATGCCTGTATGGTATGCAGCTCTGTGCCGAGCCTGTCAGTAAACAGCAGCACTCTGCCCCACAGTCGGAAACCGTAGAGAACTTCAAGTTCATTTTCAAGGGTACGCCGTTTGTGAAGTACGCCGATGCGAATGGTATCATCTACATGGGACCGAACTTCTATAACCATAAGTTTGATAAACTGCGTGCTTTCGGTTATACCGTCAATTCCTATACGGGTAGCAATGGCAAGACATATCTGGTGGATAACTCACCCGATACCGTATTGATTGTAAAAGACACGCTGACCGCCGATGTGATAATGACGCCTAACTATGTGCTGAACGAGTCAGACTTTGGTGATGCCACCGTGATGCCGGTATGGGACTTCGACAAGCCTGACAGTGTCGCACTCTTCAAGAATTTCCAGGGAAAGTGCTGCTTCGTGAAGCCGACATGGTTTGACTCTAACTACATCGACTTGAATATGTCGTGTGATGCCACATACGGCTGGATAGACAATGAGCATAACCAGGATTTGGGCTATGCGAGTGTCGGTGCGGGAACCAAATTCACGCTGCCCGCCCGTTATGGTACGATCTATCGCATGACGACCAAGGAGGCTCTGGATAAGACCACCATTGCCGACAGCACCAGTACGCAGTACAAGACGACGCAAGATGCCAGTGGCAACTATGTCGCCACATTGCTTTATTACGAGTCGGACAATGACTCTGTCCATATCGTAGTCGGAGAGGATATCAGACTCGTATCCATCTCTGCTTCCTATCCTGGTGGTGACAATTACATGACATGGATGCCCGATACCGCAACAGTCAGGAATGAGCTGCTGACGATTCAGAAGCCTAATGGAGCAGGCTGTCTGCTCTATGACGTCTCCGACCTGACCATCAACGGCGGGCTGAATGTGGTGGCAGGCGAGCCTTTGGACAGCCTCTCGGCGCAGATCGAGGTACCCAGTGAGTTTGACGAGAACAAGTACCTGTCCGTGAGTTTCCAGATGGTAGAGGGCTTCTCCTATAAGCACGGAAAAGCCTTTGTCAGCATGCGGTTGTACGGCACCAAGACATCGACCAAGGTGAAACTGGTGATGTCTGATACAAAGGGGCATAAGATTGAGTCGAAACTCTACGAATACAACAACCTTGCCGACAGTGTATTGCTTGACACGTTGGCGAATCTGCCAAAGCCTAATGACATCTACTTGGAGGATAAGATAACCTTGAAGGTCTACGTCTATGGCGATGCCGACTACTACCGCCTGTGCATGGGTGTACAGTCGTCGGGAGAAGTCTGCGAGATACTCCGCTTCCCGGAAGGCTATCATTTTGTGCCTTATAAGGCAAAGAGTGAGATAGACCTTGACGGTATCGGTCTGTTGACAGTAGACTCGTATGAAGTCGTCGGCGTTGATGATGAGAACGGCCACGTCATCCTGAATGCGATAGAAGAGGTGCCGATGGGCGATGTCCTCATCATACACTCCGACGAGGCTGGTGCCACCCATCATATCCCACTGACGAGGGCAGACGATGCCTATGTGCGTGGTAACAACAAGTTATGGGTTTCAGACGGTACTGTCAATGGCGGCAAGGACATCTACCGCTTCGGCAAGGAAGGTGAACTCTATGTGTTCAGAAATTCTTCGCCTGATGTCGTACTGCCACGTGGCGAGATATATCTGAAGTACCACAGTGCCTATAAGAAAGAGGTGTACTACCTCAGTGAACAGGATGTCCCCGAGAAGATCGCCGAACTGGTGCTGAAGAGCACGGAAGACAATACGCCGACAATCAGCCAGTATAAGGGAAGAACCGTCAGGAAGGTGACGCTCGATGGCTTCACGTTCTTCAAGAACCACATGTGGAACACCCTGTGCCTGCCCTTCGACATCATCGGTGATGCGATAGAGACGACACCGATTCAGGGGGCAGAGATTTGGGAACTGGATGTCACCGACAAAGTTGACTATACTGCACCGACTGGTTTTGATGTGGAGACGGGTGTGGTAACCCTGAACTTCAAACCTGTACGTAGTATCGAGCCAGGTAAGCCTTACTTCCTGGAATGGAAGACCTCGACAGCCAGTCAGGTGGACAACCCGGTATTCGAGAACGTGACACTGAAGACTTCGGAAGATGTGGAGATGCGAATGACCAGCAGTGACGGCAAGCTGCAGATAGTGGGCACCTATGCTCCAGAACTGTTGGCTGGTGGAAGTGCAGCTAACCTCTATGTAGGTACGAACGACAAGATCCATATACCTGCGGAGAACTATCAGGTGGATGCCTTCAATGCCTATTTCCTTATTGACTTGGGTAATGGTCTTGGTAAGCCAGGAACAGATACGCTTCAAAGGATCGTTATGAATATTGCCGCAGACGACGCCCTGCGCGTCGTCACAATCACCGTTCCTGCCTCCCTCAAGGATGGCGTATGGTATGACCTGATGGGCAGACGGTATACCGAAACGCCTACTCAAAGCGGAATATACATCATGAATGGCAAGAAGATATTGATTAAGTAGTTTTATTGAAAGATGCTATAGACGTCTGGCACGCGATGGCTCGTCGGCGTTGTTGGGGTCGAAGTCGGTCTCAATGTTCCATGTTTTGCCTGATTACCCGGTCGACGAGCGTCATGCCACAGGTGCGCGTGGAATCGATGAAGAGCGACGACAAGGTACGCGCCCGACAGCGCTTCCGCATCTGCGTGACGACACAAAGAATGATGTGCTGCATCATGCTCTGCAAGGTGGCCGAACAGCTGATTTCGAAGCACGGATACAATGGTGCCGAGAAGGAGTTGAAACAGCACCCCGACACGTGGCTGGCGATGTTGCAGAAACAGCAGATGCTGAAGAACTGGAAAATCCAGGGGCTCATTGTACAGACAGAAAGAGGACGTTATCGGAAAGTGCAACTTGATGTGTCATAGGTGTCATACATGTCATTAGGTCATTAAGGAAAATAAAGGCGGTTGCGAGGCAACCTAAATAAAAAATAAGAAATAAAAAATAAAGAAAAGTCGGGCTGGCGGTTGGTCAGTCCGATTTTTTTGCTTATATTTGCAGCAGAATAACTAAAGATGACTGCTATGATAGAATTGAAGAACGACGAGCTGACCATTCGAGTCGCCGAGAAGGGAGCTGAGCTCCAGAGTGTGAAAGACAGCGAGGGTAGGGAGTATATGTGGCAGGCTGACGCGCAGTTCTGGCCGCGGCATTCGCCCATCCTGTTTCCGCTGGTGTGCAGTGTGAACGACGACACCTACGTGGTGGACGGGCGGGAGTACCACCTGCCGCGTCACGGCTTTGCCCGCGACAAGGACTTTACGCTGGTGAGCCAGACGCCGGAGAAGGTGACCTTTGCCCTGCACGACAGCGAGGAGACGCTGGCGGTGTATCCCTACCGGTTTAACCTGGCCATCACGTACCGCCTGGAGGGTAACCAGATTCACGTCTTCTGGCATGTGGAGAATACCGACACGCGCGAGATTCACTTCCAGATTGGCGGCCACCCGGCATTCAACATCCCCGGGGGAAAGACGGAGGGCATGATCAAACTGGACAACGAAGAGCCGATGGACGCGCTGAAGAGCTATGCCGACGGTTCGCACGACATGGTGGAGGTGCCCCTGGAGGCCGATATGGGCATCATCGACTTCGACGAGAACTTCTGGCGCAACGACAGCGTGAAGATCCACAAGAGTCAGACGCGCCGCGCCATGCTGATGGACACCAATGGCGAGCCTGCGGTGACGGTGGAATACAAGACGCCGGTGTGTGCCTTCTGGAGTCCCTTCGGCAAGCATGCGCCCTTTGTGTGCATCGAACCGTGGTATGGCATTGGCGACCCGCGTGGCTGGAAGGGCGAATTCAAAGACAAGCCCCTGATGAATCATCTGCAACCAGGGGCCAGCTTCATGGCGAAATATACCATCACCATTGGGTGAGTGGTGAGAGGTAAGAGGTAAGAGGTAACTATTTTTTGTTGAAAAAGTCCCTTACTTGGTCCCAATCGACCTTGGTGACTTCTGCACGGGCGTCGTAGTCGGTGGCTACGACGCTCTGGTTTTTCAGGTCGAAGCGCACCATGATTCTGTCCTCGACGTTGACGCCATGCGGGAAGTTGTCGATGGGTACGACGTCGTACCACTCGATTTTCCTGTCTCTTTCCGTACTGTCGCGATCCTCAGACTCTTCATCGCCGTGTCCCTGTCTCTTGCGTTCCATGATGCACTCTTCGTCTGACTTCACATACCAGTAGAGTGTGTCGACGCGGTCGCCTTTCTTCTCGAGGGTCTTGACGGTCACCATGGCATGCTCCTTCTGTTTTTTGTGACGGAAATATTCATAGGTGTAGATACCCAGAATGATGGCCATGAGGACGATGAAGCTGATGACAGGCTGCAGGAGGCAGCCTATGGTCAGTCCCTTCCATCTTTTTTTCTTGTATCCGTAATAGGGTATCGTTACCGATGCCACGAGGATGAGCAGGGTGATGAGTGATGTCCATATCAGGTAATTGCTGTTATAGCCGAAAAACATATCTTATGCGTTTTTGTTAGTTACTTTGATAGCCAGCATCGTCAGGTCGTCGCTCTGTTCAGCCGGTCCGACGAACTGTCGGACGGCCTCGGTCATGCTGTCGATGAGCTGCTGGGGGGTGTTCTCTGTCGCTTGGGCGGTCTGCACCACGCGCGTCATGCCAAACTGCTGGTGGCTGCTGTCCTCGGCCTCGTTCAGTCCGTCGGTATAGAGGAAGATGTTGCTGCCCGCCGTCATCTGTGTCTGCTGGCGGGTGAATTCCCATCCGCTCATGACGCCTGCGGGGATGTTTGAGTCGCAGGGCAGCATGGTGACTTCGCCGTCGGCAATCATCGCGGGGCTGTCGTGTCCGGCATTGCAGTAGTCGAGTGTGAAGGTCTGCAGGTCGAGCACGCCAACGAAGAGCGTGACGAACATGTTGGTGTCGTTCTGCTGGCTCAGCGACTCGTTGATGCCCTTTACCATCTGCTGGGGCTCGACGGTGTGGGCTGCGATGTTGCGGAACAGCGAGCGGCTGACGGCCATGACCAGTGAGGCGGGGACGCCTTTGCCGCTGACGTCGCCGATGCAGAAGAACAGCTTCTCGTCGCGGATGAAGAAGTCGTAGAGGTCGCCACCGACGGCCTTGGCGGGTTTCACCTGTCCGTAGATGTCGATGTCGTGGCGTTCGGGGAAGGCAGGGTACGTCTTCGGCAGCATGCTCATCTGAATGCTGTGGGCAATCTTCAGCTCGTTCTCTATCGACGCCTTGGCCATTGTCGTGTTCTTCAGCTCCTCGACGTAGTTCGTCAGCGAGTGCTGCATGTTCTCGAACGAGTCGCGCAGCTGGCAGATTTCGTCGCGGTGCTTGATGACGGGCAGCGGGGTGTCGAAACGTCCCTGTGCCACGCTGTCGGCAGTCTGGGCCAGCAGTTTCAGCGGCTTCGTTGTCTGCCGGATGGCGATGTAGCAGACCAGATAGGTCACCATCAGTACGAAGAGGATGATAATGATGATGCCGATGCCGGTGATGACGCCTGAAGAGTCCAATGACGACTTGGGGGCAGGAACGGTCAAAATCCAGTCTGTTCCCGTCATGGGCGTATAGTACAGATAGGTCTCTTTACGGTTTACCAGCAGCGGGTGAGCTGTCTCTTCCCAGCTTCTCTCGCCTTTCCGCATGTTGGCGACCGTCTCTGCCGCTCTGCCGGGCTCGTCGGTATCCTTGATATGCACATAGAAGTTACCCTTCTGGATGCGTCGCTCGTCGGGATGTGTGATGTAGGTGCCGTCGTTAGACAGGACGTAGCTGAGGTATTTGTCATGAGACGACAGCAGCCACGCTTCATTGTTGATGATGCTGTCCTGCTCGAGCAGAATACGCGTCATGAAGTCCAGCGACAAGTCGGCGCCCACAATGGCTACCACGCGGCCCTTGCTGTCGTGCACGGGGTGCATGTAGGCCACCAGGGGCGTCGTTGCGTCCTCACCGTCGAAGAACGGCTTCGACCACGCTGCGGAATCCTTGGCCACCGCCTCCTGGAACCACTGGTTCGTCAGATAGTCGTTGTCGGTGCTGCCCAGCAGGCGCGCCTCGACCTGCATGCTGTCGTTGTGCAGGGCGTAGGGACAGAACCAGCGCCCTTTCTGCGGGTAATAGCTGTCGACGAAGCTGATGCCGCAGCTGCGGATGCGGGGGTTCTCGCTGACCATGCGGCGTACCACGTCCTGCATGTAGTCGGGCTGTGCAAGGTGGGACTCGATGTCGTGGATGTTGTTGCGTACGGCCACGCTGACATCCGACATCACGTCGCAGATGGCTCTGTCGGACGACCGCATGCTGCTGTGGAAGTTGTTGCCGGAAATTTCGACTATCGAAGTCTTCACGGTATCGAAGAGCAGGTAGGCGAGTCCGGCCATCATCACAAGCACCACCAGCATAACCCAGCGCGACAGGCGGGCTGCAAACGAACGGTTGTATTTCTTTTCTGTTTTCATCAGTTCACGAGGTTATTTCTCCAAGAGGATGCGGGCGTCGACGGCAACGACATCGTGCTCGTCGGCCAGCAGCGGATTGATGTCCATCTCCTTGATTTCCGTAGCGAAGCGCAGCAGGGTGGAGAGACGGACAATGATTTCGGCATACTTCTGTTCGTTGATGCCTGCCTGTCCGCGTGTACCCTTCAGAATCTTGTAGCCGCGCAGCGAACGGATCATGGAGTACGCCTCGCCGTACGACAGCGGGGCGAGACCAGAGCGCACGTCCTTCAGCACCTCGACGAAGATGCCGCCCAGTCCGCAGAGCACCACATGTCCGAAGCGCTCTTCGTATTTGGCGCCTATGAACAGTTCGGTGCCCTTGAGCATCTTCTGCACCATGACGCCTGTGGCCCCTTTGATTTTCATCATTCGCTCGAATTCCAGTGCGAGGTGTTCGGGTGTGCGGATGTTGAGCGTGACGCCGCCCACGTCGCTCTTATGGACGGGACCGACGACCTTGGCCACGACGGGATAGCCCACGCGGGTGGCGAAGCTGACGAGTTCGTCCTTGTCGGAAGCCACCAGTTCGGGCACCATCGGAATGCCTGCACACTCGAGTATTTCGTGTACGACGTCGGGGGCCGGGTAGCTGCTCTTGACGCCTTCAGTGTCCATGCGATTGATTTCGTGGAATATGATTTTGTTCAACCGGGGGATGTCGATGCCGTACAGCTGTACCTCGGGGGGAGCCGGTGCCGGGGTGTTCATAATCTGCGAGAGGGCTGTGGCCAGCGTGACCTCGTCCGAGAAATTGACGTGACCCTTCTGCAGGAATTCGGCCACCTCGGGGCCTGCGGTATGCAGGCTGGGCAGGATGGGGAAGATAGGCTTGCGGCACTCCAGAATCTTCTGGTGCAGCGTCTCGTAGGCCTCGTAGAGCGTGGTGAGGCCCGGCGTGCCGTAGATGACGGCGATGGCGTCGATGTCGTCGAATTTCTGTTCGCAGTAGTCGATGGCCAGTCCCAGCTCCTTGGCTGTTCCTGTGGCCAGGATGTCGATGGGGTTGGCAACGGCAGAACCGGGAAGCAGCTGCTCTTTCAGTTCGTCGGCCAGAGGACCGTCAATCTTGGGAACGTTCAGTCCGCCCTTCGACAGTGCGTCGGTGAGCATGACGCCAGGACCGCCGGCATGGGTGACGATGGCGAAGTTGCGACCATTGAGCGGTGGCAGGGTGAAGATACAACCCACGGTGGTGAGTTCCTCGCGCGAGAAGCAGCGCACGATGCCCGCCTTGCGGAACAAGGCCTCAACGGCACTGTCGGACGACGCGATGGCTCCCGTATGGCTCGATGCGGCGCGTGAACCACTCTCGGACGATCCCGCCTTGATGGCTGCTATGCGACAGCCCTTGCGGATGAGCGAGCTGGCGTGGAACAACAGCTTGTCGGGGTTGGAGATGTTCTCGATATACAGCAGCTTGACGGGCGAGTCGGTCTCGGCATTGAAGGTCTCGTCCATGTATTGCAGCACGTCCTCGATACCTATCTGCTTGCCGTTGCCGATACTCCAGACGCTGTTGAACTGCAGGCCTTTGATGACGGCACTCTCGAGAATGAATACCGCTGTGGCTCCCGAGCCCGACACAAAGTCGACACCCTTGGGATTGAGCGTGGGAATGGGCTTGGTGAACACGCTGTGGTGGTGGCGGTTCAGCAGGCCGATGCAGTTGGGACCGATGAGTGAGGCACCATACTGCTGGCAGGTGTCGAGGATGCGTTGTTCGAGAACGGCACCGGCCTTGGTCTCTTCGCCAAAGCCTGCCGAGATGATGATGAAGGCCTTGGTGTCTTTCTCCTTGGCCAGCAGCTCGACGCTGTCGGGGCACAGCTTGGCGGGAATGACGAGAATGGCCATTTCGGTGGGAGGCAGCTCACGGGCATCGTGGAACACCTTGATGCCTTGGACTTCGTCCTCCTTGGGGTTGACGACGCGCAGCGTGCCTTGATAGCCACCCTGCAGAATGTTACGTACGACGGCGCCACCGGGCTTGTGCACGTTGTTGGAGCCACCGATGACGACAATGCTTTTGGGCTGTAATAGTTCGCGGTTAATCATACCGGTACATTGCTTTAGTTTAAAGTTTTGGGCAAAGATACAAAATAATTAAGAATTAGGAATTAATAATTAAGAATTATTTACTACTTTTGCAAAGAAAATGAATCAGAGAGACCAACAGATACTGAAAATCGCCCTTCCGGCCATCGTTACCAACATCACCGTTCCGCTGTTGGGGCTGGTCGATACGGCCATCGTGGGACATATGGGCGACGCCACCTATATCGGGGCCATTGCCGTAGGGTCGATGGTGTTCAACCTGGTGTACTGGGTGTTTGGATTCTTGCGCATGGGCACCAGTGGACTGACGGCACAGGCCCGAGGACGGCGCGACCTTCAGGAGATGCGCTCGATGCTGGTGCGTTCGCAGACGGTGGCAATGACCATTGCCTTGCTGATTCTGCTGTTGCAATGGCCTTTGCGCGAACTGATGCTGTGGCTGATAGGACCTACGGACGATGTGCGTCCGCTGGCCGTTACCTATTATAATATAGTGGTGTGGGGCGCTCCCGCCATGTTGGGACTGTACGGGCTGAGCGGGTGGTTTATAGGCATGCAGAACACGCGGTTGCCGATGGTGATCAGCATCATGCAGAATGTGGTGAACATCGTGGCATCGCTGCTGCTGGTCTATGGGCTGGACATGAAGGTGGAAGGTGTGGCGCTGGGCACTATTGTGGCACAGTATGCGGGGCTGCTGACGGCACTGGCGATGCTGGCACGGTATTATCGCCGGTGGATCATGGGGACGGTTCTGCGTGATACCATTTCCTCTGGAAATTGGATCATCAGAACCGTCCCCGTGATCTCCATGCTCCCATTCCTGCGAGTGAACAGCGACATTTTTCTACGGACACTGTGTCTGGTGGCGGTGAACCTGTACTTTACGTCGGCAGGAGCACGGCAGGGCGCTACCATTCTGGCTGTCAACGCGTTGCTGTTGCAGTTGTATCTGCTGTTCTCGTACATCATGGACGGTTTTGCCTATGCCGGTGAGGCGCTGGGCGGACGATTCTGGGGTGCCCGCGACAACAAAGCCTTCCGCGAAGTGGTGGGCAGGCTGTTTGTGTGGGGAGCCGGGATGACGGTGCTGTTTACGCTGCTGTATGTGGTGGGCGGCATGCCGTTTCTACGCCTGCTGACCAGCGAAGAAACGGTGGTGCAGGCCGCCAGGGAATACGTGTGGTGGGCGTACCTGATTCCTGTGGCTGGCGTGGCGGCTTTCGTGTGGGACGGTATCTTCATCGGCATTACCCAGACGCGTGGCATGCTGGTGTCGGCAGCGGTGGCCAGCGTGGTGTTTCTGGCTGGTGTGACGTGGCTGATGCCGCTGATGGGAAACCACGGATTGTGGCTGTCGATGCTGCTGTATTTGGCCGTTCGAGGCATCGTGCAGAGCGTTATATATAGGAAAAGATGCTTAATAATTGATAATTGATAATTGATAATTGACAATTATTTTGTAACTTTGTCCCTACAAATAAATATACGCGAGTATGAAACAAAAACTGTTAATCATGATGGCAGCGATGCTGCTAGTACCCATGGGAATATTCAGTCAGACATATCAGGAGTTGTGGAAACAGGTGGAGCAAGCCCAGAAGAAGGACCTGCCCAAGGCCGCTATGGAATACCTGCAGCAGATAGAGACGAAGGCGCAGAAGGCTGGCGACTACGGACAGCTGCTGAAAGCCACGCTGCTGACGTCGAAGTTGCAGGCCGAGGTGGCGCCCGATTCGCTGCAGCCCGCCGTGAAGCGTCTGGAACGGGAAGCGGAAAGCACCAAGGACCTGGCGCTGAAGGCCGTCTACTGCACGGTGCTGTCGAAGGTATATGAGCATAATTCCTATCATTTAGGCGAGGATGCTGAAACGGTGTCGCAGCGCTGGCGCCAGCAGGCTTTGGAACATCCCGAGGCCCTGGCGCAAGCAAAGGGCGATACGTATCATCCCTTTGTCATCGACGGCAAGGACAGCAAGGTGTATTATGACGACGACCTACTGAATATTGTGGGCAGGGAATTAAGTGCCTGGCAGTGGCTGCATGAATACTATTCGAAGGCGGGGAATCGCAAGGCAGCCTGTCTGACAGGCGTGCAGGCTTTTGACGATATTGCCTCGATAGACTCGCTGATAGCCGTGTATGGCGATCTGCCCGAGGCCTGCGAACTGGCTATCAAGCGTTTCAATCTGATGGACAGTGAACACTACTCGGTGGACCAGCGCATCGGCTTCCTGCGCGAGTCGCTGAAGAAATGGGGCGACTGGCAGCGTGCCAACTGGCTGCGCAACATGGAGCGCGACATGACGCGTCCGACGTTTACCGCCCAGATTCCTGAACACATCGCCATGCCCCAGCAGCCGCAAACCGTCAAGCTGGAGTCGCTGCGTAACATCCAGTCGCTGACGATGAACGTCTACGAGACGACGCTGAAGGGCGATACGGAGCTGAATCCTGACCTGGAAAAGGACTACAAGAAGATCAAGTCGCACCTGAAGTTGCGGATGGACCTGACGAAGACGCTGCAGTTTACGGGCCATGCTGACTACGAGAGTTTCGAGGATTCCTTGCTGCTGGCTGGTTTGGAGCCCGGCGTCTACCTGATAGAATTCACGTCGCCGCAGACGGAGACGGCACGACGGCTGTACTTCGTGTCGGGTGTGAGGGTGATGGCGCAGGCTATGCCCAAGGATCGGATGCGCTATGTGGTGGTTGACGCCCGCACAGGACAACCCATTCCGCAGGCTACTCTGCGTGTCAAATACCGTGCAGGATGGAAACAGCCTGAGAAGACGGACGACCTGACGTGCAACCAGCAGGGCGAGGTGATGCTCGACAATAAGGAGCGCTCGCCGTGGAGAGTGTATGGCTACACGAAGAGCGACGTCTATAATCCCCCGATGAGTTCCTATGGCCGCTATACCTATTATGGTCGCGAATATCATTCGGAACATACCAGCGTGTTTACCGACCGCAGCATCTATCGCCCAGGGCAGACGGTGCATGTGACGGCCATCGTGTGGAAAGAGCAATCGGCGCTGGACAATGTGGCCGTAGCAGGAAAGGGCGTCAGGCTGGAACTGCGCGACGCCAACTACAAGGTGGTGGGTGAGACGCAGGTGACGACCGACCGATACGGCAAGTGCAGTACCACGTTCACGCTGCCTAAAGGTCTGCTGAACGGACGTTTTACGGTGCGTGCCAACAACAGTTCGATCAACATCAGCGTAGAGGAATACAAACGTCCTACCTTCCAGGTGGAGTTTAATGAATATAAGGAAGCTTACCAGGCTGGTGACACTATCCAGACGCAAGGCAAGGCGATGACCTATGCCGGTGTGCCCGTGCAGGACGCCAAGGTGAAATATACGGTAAAGCGCCGTGTGGCCTACTGGTGGATGAGCTATTCGTGGTATTGGCAGTCGGGTTATTTCGGACGCGGATTACAAGAAGAAGTGGTGAATGAAGGTGAGGCGACGACGGACGACGAAGGAAATTTCCTGGCCAGCGTACCCTTGACGCTCCCTGACGATCTGAAGAATGCCCGCATGTACTACCACTTCGTGGTGGAAGCCAACGTGACGGATGTGGGTGGCGAGACGCATTACGGCACGCAGACGTTGCCGCTGGGTACGAAACCTACAGCTTTGACGTGCGACCTGCCGCAACAGGTGCGCAGCGATCAGTTGCCCGAGGTGACTTTCTCCCGTCGTAATGCTGCTGGCAAGGAGATTGAGGGAACGGTGAAATACCGTCTCGATGGTGGAAAGTGGACTACGTGTACAGCCAATGATCCTGTTTCGACGGCAAAACTGAAGCTGAAGAGCGGTGAGCATCGTTTGGAGGCTGTATGCGAAAACGACTCGATAGACATAACTTTCGTGGTCTTCGGACTGGACGACACGAAGCCCGCTGCGAAGACCAGCGACTGGTTCTATGCCTCGGCCTCGCAATTCCCCAATGACGGCAAACCCGTTACCATTCAGGTGGGTTCGAGCGATCCGAACGTCCACATGGTCTATGGCATCTATGCCGGCGACTCCGTCATAGAACAAGGTGTGGTGAAGAAGAACGGTGAACTGCTGAACAGGAAGTTCACGTATAAGGAAGCATACGGCAATGGATTGTTGGTGAGCTATGCATGGGTGAAGGACGGACAATTCCACCAACACCAGCACACCATCGGACGTCCGATGCCCAACAAGCAGTTGCGACTGACGTGGGAAACCTTCCGCGACCGTCTGACACCAGGACAGCAGGAGGAGTGGCGACTGCGCATCGTGAATCCCGACGGTACTCCCGCTGACGCCTCGCTGATGGCTGTGCTCTACGACAAGAGCCTGGATCAGATTAAGCCGCACCAGTGGTCGTTCTCGCCAACGAACTACCTGCCGAAGCCCTCGACTAACTGGAATTTCCGCAACAGTTATCAGCTGCAGTGGTATGCTACACAGCCTTATCAGTCGCCCTTGAAGGTGTCGGGGCTGGTATTCAGCCGTTTCGACGACAGCGTGCTGCCAACCTATCGTGCTGTCTATCAGACGTTGGGACGTGGCGCAGGCCGAATGCTGATGAAAGCCAATGCCGCAGCGCCCATGATGGAAGATGGAGCAGCGCTGAATGAAGTGGCCGAAGCACCGATGGCAGAATCGAAGGTGTACGACGCAGATGAAGCCGCTCTCGAAGAGGTCGTTGTGGTGAAGGGTGTTTCGGAAGAACCTCAGCAGGAAGAAAACGTGCAGATGCGCGAGAACCTGAACGAGACCGCCTTCTGTTATCCTCAGCTGACGACCGACGAGCAGGGACGGGTGGTGATGAAATTCACGCTGCCCGAGAGTCTGACGACTTGGCGATTCATGGGCGTGGCTAATAGCACTGATATGCTGTATGGCAGTATTGAGGCTGAGGCTGTGGCCAAGAAGGACGTGATGATCCAGCCTAACGTGCCGAGATTTGTCCGTATGGGTGATGAGGCTCAACTCACGGCCCGCATCTTCAACACGGGCGAAAAGACCGCCAGCGGAAAGGCTAAGCTGCTACTGCTGGATGCAGAGACAGAAAAGGTCGTTCTTTCACAAGAGCAGCCCTTCAGCGTGGAGGCAGGAAAAACGGGAGCTGTAACATTTAAAGTTGAGAGTTTACAGTTGAGAGTTGAGAGTTCAGCGCTGCTGATTTGTAAGGTGATGGCAGTGGGAGAAGGCTTCTCGGACGGAGAACAACATTACCTGCCTGTATTGCCCAATCGCGAGTACGTCACCCAGACCGTTCCTTACACCCAGCATGAGCCGGGTGTGAAGACCATCGACCTGACGAAGCTCTTCCCGCAGGGTACTACCCAGCAGAAGCTCACCATAGAATATACGAACAATCCTGCTTGGCTGATGGTGCAGTCGCTGCCCGTATTGGGTCAGCCTTGGGAGCATAGCGCCATCGAACAGGCTGCATCGTACTATAGCAACCTGTTGGCCAAGAGCCTGCTGGCACAAAGTCCTCAGGTGAAGAAGACCTTTGAACTGTGGAAGCAGGAGAGTGGGGAAGAGCAGACCCTGCAGAGTCAGCTGGAAAAGGATCAGGAACTGAAGGACCTGCTGCTGGCCGAGACTCCCTGGGTGCGTGATGCTGATCGTGAAAGCGAACAGAAACAGCGTCTGGCCGACTTCTTCGATGAGAATGGCATTGCAAACCGTTTGGAAACGGCTGTCGCCAAGCTGAAGAAGTTGCAGAATCCTGATGGTTCGTTCTCGTGGTATCCTGGCATGCAGGGCAGCACGTACATCACCGTAGCCATCGAGGAAATGCTGATTCGCCTGAACCGTATGGTAGGCAAGCAGAATGACACGAAACAGATGCAGGACAAGGCCTTTAAGTATATTGGCAAGGAAATGGTAGATTTGGTGAAGGAGTTGAAGAAACAGGAGAAGAAAGGCCACAAACCCACCTTCCCCACGTTTACCGCCCTGCGCTGGCTCTATCTGTGTGCCCTCGACGGCCGTCAGTTGGAGAACGATGTGAAGACGGCTAATGACTACCTCATTGCACTGCTGAAGAAAGATATCAAACGCCAGACCATCTACGAAAAGGCGCTGACGGCTATCGTGCTCTCCCAGCATGGTGAGGCAAAGCGTGCGGCAGAATACGTGCAGAGCCTGAAGGAATATACCGTCTATACCGAGGAGATGGGTCGCTATTACGATACGCCGCGTGCCGGATATTCGTGGTACGACTACAAGATTCCTACCGAGGTGGCTGCTATCGAGGCTATCCTGATGGTAGCGCCTAACGACCAACAGACGGTCGACGAGATGCGTCGCTGGCTCCTGCAGGAGAAGCGCACGCAGATGTGGGATACACCTATCAGCAGCGTCAATGCCATCTATGCGTTCCTAAACGACAACCAGCATGCGCTGAACACCCAAGGCGCACCCTCTGTTCTCGCCATCGATGGTTCCCCCATCGAACTGCCTAAGGCTACCGCAGGACTGGGCTATGTGAAGACGGCCATCCAGGAACCGAAGGGGCAGATCTTCACCGCCACGAAGACCAGCGAAGGCACATCGTGGGGTGCTGTCTATGCGCAGTTCTTCCAAAAGACGTCCGAAATCGAACAGTCGCAGAGCGGCATCAGCGTGAAGCGCGAGGTGTTGTTAGCGGGAAAACCGCTGACAACAGGGGCTTTGACTATTGGTGACCGCATCAAGGTTCGCCTCACCATCGAGTGCACGCGCGATCTGGACTTTGTGCAGGTGGTAGACCGTCGTGCAGCCTGCATGGAACCCGTCAAGCAACTCTCCGGCTATCAGAATGGTGCCTATGTGTCGCCCAAGGACTATGCCACGAATTACTATTACTATGGTTTGTCGAAGGGCAAGCACGTGATAGAGACTGAGTATTATATTGACCGCGCTGGAACGTACGAGAGTGGCTCATGCACCGTGCAGTGTGCCTATGCTCCCGAGTATCGTGCCACAGCACCGTCAGTCACCTTTAATGTCAAATAAGAAAAATGAAAAAGTACCTCATGATACCCTCCCTGCTTCTGCTGGCTGCACTCCCTGCGGCTGCGCAGAAACTAGTGGCAGAGAATACCATTGTCGACGTAGGTCGTACTGGATACCAGAAACCCATTACGGCCGTCTTCGAGTTTCGTAACAAAAGTAGTCGACGTCTGAAGATTGAGGCGGTAAAGCCCGACTGCTATTGTGTCTCAGTGGACTATCCGAAAGGCGAGATAGGCGGCAACGAAAAGTTCCAGATCCGTATGACTTACGATGCCCGTCAGTTGGGACACTTCAACCAGCAGGCAGCAGTCATCAGCAATGCCACGAAGAAGCCCCTTTATGTGACGATGAAGGGCGTCGTGTTGGAGCATTATGTCGACCTCTCGGGCAATTATCCTGTGGCGATGGGCGATCTGCGTCTCGATAAGACGGACCTTGAGTTCGACGATGTCAATCGCGGCGATCAGCCTGTGCAGGAACTGCATCTTTATAATCATGGTTCCAAGGACTACCAACCCAATTTGTTGCATCTGCCTCCTTATCTGACTGCTCTGATGCAGCCTGAAAAGTTGCAACCTGGCGAGGAGGGCGTGATGACTGTCAGACTCAATTCTGCCAAGTTGCACGACTACGGACTGACGCAGACTGCCGTCTATCTGGCTGGTAATGTGGGCGATAAGGTTCGTGCAGACCATGAAATCGGGGTTTCAGCAGTGTTGCTACCTTCGTTCCCTGAGAAGATTACGAACCCTGCCCGTATTCAGTTGTCGAAGGAATCGGTGGACATCCAGTTTGATGGTAAAAAGAAGAAGACGGAAGTCATCGATATTGTCAACATAGGACAGTCGGAACTGAAGATTTCATCGTTGCAGATGTTTACCGGCGGACTGAAGATCTCGCTGAGCAAGAGCCGTCTGATGCCTGGCGAGTATGCCAAGCTGAAGATTACGGCCATGCGCGACGACTTGCAGAAAGTGCGTACGCGCCCTCGAATCCTGATGATTACCAACGACCCCGACAAGGCCAAGATTGTCATCACCATCAATGCGAAATAAAGTAATGTCTCTAACTTCTTAACTTCTTTAACTTCTTAACTTCTTTAACTTCTCAATTATATGGAACATCCCGAGAATAGTTCAGAATATGCAGGCTTGCAGGTCAACAGTGGCGTTGCACAGCCTTCCATCATCAATCCCTACCTGAAGCGCAAGCGCGTCCCTCGTCGTGAACTCTCTGCTGCAGAGATGGTCGAGGGTATCGTCAAGGGCGATGTCACCATCCTTTCGCAGGCTGTGACGCTGGTCGAGAGTGTCAATCCTGATCATCAGGCCAAGGCCCAGGAGGTCATCAACAAGTGTCTGCCCTATAGCGGCAACTCGATTCGTGTGGGCATCAGTGGTGTGCCTGGTGCAGGCAAGTCGACGAGTATCGACGAGTTTGGCATCCATGTGCTGAAGGAGAAAGGCGGCAAGCTGGCTGTGCTGGCCATCGACCCCTCGTCGGAGCGTTCGAAGGGAAGTATTCTGGGCGACAAGACGCGTATGGAGAAACTTAGCGTACATCCCGATTCGTTTATTCGTCCTAGTCCTACGGCAGGCTCCTTAGGTGGTGTGGCCCGTAAGACGCGCGAAACCATCATCCTCTGCGAGGCAGCAGGCTTCGACAAGATTTTTGTCGAGACCGTTGGAGTAGGGCAGAGCGAGACGGCCTGTCACTCGATGGTCGATTTCTTCCTGCTCATCCAGTTGGCAGGAACAGGCGACGAGTTGCAGGGCATCAAGCGCGGCATTATGGAGATTTCGGACGGTATCGTCATCAACAAGTGCGACGGCGAGAATGTCGACAAGTGCCACATGGCGGCTACCAACTTCCGCAATGCGTTGCATTTCTTCCCCATGCCCGAGAGCGGATGGCTGCCTAAGGTGTTGTGCTACAGCGGATTCTACGGCTATGGTGTCAAGGAAATCTGGGACATGATTTACGAGTACATTGATTTCGTTAAGGCCAACGGCTATTTCAACTATCGTCGTAACGAACAGTCGAAATACTGGATGTACGAGAGCATCAACGAACATCTGCGTCTCAGTTTCTATAACAATCAGCTCATCCGGCAATCGTTGCAAGGTGCTGAGCGGAGTGTGCTTGGTGGCGAGCAGACCTCGTTTATGGCGGCTCAACAGTTGCTGGACCTCTATTTCGATGAACTCAAGAAAAAATAAAGGATATCATTCATGGATATAGAAATCGACAACGGCAGTGGTTTCTGTTTTGGAGTGACTACCGCCATTCAGAAGGCTGAAGAGGAATTAGCCAAGGGAAACCGGCTTTATTGTTTGGGCGATATCGTTCATAATGGTATGGAATGTGAGCGCCTGCGGGCGATGGGACTCATTACCATCAATCACGACGATCTTCGCGAGTTGCACGACGTGAAGGTGTTGTTGCGGGCTCATGGCGAACCCCCTGAAACCTATGAACTGGCTCGCAGCAACAATATCGAAATCATCGATGCCACCTGCCCTGTGGTGTTGCAACTTCAGAAGCGCATCAAGAAACAGTATGAGTGTTCTCTGGCTTCTCACCTCTCACCTCTCACCTCTCAAATAGTCATTTTCGGCAAAAAAGGTCATGCCGAGGTGTTGGGATTGGTGGGACAGACGCATTCTGATGCCATCGTTATTGAGAATGTCGACGAGGTGACGAAACTTGACTTCTCGCGCGACATCTATCTCTACTCACAGACCACCAAATCGCTCGACGAGTTTCATCGCATCATCGAGTATATCCAACAGCACATCTCGCCGACGGCCACTTTTAAGAGTTTCGACACCATCTGTCGTTCTGTGGCTAACCGCATGCCTAATATCTCGCAGTTTGCCACTAAGCACGACCTGATTCTCTTTGTCTGCGGACGGAAGAGTTCTAACGGCAAGGTGCTTTACAACGAATGCCTGCGTGTCAATCCCAACACGCATCTCATCGAGGGACCTGACGAGATTGACCGTCAGTGGCTTACCGGCATCAACACGGTGGGCATCTGCGGTGCCACCAGCACACCGAAGTGGCTGATGGAACAATGCCGCGACGCCATCGTCAAGATGGAATAATGTCTTTCTTTATTTGACGGCTTCGTTGAAGCGGTCCAAGAGCCATTGCTTCTGTTCGGCAATGGTCATATTCGAATTGTCGAGTTCGAGGGCATCGTCAGCCTTCTTCAGCGGCGACACTTCGCGGTGTGAGTCGATGTAGTCGCGCTCCTGTACGTTCTTCAGAATCTCGTCGTAGTCAGCCTCCATGCCCTTGCCCTTCAGCTCATCGTAACGGCGCTGGGCACGAACCTCGGCAGAGGCGGTGACAAACACTTTCAGCTCTGCATCGGGGAATACGACAGTGCCTATGTCGCGACCGTCCATCACCACACCCTTGTCCTTGCCCATCTGCTGTTGCTGGGCCACCATAGCCTCGCGCACAAATCCGAGGGCGGCAATGGGGCTGACGTGGTTCGACACCTCCATCGTACGGATCTCCTGTTCGACGAGTTCGCCGTTCAGATAAGTGTCCGGACGCCCCGTCTCTGCATTGAACTTAAACGAAATCTTGATTTCAGGCATCCGCTGGCGCAGGGCTTCCTCATCTATCGCCATATCTCTAAACTCTAGACTCTCATCTCTAAACTCTAGACTCTCATCTCTAAACTCTTTAAACAACCCGTTGCGCAGGGCAAAGAGCGTCACACTGCGATACATGGCGCCAGTGTCCACATACACATAACCCACTTCGCGGGCCAGATCCTTGGCCATCGTGCTCTTGCCGCACGAGCTGTGGCCGTCAATAGCGATGGTAATTTTTTTCATGTTTTCTTAATTCTTAACTCTTAATTCTTAATTACAAGGCATACGTGACGTTAATTAGCAATGACGATGCCGAAACGTGATATTTGGCGTAGGCCACGTGCAGTTTGAAGCGCTCCAACTGCAGTCCGGCACCCAGCGAAAGTCCTGCTCCGTGATTGCTCTCACCGTCATTGTCGCTGATTTTCATCTCGCTGGCGCGTCTGAAGTTATAGCCTGCTGCCACATAGATGTTTTCACCCAACAGCAAATCGGCTCCTACGGCCAGATGCTTGATGAATCCCTGGTCCCAGTTGTTCAGTCGCGACAGCGTGGCCGACAATCGCAGGGGCGAACCGATGAGCCGTTTGCTGACGCCCAGTTGCAGGTCCAGCGGGATGCGCTCGAAGTCGTCCTCGTAAGCCTTAATCTGTCCGCCCAGGTTCTTGGCAACAGCCGACAACGACCAGCCGTGTTCCTCGTTCTGATAGTTCAAACCCAGATCTACGGCAACAGCTGCCGAATTGTAGCTGCCAAGGTGTGACGTCACGAAGCGCCCCGTAATACCACCGCTGATGTGGTCGGACAACAGGTAGGCAAACGACCCTGCCAGCGCAATGTCACGAGCCGAGAAATCGCCTGTCTCTATGTTGTCTACCGTAGTCTGCTTCATCGTTCCATAGTCCATGTATTGTGCGGCAACGCCCCATGTGGCGCGCTCCTTGTAGGCTTTGACAAACGATGCCGAAGCCGTCTTGGCGCCCTCCATGTAAGTCATGAAGTTCAGGTTGAGGCTCTTGTCGCTGACGTCGCAAATCAGTGCCGGATTATGGAATATCAGGGTGGCGTCGTCGTCAGTCAGCGTAATATTGTCGCCTCCCAGCGCTGCCACATGGGCACTAACGGGCAGGCGCAGGAAGCTATACACCTCCTGGCTCTCCTGTGCGTGTATCCCAATGGCGGATAATAGCACCGAAATGACGACTAAAAGACCTTTTTTCATCTAATAATCCCTAAATATGCTGCAAAGATAACAAAAAACTCTAAACTCTCATCTCTAAACTCTAAACTTTTTTGTACCTTTGCCAAATAATTAACGCGTTTTTTCGCATTTTATTGCCAATTTATGGAACAAAAAAAGACACAACGGGCAGATATCGACCAGCGTCGCACCACGGGATTCCTTCTGGGGCTGACCTTTGTGTTGGCTTTGTTTTACGTGTCTTTGGAGTGGAATGCCATTACCGGAAATGATGGTTTTATTCCCCTCGACATCGACGAAATGGTTCACGAGAGCGATCTGATTCCCATGTCGAATATGGAGACGATGACTCAAATGACCGAGAAAAAGCAGATAGAGAAAGCCGAACAGCTCAACGTCGTCGACGATAATGTGGAAATTAGCGAACCTGACGACGAAGAACTGGAAGGCGAAATGGAAGGTGACGACGAGGCGCTGCTGAAGGAGTTGGAGGAATCGATGGACGACGATAAGGCGCTGGCCTCGTTGGGCGTCGATCCCAACAATCCGCTCAATTTCCATGTGGCCGAGGAACTGCCTCAGTTTCCTGGGGGTGCCGTCGAATTCATGAAGTGGCTCACCAAACATCTGCGTTATCCCTATAAGGCCCGTCAGCAGAAAATTCAGGGCAAGGTGCTTGCCGTATTCTATGTCGAGAAGGACGGCCATATCTCGGGCGTTGGCGTTACTCGTTCGTTGTCGCCGGAATGCGACCGCGAAGTCATGCGCGTCTTGAACATGATGCCTAAGTGGAAACCGGGCATTCAGAACGACCGCCCCTGTCGTACCAAGGTGTGCATCCCCGTCGTGTTTAAACTCTAGTGTCTTGTTATCCCGTTATCCCGAATTAATAAATAAGAATAAAATATGAAACAACTCTCATCCGACGAAATCCTGCAGCTGGTTAACGACTATCTCGACCACCTGCCTTACGACAGGAAGCCTGCTTCGCTCTACGAACCTGTCCAGTATGTTCTCTCGCTTGGCGGTAAGCGCATCCGTCCTGTGCTGATGCTGCTGGGCTATAACCTGTGGCACGAGCGTCCCGAGGACATTCTCATGCCTGCCTGTGGTGTGGAGACCTATCATAACTATACCCTCCTGCACGACGATTTGATGGATAATGCCGACGTGCGTCGAGGCCACCAGACGGTACATCGCCGTTGGGATGCCAATAAGGCTATCCTTTCGGGTGACTCCATGCTGGTGTTGGCCTATCAGCGTGTCGCTCAGGTGCCTGCCGATAAGCTGCAACAGGTGCTCGACCTTTTCACCACCACAGCACTCGAGATTGGCGAAGGTCAGGAGTACGACATGTCTTTCGAGACTCGCAACGACGTCACCGAGGATGAGTACATCGAGATGATCCGCCTGAAGACTTCCGTTCTGCTGGCCTGTGCGCTGAAGATGGGCGCCATTCTGGCTGGTGCTCCCGAGGAGGATACCGAGCGGCTCTATCGTCTGGGCGAACAGGTGGGCTTGGCCTTCCAGTTGCAGGACGATCTGCTCGACGTCTATGGCGACCCTGCAGTGTTTGGCAAGGCCATTGGCGGCGACATCACTTCGAACAAAAAGACCTACATGCTCATCAATGCCGTCAATCGTGCCAACGACAAGCAGCGCGTCGAACTCGAACGCTGGATTAATGCCAAGATGTTCAACCGCGACGTGAAGGTTGCCGAGGTGACGCGCCTCTACGACGAGATTGGCATTCGTCAGCTCTGTGAAAAGAAGATTAACTACTATTTCGATCTGGCTCGTCAGACGCTCAGCGAGGTCAACGTTCCCGACGACCGCAAGCAGTGCCTCAGCGCCTACATGGACGAACTCCTCCATCGCAATAAGTAATCATCATTTCTCATTTCTCATTCCTCATTTCTCATTTGAATTTACAATTCATAGACACCCACTGCCACCTCGACGGCGAGGAGTTCGCAGCCGATCGCGATGCCGTCTTGCAGCGTGCCCGCGAGGCAGGCTGTACGGCCATCTTCCTGCCCGCCATCGACCTGGCGTCGTGCCACACCGTCCTCGACGTCTGCGCCCAATATCCTGACTTCTGCCGTCCCATGCTCGGCCTGCATCCCGAGGAGGTCCGTGCCGACTGGCGCGACCAACTGGCTGAGATAAAACAAATCATAAATTTCAAATTTCAAAATTCAAATTTCAAACTCCTCGCCATCGGCGAAGTCGGTCTCGACTACTACTGGAGCCGCGAGTTCGAACAGGAGCAGCTGCTGGCTTTCGAGCAGCAGGTTCGTTGGGCTGTCGAGCTGCAGCTGCCCCTGATGATTCATTGTCGCAAGGCTCAAAACGAGTTGGTCGCTATATTAAAAAGGTACGCGGACGACCTGCCTGGAGGCGTGTTCCATTGCTTTACGGGCAACGAACAGGAGGCCCGTCAGTTGCTCGAGTTCGACCGCTTTGTGCTTGGCATTGGCGGCGTGCTCACCTTCAAGAAGTCGCATCTGCCGGAAACCCTTGCCGCTGCAGTACCTTTGGATCGTATCGTCCTCGAAACCGATGCCCCCTATATGGCCCCCGTCCCCATGCGCGGACAGCGCAACGAGTCGGCCTACATCCGCCACGTCATCACCCGCTTGGCCGAGGCCTATGGCGTCAGCGAAGAACAAGTCTGCCGACAAACCACTGAAAACGTCAAACGCGTATTCGCTTTCTAGCCCTTTTACTTTTTAAGAAAATCGATTCGCCTTCGATTTTCGCTTGGCCTCACCGCAAAGTGTACCCAGATGCTCTTCGCGCTCTTTTCAATCAGTAATTCATCAAAAGGCTCTCCACTCTCCTCGCTGATGTCTAAGAGTATAAACGCATAGCGTATCGCCTGCTCTATCCCCTTGCACCGAATATCCACCGCGCATCCCGTCAGGTGATTACTCCCCGGCGCTCCGCCCACAGCCTCATTCACCTGCGGACTCCTATACCCGCTGTTAATAATAATCGGCACCTCCTTGGGCTGCTCTTTTCCCGCCTCAGAGTAATCATAATTACTCATTACTAATTGCTCATTACTCATTGGAGGATACCTCCGGTTGCACCGCAACCGCAGTTGCTCCAGCCAGCTTGTAAGCCGCTTCAGGTTCTCAATATGTACATGCGAGGGTATGTTCCCATCCTTCGTCTTCACACTTGTTTTGCAAAGCTCCCCCCAGCGTAAAGTGCTGGGAGAGTTTGACATCTTTATTAATTTCCACGTTATTCATCATTTGCTTTTTAATTTTACAAATTGTCGCTTTGTCGCCTGTCGCCATCATATTAAGTTTTTAATAAACTTCTGATATTTCCCGGTATTTTCACCTTCAACAATTTTTGAAATGATGCCATTTGCAAGGAGTCTTTCGATTTTTTTATCGGCAGTTTTCTTATTACCATATTGAAACATACTAATAACATCCTCTCTCGTAAAGACCTCCGGCAGGCGATTATAGCCTTCTACACTCTTATGATAATGGCGTTTACCACTAAAATGCACATCATTGTTCATGTCGTCGAAGTATTTCTCGGCCAGGACTCCGAAGAAGTGCTGCTGCATGGCATACTGGATGCGGGCTATGAGTTCACAGAGACGCCAGTCGGTATCATCCACCTCGTACTTTCCTTCCCAGTAGCTACCCTCCTGATGCATCGCATCCCAATGGCGCATGTCGATGAACGGCGCCGAGTAGTTCAGGGCGTGATACGGCACGCGCTTCAGCATCAGCTCGTTGGCTTCGCTGTCGTCCTCACGACAGTCATCCATGCGGTTCTTCGTCCACTCGTACAGCCGTTTCACCAGCGGCCACAGGGGCAGTTCCCCGCAACGGGTATCAAGCCTGTACGCCCACTCCTTCATGCGTGCCAGACGCTGCCAGTCGATGTCCGTCTCCTCTTCGAAGTCTATCATCTCGTAGTTCGTCTTGGGCATGGGAATCACCGCCAGTCGCGTCGAAAGTCCTGAACCGAAGTTCCTTTCGTTGACCTTTTTCTTCAGCGCTATCGGCGTACCCGTGTAGATGTAGTTCCACGTCACGCGGAACTCGTCGACGGGCGAATCCGAGTTCTGGTACATCTGGCCGTCCTTCTCGTTATGGAAGGCCTTCAGCTCCATGGCCTGCTTGTTGATCCACGAACCGCCGCTCTGCAGGGTGATCGAGTTGTCCAGCTCCGTGTCGAAGGTAAACATATGCAGCTGCACCTCACGTCCGTCCGCCATTTCCTTGGCATTCAGCATGTCCTCTATCAGCTGGCCGTTCGACGTGCGTGAAGGGTGAATGCGGATGATGCCCTGCGGCTTGTCCTTGCCCTCTTTGTTCGCGGCCTTCTTCTTCGAGTCCTTCTTATAGCGGTTCAGCGCGGCCTTGCCCGCAGCATCGGCATGCTCTATGGGCACGATCAGCGCCTCGCAGATGTCGTCGGCCATCGACTTGTTCGATGCAGGATGTCCGATGATATACAGCGAACAGTTCAGTCTTCGCTCCTGCTGCGGACGGTGGTAGAACCGATACCAGCACCGCGTCATCAGCGTCATCAGCACACCACCGGCCACAAACACCGCCGCAGGATACTGGCTGCGCTTCAACCCCTGGCACACGTCCTGCAACAGCGGAAAATCACCAAACATCGACTCTATCTCCTTTCCCCAGTCTTCTAATTGAGAATTGAGAATTGAGAATTGAGAATTATGATTACCACCGGCGCCCTCAGAAGTACACAAAGAGAGCCGTCCCTTTTGTGTACTTTTTATGGCCTTCTGCATCTCCTTCGACAGGTTCGGCAACCAGCTCTTGCCTTTCTTGGCGGCCTCGCTCTCTGCAGCAGCCACATACGTTGCAGCATCCTTCACCGTACGTTCCACATTTTCGTCGCGCTCGTCGATGATGGCCTGTACCCATGGCTGTGCCTTCAGCACGCTGAGCGTCTTCGCCGCATCGCGGTCCAGCATGATATACAGGTCACGGGCAAGGGCCACGCTGGCCTCATGGCGTGACACCTGCCTGGTGCCGTCACCAAAACGCTCCGATGTCCACGCATCAATGACTGTTTGCAGATCAGCGTCTATGGCTACATCCTTCTCAGCATCCATCTGGCTGACATCCCCAGTCTTCTGTTCAGCATCTTCAACGGCCACAGCATCAGTCTTAGTAGCAGCACTATGACCAGCACGATACTCAGCATCGTATTTTTCACTAAATTCCTTGTTTTCATAATTGAATAATTCTTCCTTGTTACTAAATA